>Ga0207739_1000057_pt1 | contig 12682 bp, 8 predicted proteins | sample LuqExpMetageno15_FD_187773 | JGI IMG/M metagenome (GOLD analysis project Ga0207739, IMG submission 187773) | Tropical forest soil microbial communities from Luquillo Experimental Forest, Puerto Rico - Sample 15 (SPAdes) | ecosystem: Environmental > Terrestrial > Soil > Tropical forest ... | reverse complement strand
ATTGGTGGCAATAGGTACAATGTACTCGAATAAAGAAGGCTCTTCCACTGCCCATTCGAGTAGCTGCTGCCCACCCATTGATCCCCCCAACCCAATGTGTATTTTGTTGATGCCGAGGTGTTGTTTTAAGTGCCGGTATGCCTGTATCATATCCCTTGTGGTGAACCACGGAAAGGAGTGATAATACGGCTGATGGGTTTGCGGATTGGTATCGAGTGCATTGCTGCTGCCATAACAACTACCCGGCATATTTACACAAACGATAAAATACCGCGCAGGGTCTATTAAATGGCCTTCTCCTACCAGGCCTGGCCACCATTCCTCCGGATTACTGTTTGCCGTGAGTGCATGGAAGATCCATACTACGTTGTTTTTTTCGCTATTCAAAGAGCCGAAAGTAGTGTAGGCCAGTTGCAGCTGTTGCAATGCCTTACCGCTCTCCAGTTGAAAAAGCTGGTTGTGTTGATAAATCTTCGTCATACTTGTTTACCGGGCTGGTAAATGCCCGTCTTGTTTGGTTAATCCGGGTAGCATCGTACTCATGCTACCCGGATGTTTATGCTAGTTCAATGCATAAGCAGGCTCGAACACTTTCGCAAAGGCCTGTTCAAAATCGGCCTTGATATCGTCTATGTGTTCTATGCCTACGCTTACGCGAATTTGGTTGGCCAATACCCCGCTAGCTAATTGCTCCTCCACGCTCAATTGCTCGTGCGTAGTAGAAGCCGGATGTATGGCCAGTGTTTTTGCATCGCCAACATTGGCTAAATGGCTTACCAGTTTAAAGGCATCGATCAGTTGGGCTGCTTTTGCTTTGCCACCTTTAACGCCTACCTGTAATACACCACCAAAACCGTTGGTTAAATATTTTTTTGCTAACTGATGATACGGATCGCTTTCAAGACCAGGATATAATACATACTCTACATTGGGGTGTTGTTGCAGCCATTTGGCCAGCTCCAATGCATTGTCTACATGGCGTTGTACGCGCAGTGACAGTGTTTCCAAACCTTGTAATAAAAGAAACGAGTTGAAGGGAGATTGAGAAGAACCAAAGTCTCTCAGGCCTTCCACCCTTGCACGGATGGCGTAAGCAATATTGGGTAGTCCTAATGGATTTCCTTCACCAAATACTTCCCAGAACTTCAAACCATGATAGCCTTCAGAAGGTTCTGTGAACTGTGGAAACTTGCCATTGCCCCAGTTATAATTACCACCGTCTATAATTACCCCGCCAATAGTGGTACCATGACCGCCTATCCATTTGGTAGCACTCTCTACTACAATATTAGCACCCCATTGTAATGGCTTGAATAAATAACCGCCTGCTGCAAATGTGTTATCTACTACCAGTGGCAGGTCATATTCTTTAGCCAGTGCTACGAACTTTTCAAAGTCGGGAATATTGAGGCGTGGGTTACCGATGGTTTCCAGGTAGATTGCTTTTGTGTTCTTGTCGATTAAGGGTACAAAGCTTTCAACATCATCACCATTGGCGAAACGGGCTTCTACACCCAGGCGTTTAAAAGCTACTTTAAACTGGTTATAGGTGCCACCATAGAGGAAGGAGGTGGATACAAAATTATCTCCTGCCTGCAGGATATTGTTGAGTGCAATGAATTGTGCTGCCTGCCCGCTGCTGGTGGCGAGTGCGGCTACTCCACCTTCCAATGCTGCTACACGTTGCTCAAATACATCGGTAGTGGGATTCATGATCCGGGAGTAGATGTTGCCAAACTGTTTTAAACCAAACAGGTTGGCGGCATGTTCCGCATTATTAAAAGTATAAGAGGTTGTTTGGTAAATAGGTACTGCGCGTGCATTGGTGGCAGTATCGGCCTGTTGGCCGGCGTGTAATTGTATGGTTTCAAAATGAAGTGTGCTCATGGTTAATGTGTTTAATGGGTGCACATGATAAGGTGATGTACCTTACAGGTGAACGTGATAATAAATATGTTGAATGGGGAGTTCCTGCGTACGCAGGTCACAATGTTTACAGTATGCCGCAGGGCATACAACAGCAACAACAGCAAATGGTATTTGCGATATGAGATTGATATGTTGTTTGTCTGGCTGTCATTGTAAATTACTCCACAAATTTAATAGGGATTCTATTTATTTCTCCAAATATTTTTTCATTTGCCGGTTAAACTGTTGTTAAGGCTTCTTTTTTTTGATGAATGGCAGTTGAAAAGGATTGTTTTTCAAAGGCCTGCTCCAGGTCTTTGATCAGGTCATCTGCCTCTTCCAATCCCACACTTAAGCGTATCAGGCTATCTGCTACACCTGCTGCCCTTCTTTTTTCTGTGGGTATGGATTTATGCGTCATGTTAGCCGGGTGACATAACAGGCTTTTTACACCACCAAGGCTCTCTGCCAGCTTAAATAGTTCAGTAGCTTTTACAAATGCAACGGCAGCTTCTTCGGTATCTTGTTTTAATGTAAAGGATACTACTCCACCAAAACCTTTGCCTTGCTTTTTGGCTATCGCATGGTTGGGGTGGGTGGGAAGGCCCGGGTAAAATACTTTATCTACTGCAGGATGTGTTTGTAGAAACTCTGCTACTGCCTGTGCATTCAGGCTATGTTGTTTTACACGAAGGTGTAATGTTTCTATACCCCTGATCACAAGCCAGCTGTCAAAAGGCGCCAGTATTGCGCCACTGGCGTTTTGAATGAATTTAATTTGATCGCCAATGGCTTTGTCTTTGGTTACTACCAATCCTGCTACCAGGTCGCAATGACCACCCAGGTATTTGGTGGCGCTGTGTACTACAATATCAGCTCCCAATAAAAGAGGTTGTTGTAGGGCGGGTGAAGCAAAAGTATTATCCACGCAAAGCAAACAGGAATGGGCTTTGGCTATCCTGGCAATGGCTTCTATATCAGATACTTTAAGCGTAGGGTTAGTAGGTGTTTCTATCCAGATGAGTTTTGTATTGGGTGTAATGGCATTGAATACATTGGCTGTATCGGTAGTGTCAACATAGTTAACGGTAATGCCAAACTTTTCGTAAATGTGTGTAAACAGTCGAAACGCGCCTCCGTAAATATCATCTACAGCCAGTATTTCATCACCGCTTTTTAGCAGCTTTACTACTGCATCGATGGCTGCGAGGCCACTGCCAAATGCAATGCCGGTACTGCCTTGCTCCAGTGTGGCGATCACTTGTTCCAGTGTAGCCCTTGTGGGGTTATTGGTTCGGGAGTAATCATACCCTTTGTTTACACCGGGTGCTTCCTGTACATAGGTGGATGTTTGGTAGATAGGTACTGCAATCGATCCTGTTAAGGCATCTACCGGGATGCTGTGGATGAGTTGTGTTGCGTTGCTCATAACTGTTGTTGTTTGTTCCCCGCACGCCGGCGGGGCAAGTTTTTAAATTTGGTTAAACAGTTTCTTTTCGCAACAGTTACCCGGCGGGCAGGAGATCTTACCGGTGAGTGTGAGCAATAAAAAAGCTCACCCGGTAAGTCAGGTGAGCTTGATATGTTAATAGCGCACAGGCGCTGTATGTTTCAAACTATACTCTGACTTATCTCTGTCCGTTTGTTAACGGACTGGAGTTGGCACCTTCAAACAAGTGAGTAACCTGTTTGGGTTGCCAAGGCTTCATCGGGCCAAATCCCTCTGCCTTTCTTGATAAGTGTTGTTGTAAAGAACTGGTGCAAATGTATAAGTGGTTACTTTAATTTTCCAAAAATATTTTATTGTGGGGGTGTTAAGCGATAACATTTAGCTACTTTCAGCGCATGAATGCATATCGAATAACTGTTGTTTTTCTCCTGGTATTTTGCACGTTAACTACTAACGCGCAAGCCCTTCGTTTACCGGCTTTCACAGTGGTACCCCTGGGTACAGAAGGAGGGATTCATGAAAATAATTTGTCTGCTTATATGCTGGCCGTTGATGGTACCAATGAATATGTTTGCCTCGATGCGGGTACTTTACATGCAGGTATTCAAAGAGCCATTGACAAGAATGTATTTGAAACAGATGCAGGTACTGTATTGAAAAAATATATCAAGGGGTATTGTATTTCTCATCCACATCTTGATCATGTAGCGGGCCTGATCATTAATTCACCGGAAGATTCTGCCAAGTATATTTATGCGATGCCTTATTGCATCGATGTATTAAAGGACAACTATTTTACCTGGAAGAGCTGGGCTAATTTTGGGAATGAAGGAGATAAACCTGCCCTGGGTAAATACCAGTATGTTGCATTGAGCGCCAATAAGGAAGTGTCAGTAGAAAATACAGAACTGTATGTAACACCTTTTGTGTTGAGCCATTCTAATCCTTACCGTAGCACGGCTTTTTTAATACGTAGAAAGGAGGACTATTTCTTATACCTGGGCGATACCGGTGCTGATACTATAGAGCACGCGAATAACCTGCTGGAACTATGGAAGGCAGTGGCGCCGCTGATCAAAGCCAGGCAACTAAGGGCCATTGCTATAGAAGTCTCTTTTCCCAATGAGCAACCTGAAAAGCAATTGTTCGGGCACCTTACCCCCCGGTTACTGATGCAGGAGTTACAAAAGCTGGGTGCGTTAACCGGTGAGGCTGCACTACGCAATTTCCCTATTATGATCACGCATATGAAACCGCCGGCTGATAAAGAGGCCCGTATTATAAAGGAATTACGTGCGGACAACCCATTGGATGTAAAACTGGTATTCCCACGGCAGGGAAAACCATTGCGGTTTTAACTAGCCAGAATGGCAGTTGAGTACCCTTTTTTCCTACCTGCTTTTGCCTTTCTTTTGCTTTTATTCGGGGCTTGTTCGGGATTTTTCGAAGCCGAGTAAAACCAGAGTAAAACATGAGTAAAAGGAGAGTAAAACCAGAGTAAAACAAAAGGTGTTTAAAAACGCGTATTTGCGGGAAATTGACTTTGTTGATCGCTGACAAAAGGTCCGACTGACTATAGGCCAAATAAATAAGGGCCGGCCTTTCAGGCCGGCCCTTATTAGTATATCGTTTGATTGCTTATGGTTGTTGTGGACGAGGTTGTGGGGCTACCATCTTAGCTTCAGCAGAAGGTACAAAGCTTTCTACAAAATAAGATACCATAGAGAAAGCATTACCAAGATCTATCCCTACACTCCGGTTGGGATAGTTATCAGAGATACGCAGAGAATTCTGCAGATACCCGATACTGGCTAATTTTTCGGGAATAGGCGCTACTTCTACCGGTATAAAATCATGAAACTCTTCTGCAAAAGCATCCGTAAGATCACGATAATGCGCACCGCCACCTAACAGGTATATTCTTTCGCAACTTTCCAGGTCCATATCGGTAAAGTACCTGCGAATAACCGGGGATACCACTTCACGATAGTATTGCAACAGTACGTCTTTGCGGATATCGGTAATGTCTATTCTTTTACGATTGGTAAAGATGGAGCCTTTCATAAAGGCGTCATCCAACTGGTGTTCATTTTTTAATTCCAGGTAGTATTTCTGGTTTAGTTCACGGGTAAGATTATTGACTGCATAACGCATCCCATGGGTACTAAAAGAGGTACGGTGTACAAGACCATCAGCAGTAACCATTGTTCCTTCGAGCGTACCAAAGCCAAAGCTCACGGCAATAAAGTTTTGCGGAACGCTATCCCCTAATTTCTTTTTTAAACCATTGATACCACCTACTATTTCGGGGATAATATCAAACTTTTCAATATCGAATGTTTCTTTTTTAACACCACCGGCGGGGTTAAATGTTTGTGTATCGTATTCTACAAGGAAATGTCTTTTGGATAAATATTGTGTTGCGGCTGCTTTGAATACATTTAATGTAGAGAAAGGGAAGCCTATTGTAATGGTAACCGGTTGTTGTACTTTGCCAGCCAGGTTAATCAATGCTGCACGGAACAATACATCAAAATCTTCTTCGGTAGGAGCTGCGTTGGTTACTTTGCTGGGATTGATACCATTTTTACGCGCGAGGTTACCCACCATGTACCAGTTATCATCCTTTTTTACTTTTATGCCATTCAGCAGGTCTTTCGCCGAGTTTTCCATGTTTCCAAATGCGGTTTCAAATACGCTGGGAAAGCTTAATGAGATTACGTTCATTGGGGGAATGATTAGGTGTAGATGAAATTAATAGTTGTGAGTATTTGTTTGATATTGGATATTGTTAATTCCGGATGAAATTTAGGGAAAAATGCTAACTTAAGGAGGTTTGATTGTTACTTTTTAGTTTTTGATGAAACCAGCCTGCTTTTCCAGCAATGCTTTGTATGCGTTAAAACGCTGTTTACCGGCCCATTCGGCGGTATCAATACAGATACTACGGAGTGTTTCCAACTCGCTATTATTGAAGGCTTCCCCTGATAAATAGGTGAAATCGCTTTTGGTAAAAACCTGTATACGCCGGTATAGATCTGCGCCGGAATCCAGATTGATGCATCCCTCTATCACAAAAGATTCCAATAATCTTTTGAAGGCAGGTTCTTCATTCTGCCTTAGTCCATTGATCTTACCCCATATATATTCAAACGAAAATCGCTGCTGGTAAAAGGGGATAATGATGCTAAATATCCGCTTACTGATATCCAGCACTGCATTCTCTTTTGCAGAATATCTTTTATACAATGACAGCGCTTCTTTGAGTTCGTTTTCTTTGCCTGTCGCCGTTGCTTTTTGTAAGAAGTATTGATACGCTTCCTGGTCTAATCGATCCAGCGTGTCTCTTTGGGTTACTACTTCGAGGAGTAATTGTTCTGCCATATCAGCAGCGCAGGCGGATCCATACTTTACGCCATCGAGGTCAAATGAAGTAATGCCTGTATTGCCTCCACCGATAGCTTTTAAAATATCTGCATCTGATTCGTTGTTGCGTATGGACTCTCCCAGTGCACAATGCTCTACAGAGAATATTTCTGTAAAAGAGCGTATACCCGCGGTATTACCCATGGTATACTCATTCCATTCACCGGCTTGTATATAACGGCCGTCGTAATACCCTTTGAAAATGATGGGTAAGCGGTTGGCATCTGTTTCTGCAGTATACGCATTGGTGAACTCTTCTGAACCATATACTTCTACCTGCTCTGTTTTTACATGCCGATACATGTGTTGTGTGGCCTTTTGTTGCAGGGCGGCAGCATCAGTAAATAAGATCCATGCGCTTTGTGAGGAGGGGGAGACGGTAATACCCAGTTGTTGCAGGTGTGTTTCTCTTTCTTCAATGGAGGGATGGCTGGCCCATTGATTTTTATAATTGACCCTTGACTTTTTTAATGATTGCAGGAACCGGGAATTGATCATGGGTAACCCGTTTTCTACGGGCAATTCGAACTCTTTGGCGAGGGCAAGCATCACTACCTGCTGGTTGGCAAAGAAGTTACCCGATACCTTGTTTTGTTTGATGTGTTCTTCTGCTTTCTGTAAGGCAATGCTATAGCTGGATTGCGCAAGATCGAGCCTCTGCAGGGCTGTAATGAGGTTATTACCGCCACTTACGCCTGCAGCAATAGCATCTGCATGGAATTCCATTTGCCTGCTAAGGCCCATATAGCTTTTATTGACTACCTGGTACATTTGTTTAAGCACCCATTGTATACCGGTAGCGATCTTAACCGTAAGGCCTGCAAAAACGCTCATGGCGCCATGTATGTTACCCCAGCCATTCAGGAAATTGGTGTAGCCTTTATTGTCGTAAAGCATGTTGTAGATGATGCGGTTTACCTGGTAGGTAAAGCTGCCCAGCTTCATACTACGCTGGCTAAAATGACCAAATTCATGGGCCATTACTGCTTTAAACTCACCCACGTTTACACTGTTTACGAGGCCTAATCCTATTTCAAGATTCTTGCCTGTAGGAACAAACAGGCTAAGAAAACTGGAATCATAAAACACACAGGCATTTACCTGTGGGGAAATAAAGATCTTTTTGGGGAAAGGAGTACCCGTTTCTTTAGTAAGCCGGCGTATAAACGCAAATAAGATGGGTTGTTCGGCTTCTGTTACCTGTATCCTGTCGTCATTTACATCGCGGGCGGTAGCAAATACAAACTTTACTAAAAAAATAACCACTGATATTCCGAGTGCCATAATACCGAGGCCTATCATTAAGGTGATGAATTTCGGGAGCAGGATAATCAGTTGCACACCCAGGTATAAACATCCTATGGCCAATGCGAGTGCTGCTATCACCAGTAACAGGTAAGTAAGGAGGAATAACACTATATTACCGGTTACGCGCAATACTTCTTTTCTGAAATCTGCAGATGGAGAAAATATGCTGGCAGGTATACGGGCAGGTGACCCCGGGTATGGAATAGTGTCGGTCATAAGCAGGGGGTGGTTACACAAGCAAGTTATTCCTTTCTTTGTATACAACCACCACCTGCGCTATTAGTTTTTGCCGGATTTTATGTTTAATGTTTGCCGGAAAGCGTATCTACATATACCGTATCTCTCCTTGTTTTAGGTTGGGTAAGTGAATCTACCTTCCGGTAAAGCGCATCCAGTTTGATAGAGAGCGGATCATTGTTACCGGGTATGTATACTGTATTGGCGGTAGTTTCATCCAGGCTTTTGAGACTGACATCCATTGCTTTATCCAATTGTGCTTTCCAGCTGAATGCCTTTATTTTATTGAGCCATCCTGTAGGGGATCCTCCATTGGTTACATCTATATCAGCAGTCCAGGTAACCTTTGTTCCATTCCCCGTATTTTCTGTAAGAAAGGTGTTGGAAGAACTACCATATTTATCATACCGGATCAATGCTTTTACCTGTGTAGCAGGTTCGGATGTTTGTACCAGCACATTACCTGTACGCAGGTCAGGAATAAGGCTGCTCCAGTTTAAGGCAGCACCCGGTCCATCGGAGGGACCGTTATAATTGATAATGCTGGCCGGGTCTTCTTTTAAGAACCATGCCCAGTTTTTCCATTCCTGCGTGGAATTCAATGAGTTATAAACAACTTCCTGGCGTGCTTTTACTACCATTGATTTTTCAATATGAATAGTACCTGGTAAAAAGTATAGTAATACTGCTGCAATAAACAGTATTACCAGTAAATAAGTTAGGACTCGCATAATGATTAGTTTTACCCTGTAGGTAAACAATCATGCCAGAACTGCTTTTTGAGGCGTGGATGGGGTGTTCTGTAAGGGCTAAAAACTTACCGTGCCTTATTTAATGTGAGAAGTATTACATCGTTTTCGTGAAGGGGTATTTTTCTATCGAAAGCGCCTTTTGTTATCGTAATCGTTTCAACAGAGATGGGTTTACCATTACTGACTTCTTTTAAGGAAGCTTCCTGCTGTTTGGTTAATTGCCCGGGCCTTCCCATAGCTATATAGGCAGTATAGGGATCGTTTGTTTTATAACCTGTTTTATATGTTTTCAATACGTATTTTCCATCGGGTACGTTACTTAGTTGAATGGCCACTGTTCCTTTATCCCGGGAGGGTAAATCTCTTATATAGTATTGCTGGTTATTAACAGAGTCGCCGGGATGCGTAATCGTAAAGTCCCAAAACAATACCTGTATGTTTCCTTTATCATCCTTACAGGTAAAGGAGGAGGAGTCGTTTGTTAACAGTTGGTGGTTACCCAATGCATGAAGGAACTGGTATGCATAAAAAGCGGGCTTACGGATACCCTGGTAATTGAGTAAACCAAAGCCTCCGTGAAAAGGGGTGGTGCGAGGGCCGGCTTCTTCAAAGATGTCAGTAAATACCCAATAGCTCATGGAATTGGTTACCCCCATTGTTTTTTTGATCTTATCCAACATAAAAGCGGCTTCATGATAACTATCGTGGATAGGATCGGCGGGTGTATAAGAAGAACTCCATTCGGTATAATGTAGTTCGAGGCCGGGCATGGCAGATTGTGTGATCTGTTGGTGTACCCTGATCACATCACCCGATACTGCATTTCTATCATTGCTCAGGATTGTTCCTGTATTGCCATCCGGGTCAACAAAGCCACTCTTAACGCCATAGGTATGGGTACTGATAAAGTGGAGCGGTGCTTTGTGTTGTACACAATAGTCAATGAATTCCGGTACCCAGGCACTACCTGCTGTAGCGGGGCCTCCTACTTTATAAGCAGGCGACACTTTTGCAATGGCATTGGCAGTAATGCTATAGAGTTTAAAATAATCTGCCTGCGTGCCGGTAAAGAACCAGGTTTGCAGGTTGGGTTCATTCCATACTTCAAAGTACCAGGTTTTTACTTCTGCATCACCATAACGTTCTTTGAAATGTGTTACCAATGCCGTGATGAGATCAGCCCATTTTTGTTCATCTTTTGGATAGGAGATATTGCCTTTCCACCAGAATATTGTTTTGTTGGTGCTGGCGAGCGCTGCCGGCATAAAGGATAATTCTACAAATGGCTTTATGTGAATGCTCAATAAAAAGTCATACAACGCATCTATGTATTGCCAGTTGTAAACGGGGTTTCCCTGTTTATCTTCCTGGTATACACCCATATCATCTGTTAATAAACCATGCATACGGATATAACGGAAACCACATTCTTTTTTAACAGCCAGTAGCTGCTGTTGCCAATTGGCACGAAGCCCTTCATTGGCGCGCCCGGCACCTACACAGGCATCAAAGAAGTGATCCAATGGCTTGCCGGCGCTATTATAATCCGCCTGTATAAGCCTGCTGCTGTTGCCGGCTGTTTGTGCGTGTAGGGTATTGCATAGCAAGCCTGTTGCTATCAGTATGCATAGTATTGATAGGGTATATTTCATACTGGCCGGGTAATAGATTGTCTATTGAACACTAATAGTGGCTGTTGCCGGTGCTGTAGCGCCTAATTGTTCGCTACGCGACAACGGGGCAGCGCCTCCTATATAGATCTTGATATTGCCGGGCTCCAGTACAGATTCACCTTTATCGTTTATAAGGCTCATCATTTCCTGTGTTAAGGTAAATTGTACCTGTTTGCTGGTGCCAGCCTGTAAATGTACCCGCTTAAAACCTTTCAGGCTATACAAAGGTGCATCATTTCCCGCACCCGGATGCGACACATATAACTGTACTACTTCATCAGAACTTGTTTTGCCTTTGTTGCTTACGGTAGCTTCTACCGTGAGCTTCTGTCCCTTTTGTACATGGGAAGCAGATGTTTTGATACCGGTATAGCTAAAGCTGGTATAGCTTAACCCAAAGCCAAAAGGATACATGGGCTCGGCCTTCATATACCGATACGTTCTTCCTTCCATAGAGTAATTCTCATAAGACGGTAATTGATCCAATGACTTGGGAAAAGTGACTGGTAACTTACCGGAGGGTGATACTTTGCCAAACAATATATCTGCCAATGCATTACCCCCCTCTTCGCCGGGATACCATGCCAGTAATACCGCATCTGCTATTTCATGTACTTCTGAGAGGTTCATGGGGCTTCCGCCTGTGATCACAGCAATAACAGGTTTGGGATTATTGCTCTTCATCTTTTTGAGGAACTCAACCTGGTTCTGTGGAATATTATAATTCAGCCTGTCACCAAAAGATGAGGAGGCAATAGATTCACCTTCTTCTCCTTCCAGCAGGCCATTGATACCCAATACTACGATAGTAGCATCGGCATTTTTGGCTTCGTCGGTTGTCCAGTCAATAGGGTTCAGGTTATCCCTGTCCAGTAATGCACCGGGCCTGTATTGCATCTGGCTATAAGGAGCAATATGGGAGGCAATGCCTTCCATAAAAGTGATCATTTGTGGATTAACACCATAATAGTTGCCTACCAATGATAGTACATCGGCTGCATTGGGGCCTGTTACAAAATACTTCTTCAGGTTATTCTTTAAGGGGAGGGCGCCATTGTTTTTTAACAATACAATAGACTCCTGTGCTACTTCTTTGGCTAATGCACGGTGTGCGGCACTGTTGATAACATTGGGGCCTATTTTACTATAGGGGTTTGCGGCAGCGGGATCGAACATGCCTAACCTGAACTTGGTTCTTAATAAAACAGCCAATGCGCTGTCGATCTCTTTTTCTGTGATCAGGTTCTTTTTTACTGCGTCTGTTAAGGAAGCGTATTCATTACCGCAATCAAGACTTACGCCGTGTTTAACTGCTAATACAGCAGCTTCTGTACTATTCGCTACTACTTTGTGGCCTTCGTAAAAATCGGCGATGGCACCGCAATCGGACAATACATGGCCTTTGAATTTCCATTCATCTCTTAACACATCCTGTAACAGGAAGGTATTGCCACAACATACTTCTGAATTGGTACGGTTATAGGCACACATAACGGCTTCTACTTTTGCTTCTGTTACCAGGGCCTTAAAGGCAGGCAGGTAGGTTTCTCTCATATCTTTTAAGGAAGCTACCGCGTTGAATACGTGTCGTAAACGTTCGGGCCCACTATGCACTGCATAATGTTTGGCACAGGCGGCTACTTTTAAATAATGAGGGTCATTGCCCTGTAAGCCTTTTACAAAAGCGACACCCATCCTGGATGTTAGAAAAGGGTCTTCCCCATAAGTCTCCTGTCCACGGCCCCAGCGAGGGTCGCGGAAGATGTTGATATTAGGTGTCCAGAAAGTAAGGCCTGCATATTTCTGGTGGTATCCTTCGTTGATGGAAGCATTGTAAATTGCACGTGCTTCATCGGAAATAGCGGTGGCTTCTTTTAATGCCAGCGAATCATCAAATGTGGCTGCCAGGCCTATGGCCTGTGGAAATA
>Ga0207739_1000056_pt1 | contig 12885 bp, 9 predicted proteins | sample LuqExpMetageno15_FD_187773 | JGI IMG/M metagenome (GOLD analysis project Ga0207739, IMG submission 187773) | Tropical forest soil microbial communities from Luquillo Experimental Forest, Puerto Rico - Sample 15 (SPAdes) | ecosystem: Environmental > Terrestrial > Soil > Tropical forest ... | reverse complement strand
CTGCTTCTTTGCATGGCAATGGTATTATAACTGCCGTGAGGCGTAAATACGAATGGGACATTATGGCGTTTCAACCACATAGCCACACTATACATCTGTGCAATAAAGCCTCCGTGTAAATGAAAAACACTGCTGTGTTGTTTTTCGAGTATTGCTTGCTTGAGCGCACTACTAATATGAAAGGGATTGCGTGATTTTTCAAACAGGCGAGTAGTATATACACGATCGGGATAGTCATGTACGGGATTGACTGTAATACCCCATATCTCTACTTGTTTACCTGCTACATATTGCCGGTAAGCGAGTTCATTTACCACTTTGTTAACGCCGTTCATCCTGTTGGGATTTGCTTTGCCGAGGATGATGTGAATTATTTCCATAAAAATGATTTTTTATATTGAAGAATAATCAACCAGTAGCTGATACAAATAAGCTGTGTGAGAAATAAGCCGGCCAGTACACCATAGAGTTGCCAGTTGTGTAAGAGCCAGGGTGCGATTACTATACTGGCTGTTACGGAAAGAATGTAGGCAATAAAATATTCCTTATCCATATGCTGTGCCCTGATGGCTATACGTACAGGGTAACCAATGGTAACAAGCAGGTACACTGCACTGAGGCCGTACATGATGAAAGTATATTGTTGGTAACTGCTACCTCCTGCCAGGCGTAAAACCGGACCCGCAAATACTGCCAGCATTACCAGTAGTGGCAGTACCAGTAACAGGCATTTTTTTAGTAACTGTAACCAGTATTTTTTTATATCGGTGGTAGTGGTGGCACGTGGCAGGGTATAATTTTCGATAGCTTGTAATAATACATTTAATAGGCCATAGATGTATTGGGCAAGGCGTAGGGCACCGAGTGCTGCGGCACCTACCCACCAGCCTGCTGCTGCTACAAAGAAGTAACCGGCACCCCATTGTAACAAAGAGGAACCTGCCAGCCAGGGGGCTTTGTGTTTCTGTGACTGCCAGGTGAAAGTAATATCAGCTATCGAGGGCTTACCCGCTTTTAGCAACAGGTAACCAATGATGATAGCAGGAGCAGAAGTGAAGCCTATTATGCAGAGTGCTAATGGTAAAGTTAACAGGTTATAATACCAGGTTACCACAAGTGCTATTACCTGTAAGATATTAGAAACAGCGTCAACTACCAATGCGTGAGCGGCTTTGTATTGCGCTAGCAACAGGCGTCTCAGGAAATCCTGCCAGTTGAGTAGTGCAATGGTAATACCGGGTAAAAGCATGGTAAAGGTATTGTGCAGGCCTAGATTGTTTGCTAAAGAAGGTATGAACAACAAAAGCAATAGCCCCAATAGTATGACCACCAGACCACTAACCAGTTGTTGTCCTATCATGCCCCTGGTGATTTTCTGTTGATTGGCGGGGGGTAATGAGTGATAAACAACCTGGTAAACCTGTGCGCCCATTGCCATGCTTACAGATAATAGGAAGAGCTGGATCATTACAATGCCGGAGAATTTGCCAAAGGTGGTGATACCTAATCCCCTGGCCAGCAATAGACTGCTGATAAAGCCGGCGCCACTTACTACCAGTTGGTCTGCCAGCACCCAGTGCTTTTCTTTTATGGTTGATACTATGTTTTTCATTTTCTCACTCTTTTAAACAGTCCTGCAATTTCATTTTTCACCTGTTTAAATAAGCTTGGCATATAGCCAGCCCTGTTTAAGATAAACTGCATATCGGGCAATTGTAATTGCTCCTGGAGCAGGTCGGCCTCTGTAACACAATTCTTTTTGGTAATCCTGCTATCTAGCACAAAGAAGTTCCTGTTTGCTGCCGCCATAGGTACTATGGCAGCAGCATTGAGAGCCGCAGGAACATTTTTTATGAGCAGTAGATCGTATTCCTGCTTTTGCAGGTCAATATATTTTTTCCAGTTGGAGGGGTTAGAGAGTTCTCCTTTTAATACCTCATCGCCATTGATCAGCAATACCTTTTTATCAAGTAAGCGCAGGCTTTGGGCAAGGTGTTCTGTAATAAATGTTTTGCCTTCCAGTTTGTTGAAAGAAGTTACTGTAATAACTGTTCCTTTATCAATCAATTGTTTTAGCTCCAGTTCTAATGTCCATTTACGGAAGAAGGTTGCTGATTGTGATTCCTTTTTTAAATAGGGTATAAGGGCATTCACAGGGGTTCCGGAAAGACGGTTAATAGTGTCCTCATTGTTTACCCTGGCCTTAATGCCGTGAACACCATAGATAAAGAATATGCCTCCGAACATACCAAGAATGGCGGCCATTACCTTGATAATAACGGTATTGGGTGATACTGGTTTTTCAGGCACTTCGCCGGGGGATATAATGCGGTGGAAAGAAATAGCAGCGGCTTTTGCAATTTCTGCTTCTGTTCTTTTTTCGTGAAGCGTGCGGTAGATCTGTTCATTAAGCCCGAAGTTTCTCTCCAGGATGGTCATATTCTTTTCTCTGCCGGCAAGCCCGTTGAATACCTGTTCGGATTCGCCGATGCTTTTTTGCAGGTCGTCATATTTTATCTGCAGGCTTTTTTGTGTGTTGTTGATGCTTTCTTCCAGGTAGCTGGAGATATCGGCCAGCTTATCGTCTACTACCTTTACTTTTTCGTTTTGTGGGGTATATTTTACCAGGAGGTCTTTCTTATCGCGTTGTAATTCTTTTATTTTCTTTACCAGTTCTGTGCTTAGCAGGTCAGTAAATTCTTCGAAGTTGGGGGCCAGTTCCAGGAAGTGATCCAGGTGATCCTGGCCTGAATTCATGTATCCCTTGAGTGTATTAATGGCATTGAGGTTCATTCGTACACTGGCCAGTTGTTTTTTCAAATCGGCTATCTTACGAAGGTCTGTTTCGGTTTCCTGCCTGATGTTGATGATATTGTGCGCATCGCGGTATTGCTCAATGGCATTTTCGCTGGAGCTTAACTTGCTGCTATAGGTTTTTAACTGGCTGGTTAAAAATTGCTCGGATGTATCGGCTGATTTACATTTTTCATGAATATAGTCTTCTATATAGGCTTCTGAAAGATTGTTTACAATGTCGGCAGATTTTTGAGGTACAGGAGATTTGTAGCTGATCCTTAATACGGGTACTTCTTTGTCAACGGACATAATATCGAGGGAACCGATTACTTTGTCAACCGCCTGCTCAGGTGTATAGATGATAAACGCATAATGATCATTTACCTGCAGATTGGGTTTTTGTTGTAATAAAGTATCATTGTTACTGATCAATACTTCGGCTCCTTTTATTGTAATGGGTTTGTTTACCAGGCCAGAAACCTTAACGCCGTCAGGGGTAGTGAGTTCAACAACAGAGTCGCGGCTTACGGTAAAGGCAAAGGGTTGCTCGTACCAATCGTTGTTTGTTATGGCAGCATGGATGATAAAGGGTGACTGGTTATACAACTCTGTTTTATGCAGGCCACCTACCCTATACACTACTGTTTCCATCTGCATATCTTTTATGGCTTTGCTTACCAATACCTTTGATTTAAGTAGTTCCACTTCTGCGTCAATTTTATTGGTGTTTACAAAAACATCAAAGTCTTTATACAGGTTACTATTGGTATACCCTTCGTGTGTATCAGCCAACCTGATCTTAGCAGTGCTTTCGTACATAGGCGTAGCATACTTGAGGTACTTTTTCGCAACCAGTACAGCGCATACCATTGCTGCTGCAATTATGGGTAATCCTCTTAGAAGGGGACGCAGAAAAGCTATATTAGATGTTGTAGTTGCCATGGTGTTATTTTTTTATGATTCCCCAAACCAATACTGCTGAACTGATAATTGTAGCGATAGGTACAATGGTAGAACCTGCTCTTTTATCCCAGTGTTTGCCCTTACGGCTTGGTACATAAATGATATCGCCGGGGTGCACCTGTATATTGCTGGCTGCCAGGCTGTTCATTTGTGTAAGATCTACCGTGTATGAAACCGGTTTGTTGTCTACCATCCGAACTATCTGCACCTGTTTTTTATTGGCATAAAAATCGAAGTCGCCAGCCTTGCCTATCATATCCAGCAAGGTATTGTCTTCTTTTTCCAGCAGGTATTTGCCAGGTGTTTTCAACTCTCCTAAAACAGTCACTTCTTTGTTTAACACCTTCACATCTACAATGGGATTTACAATCCATTTTTTAAATTCATTGCGTAGCTTTTCCTTTGCCTGGGTTATGGTTAACCCGAGCAGGTTTACCTGCCCCAGTTTGGGTACGGCTACATTACCCTGTTCATCGAGCATTAACCATTTGCCATATACTTCATTGGAGTTGTAGATGCCATAGATGGATCCTACGCTGAGGTCGTCATTGTCCCACACACTGATACTGATCTTATCATCTTTACGCAGTGTATAAACGTAATCAGGATTATAGGCAAATACAGAGTCTGCGGCACGGGTATGTACTTGCTGTTGAGGCGTAGTAGTCATCAGGTTTTGTGTAGCACAGGAGTTCAGTAATAGCATTAGTAAGCTGCCTGTAACCAGGGTAAGGAGTGGTTTCATAATAATAAGCTTAAAAGAAAGTGAGGAGTTTTTTGATGAAGCCGGGATTGCGTTGTTTGAGCAATTCCTTTATTTCTGCAATTTTTTGCAATGCTTTGGTAATATGAGCCAGGTCATCATCGCCTTTTATGATGTAATCAAATGCTCCGTATTTGAGTGCATCTACAGCAGTTGCAATATTTTCCTGGCCTGAGAGGAATATCACGTAGATATCCGGGTTGAAGCGTTTGATCTTTTTTAATACTTCCAGCCCGTTAAGGATATCCATACCATGATCGAGGAAAATGATATCCGGCAATTCGGTAAGGTGGTTAAGGCAGTCTGAACCACTGTTGAAGGTGGTGATGAGTGTATGGCCTAACCTGTTGAGGTGTTGCTGGTAAACCTGGAGGCAGAATGCGTCATCGTCTACCAGGAAGATCTTGAATTTGTTATTGGTTTCCATTATGCGCGTTTTGCTGCATAAGGGCCAATTTGCTGCCACTTATTTAAGTGGTTGTTTTTCAGTGTTTTATTTATAGAGATGCCTCATTGATTTTCCATGAGGTGAACTCCTTTTCCATTTTCTGGAAAATCATTATTGAATTGGAGGATGAGGCATCTCATTAAAACCAAGCCGAATAGCCGCGGTAAATGCTAATTGGGCGATCTCTGTTTCTTAGTTTTTCACCCTGTTCCGCTCATCGGCTGCGCCATTGGCGTCGTGCTGGCGTTGACCGGAAATGGCTTTTCCAAAGCGATAACTAAGGGAAAGAACGCCTGTGCGTGTGTCACTGAGATTGCGCCAGTCGGCCGTTGTTTGACTGAGGTTGTTGATCACGCCGGTGTTCTTAAAGGTGTAAAACATATCATTTACCACGAACTTAATGGTTGTTTTAGCCGATAGCTTTTTGGAGATAGCGGCATTGACCCTGCCCCTGCTGCCTAAAATAAATTGAGCATCGTTGCGTTTGCTTTGGTAGCTGCCATCCAGTTGCAGTGTCCAATCCTTTCCTGGTTTGAAAGTAAAGATCGGCCGAACAAAAAAGGAGGTACCATGTGTATCCAGCAAACCTGTGTAGAAATCACTCACGGAATGCATATAGGCAACCTGCCCGTAAAAGTGGAAGTTGAACCATTTGGCCGGGTCGAATGTTCCATCAAAAGACAAACTGGCTATTGTGAACTTCCCGATATTACCGGGCTTGCTGTAATAGATGCCATTCAAAATCTGGATGGTTTCGTTTACATCATCATGCGTTCTGCTGTAACTAAGGGTAGTGGTAAAACGGTTTTTATAAGTATGGGATAGCTCGATATTATCCGTAAAAGAAGGTTTTAAAAAGGGATTACCGGTATAATAGGTGAACTTGTCCAGCGGCGCCAGGAATGGGTTTAGGTCCTGGTAATAAGGACGGTCAATACGGCGGCCATAATTAAGGCTTAAGAGGTTATTGCCTGCGGTATCGAGCTTGTATTGCAGGTAAAGGGTGGGGAACAGGCTGGTATAATAACGGTTAAAGGAGGAGTCGGGCTTTTGGGTATTACCTAACTGATGCCCCATTGAAACGGTGTTTTCGAGGCGAAGTCCTGCCTGTATGGATAAGCGTTTATATTCTTTGTTGGCATTGATATAAGCCGCATTGATATTCTCCTTGTAGATAAAATGATTGGTTTTGTCGTAATCAGGTGTGGTTACACCCCCGGTGTTATCAAAGTAGTTAGCTATATTGTCTGTGTGGGTATAGCTTGATTTTAGGCCCATAGATAATCGTATACCATTCCTGAGCGGATGTACATAATCGGTTTTTGCAGAGTAGATATTGAGATGTGCCGGCAATGCGCCTGTTAGCAAGTCGTTGCCGGTGAAGGTACCATCTGGCAGGTAACTGTTGTTGTTGAAAGATTGATCGCTGTTGGTATAGTAATTCAGGTAATCTAGGTCGGCTGTTAGTTCACGGCCGTTCTTGTCATACTGGTGCCGGTAATTCAGGTTGATGCCTCCGTTTCTGAAAATATTCTTCTCGATATTATTCGCGATGATGGTAGAGTCGGGATGATTAGCCGCATCTGAAAACTGACTGGTTACGGGTGTAACCTGTTGATGGGGAATATACACACCGGAGAGGTTAATACCCAATGTGCTCTTGTCAGAAACATAATAATCGGCACCAATTTTTGCGAAGTAGTTATTGCCTTTGTTGCGGAAATAAGAGTTCTGGAGAAAATTGGTAGTAATATTTCCATTGGCATCTTCGAAATGCCGGTTGATATCGAGGTCGCTGAAATTATTGATGTTGCTATAGTTGAGGTTGCCAAAAATGTTTAACCGGTTGTTCCGGTAATTGAAGTTGAGGCTGTTGTTGGTTCTTGCATAGTGCCCTTGTGTATAACTAAGGTTGAGACCGCCGTTGAAGCCTTTTACCTTGCTTTTCTTTGTTCTGATATTGATGACGCCACCATTGCCTGCGGCATCATATTTAGCGGGTGGATTGGGCATGAGCTCAATAATATCGATACCGGATGAATTGAGGGAACGGAGGTAATTCTCCAGGTCAGCGCCGGAAAGATAAGTGGGCTTGTCATCTATAAAGATGGTTACTACTTTTCCCTTTAAACTGATGGCACCATTTTGATCAATGATCACACCCGGTGACTTCTCTAATACATCCAGGGCTGTACCGCCTGTGTTGCTAATCAATGATTCGGGGTTAATGATTGTTCTGTCAATTTTCTGTTGCACAAAAGGCCGCTGTGTATTGACATTTACTTCCTGTAGCGTTGTGCTGGCAGGTTGCATAATAATTACCCCTGCTATTTGATTTTGTGCCAGGTTAAACACAGCAGTTTTGTATGGCTGGTAACCTCCCAATGTTACTGTTACTATATAATTCCCGGAGCTGAGGTGATCGAACCGATAAGTGCCGGTTGTATCGGTAAGTGCTGTTTTTACCAGCATGGAATCCTTAGCCTTTAGCAGGTATACAGTTGCACCCTGTAGCGGTTTTTGGGCTGCATCTGTAATGCTGCCTGAAAGGGTTACAATAGCCTGGCCAAAAACGATTATTGGGGCAATAAGGAGCCAGGCGGCTATTAATGCCGCAATGTTGCATTTCATACGTTATATGTTTACAGGTTAACTCTCTACTATAGTGGCGCTGGTAGCATGGGTATTGATATCGAAGTTGTAATAGATAATACTTCCCTTGCGGAAAGATTCGATATTGTTCTTTTTAAATTGTTGGAAAACGTTATCGGGTAATGGGGTACCGTTAAGCACCAACCCATCTTCTGTTAGTTTATAAGAAGCTACTTCGTTGGCGAGGCCATCCATCATAATGGCTGCAATGATTTGCTGGCATAGGTCTTTTGATGCGATTGCTGCCGGTAGTTTCATGATAACCGGGGAATGATCTGCCGATGGATCTGATGTCGGTAATTGCGTGGTATAACCTGTTTTGTGTTGCTGGTAATTGTTTTGAGACGGCTTGTATTGTTGATCGGCATCTGCACGGTACACTTGCGGCTGTGGGTGACTGAGTGGCTGTATGTGAAGATTGTTGGGGTTTACTTTTACATTACCCAGGTGTACCTGTGGCCCATTATCAGCCTGCAGGGAATCGATCAATGCAGCATAGGTATCCAATTGATTAAAAGGTACGGTGTGCCCATTTACCTGTAGCGAGACCATTTGTTCTCCGGCAAGGTTTAACTGGTACAATACGCCGTTTAATTTGATCAAATGGGTTTGAAGGCCACCGTTTGATATTACCACCGAGGTATGATTGCCAAACTTACCGGGCTCGTAAATGGTGAATCCTGTAGCATCTGTTATTGTTGTATCTGAAACGGGCCTTGGACTGAGCGCCGGTATGCTTACTATACTGGCGGGTTTGGCTTTGATAGCCATGGTGCTTACACTCTCTTGTAGCTGCTGCTGTTCAGGAGGTAGCTTAACAGCCGATATCACTTTATGGGAAGTAGTTGTGACCAGTTGACTGATTTTGCCGGCATTGGAAAAGGTTACTGTAAGCAGAATTCCCATGATAAGACAGATGGCCACAAGGGATTTCTCCAACCTGTTTAATGAAGGATTGTTTTTGGAAATCATGCGTTTTACCCTACCCTTTAGCTGGCCTTTGTTGGCACCAAAGGCGATGGTATAGGATGGTGCTGATAGCACATATTCCTGGCAGGATACCAATGCCCTGATATAATTGACCCTGGTACTGCTTTGTTCAACAACCATATCGTCGCAGCAGTACTCCCGTTCTTTCCGGATAAGCGAGGCCATCCAAAGTACGGCCGGGTTAAAGAAAAAGAGGATTTCCAGGATGTTTACCAGCAGGTTGGTTACATAATCCCGGCGATAAATATGTGCCAGTTCGTGTGCAAGGATCGCTTCTACTTCTTCAGGTGGCAATGCGGTAAGCAGCCCGACAGGTACCAGGATAATGGGTTTGAAATGACCGATCACCATGGGTACTTTTACTACTGCCGATTCTGCCATGCGAACCATTTGTTTAATGCCCAGCCGTTGTGCCAGCATGGATAAGCTATGTTCCCAATGTTCCGGCACAGCAAATATGGATCGCTTGCGTAGGTGATACAGACTGTATAAACCAGTAGTAAGCTGTAAAGTGCGTGCTAACAGCATCAGGATCCAGATACATACAATCGTATTGGAGTGATTGGTTAAGAAGCTGAGGGTATTGGAATCGCTGGTATAGGCAGGTATTGGCTGACTAACAGATGTTTCCGTTTCAATGGCTCCGGAAAAGGGGTAGGGCAACTGTTGCCGGTTGATGGTAGCAGCATTTGCAGCCTTTTCAACCTGTGCGTAGTGCACAAAAGTGTAGGCAACCGAACAACTGAAAATGATCAGTGTTGTTATCAGCAGGTTGTACCGGCGAGCCGGGCCTGCTTTACAGGTACATGCTATAATGATGCCCGCTACGGCGGCCAGTAGTAGTCCCTGCAACAAGGAATAGATCAATGTTGCACAAAGTGCTTTAACCAGGTAGCCTGGTAATAACCCTGCTATTGAATGCTCCATAATGGTTACGATTAAAGTAAATACCTATTCTTCGAGCTTTTTCAGCATCGCTTTAATTTCCTTTAATTCCTGCTTTGATGTTTTCTTACTGTCCAGTAATTGCATGATCAGCTTACCGGCAGAACCTTTGTACATGGAATTAACAAACTTGTCGAGCAAATGCGCCTTTGTTTTGCGTTCTTCTTCGGCTGCGCTGTACACATGTTTCATCTGGGTTTCATCACGTGTGAGCATACCCTTATCGGCCATAAGCTGCATTTGCTTTAGCGTAGTGGTATAGTTAACATCCTTTTGTTTGATTAATTCATCATTAACAGTCCTTACAGTGGACGGCCCTAACTCCCAGAGCACCTGGAGAATGTCCAGTTCTGCCCGGGTAGGTTCGGGTGATTTTACGTCTTGTTTATCCATAGTGGGTTAAAGGTAGGATAAAAATCGTACGATGCAAATATTATTTGCCGGAAGGGAAAACGGGCTATGGAATGGTAATGGATAATAAGGCTTGTTAGGACAATTCCCTGTATTTGGCGTCTACCCATTTGTTGGATTTCCAGTAAATACGGTCGTTCCTGAAATCCATGATCACATTGAATCTTCTGAGTACATCGTTACCGAGGGTATTCACTGAAAATCCTACCGGGTTGCGGGTGCCGAGGATGAGTGTGGGAATATTGGTAAGCTGAACGCCATTGATTTCAAAAACGGGCGCCAATACTACCCTGGTTTCAAACTTATCGCCCCTGGGGTTGTGTAATACGATGGTTCTGATGAGTGGTAGGTTATTCGCGAAGTTGGCAGAAGCTGCCCAGGTACTATCTAATATGATGGCTTGTTCAGAACCGGTGTCCATCAGGAAGCCGCCGTTGTAAGTATGGCCTTCTTTTTTCATGGCTCCTTTTATCACAACAAAAGAGTGGCTGAATTCAAGGTTTGCTTTTGTATATCCCCTGGGTACTTTCCCTAGTTTACCGGAGTGGATGATGATACGGTTGTGGTCGTAATCCAGTTCTACCTGTTTGTTTTCAAAAAGATTCCAGCCAAAGCGGCCATCCATGTCGTGTGCGGTACGATCTGTGGCTGCAAAGGGTGGGTTTGTTAATACCAGGGTACCCATTTGCAGTTTGGTAACTGTATTGAGTTTATTGAAATCGGGTGTGGCATGGCCGTTTATATATTCGGATTGATGAGAAAGCAGGGTTGTTTTTTTAGTGATCGCGTCTTTTGTTACATGCACATCCCAGGAACTGATATCGAAGTGCAGGGTTAGCGTATCCCTGTCATTGATCACCGCTTTGCAGGCGATGGCATTGTAGGAGGTGAGTGTAAATGGAATGGTATCATTGAGGGGTACCTGGTAGTGTGTTTTGTTTTCGGGTGGGATGGCGCTGGCAACCTGGGTATAGCAGGAGTCTTTGCCATTCCATAGGATAATGAAGTTATAGCGTGTTCCGGGCTTTACTTTTACCCGGATAGAGTCCAGATCTGTATAGAAGGTTACCCATTTGGTTTTTCGTGTTCTGTCTGCCGTATAAACGTCTGGTTTAAGCCTGGGTGAAAGCGACCATGCATTTTTGGTTAGCACATCCCCATCTTTAATGGTAACTGCTTTAGAACTGGCTTTAATAATGGGCAGGCTGGTTTGGGCAACTGATAAAGTGGCTAGAAGCAGGATGGGTATGATGGCTAAGTTTTTCATACAGCAAAGTTCTAAAAGAAAATGAAAAACCGGCATTTATAATTATGTTTGGGAACCATTCAAACCCTATACTAATGAAAAGCGTCTTACTGGTAGTTGCCGTGTTGTTCCTGGTTGTTGCCGGCATTTCTCAAAAACCCTTACCTCCTAATTTATTTACAAAGAAACTTCCCAACGGACTGGAAATACTGGTATTGGAGGATAACTCTGTACCGTTGGCTACTATTGAAATAGCTGTAAAGAACGGGTCTTTTACGGAAGCACCTGAGTTTAATGGCCTGAGCCATTTGTACGAGCACATGTTCTTTAAAACCAATAAGAAATATTCCGGCTCGATGGCTTTGGTTGACAGGATGCAGGAATTGGGTATTTCTCATAACGGGAGTACTACGGATGAAAGGGTGAACTATTATTTTACACTCCCGAGGTATAACCTGAAAGCGGGCCTGGAATTAATGAATGATGCTATCCGGTATCCTTCTTTTAAGGAAGCAGATATGCAGAAAGAGAATGAGATAGTGGATGCGGAGTTTCAAAGGGCGGAGTCTAACCCGCTGTTTGCATTATCTGATGCGATGGACCATCATGTATGGGGCGATTTGTATAGCAGGAAACATACCATTGGCGACCATGCTATTATACGGTCGGCCACGCCCGGTAAAATGCAGGCTATACGGGATAAATATTACTGGCCGAATAATTCGTTGCTGATTGTGGCGGGTGATGTAAACCATGAAGAGGTATTTGTACAGGCGGAATCTTTTTTTGGTGATTGGAAACCTTCGAAGTTTGACCCGTTTGTTGCATACCCTGTACCTGAGTTTAAACCGCTGGAAAAGACTGATTATTTTATTGTTGAATCGCCCAATGCCAAAGTACCCACTTTGCGTTTTACCTGGCAGGGGCCTGATACACGGAGAGATATTCCTAATACCTATGTGGCAGATATCTTCTCTTATGTATTGTTACAGAATTCGAGCAAATTTCATAAAGCATTGGTTGAATCCGGGCTTGCATTGGAACTGAATGTAAACTATGGTACAAAGAAGTATACCGGGCCTATCAGTTTTTCGATTGTGCCTAACCCGGGAAAGATAAAAGAGTGTGTGGAGGCATTTAATGCGCAACTGAACCTGTTGGATGCGGATGATTATATTACGGATGAGCAGCTGGCTATATCAAAGAGGCAGTATGAGATAAGGCAGATACGCGAGGAGGAGGTAACCTCCCAGTTTACACATACGCTTGCGTATTGGTGGTGCTCGGCCAGTATCGATTATTTTAATACCTATCTTGATAATCTCAATAAGGTGACGAAGCAGGATATCCAAAACTATGTACGTAAGTATATTAAGGGCCAGCCCCACTGTGCAGGCTTACTGATAAGCCCGGATGATAAAGTAAAGATTAATCCTGAAACCTTTTTTAGGGCTGATTAACCACCCTGCTACCCGATAGATAATTGCCCAACAGCTAAATAATTCAATATGAAGAAAATACATTGTTTTGTTATACTGCTTTTAATAGCCGGCCTGAATGCTATGGGCCAGGTTACACCTACTGCTTCTTTTATGGTAGAGGGTATTAAAGTGATCTATAAACCTACCCTAAAGGATATCGTGAATGTGAGTGTTTACTTTCGTGGCGGGG
>Ga0207739_1000055_pt1 | contig 12911 bp, 7 predicted proteins | sample LuqExpMetageno15_FD_187773 | JGI IMG/M metagenome (GOLD analysis project Ga0207739, IMG submission 187773) | Tropical forest soil microbial communities from Luquillo Experimental Forest, Puerto Rico - Sample 15 (SPAdes) | ecosystem: Environmental > Terrestrial > Soil > Tropical forest ... | reverse complement strand
TGGCGGGAGCTTTCACCCTGGCGTCATCGTTTTGCTGCCAATGCTGTTATAGGCGCTATCCGTAACAAACATGGCCATGGTTTGATGGAGTTACATGGTTCTCAAAAAGTGGGTGAGGTAGAACAGGCATTCCGCAAACATTTCGGTCTCAATGTACAGGTTTTCAGGAAACAGGGTGAGTATTGGATACAAACCGGCGGTACTGATGAATTGACCCTGGAAGAGCAAAATGCTATTGGATGCCAAGCTTCTATAAACCATGATTACCTGGCTTATTCTGTCACGCAACAAGCCAGCTTATTATAATCTCCTCATCTTTAAAATCTCCGGGCCATGTATACACCTAACTACACGCTTGCTACCCATGCACCGGCATATGATCCTGCTGTTTCCATCATCATGCCGTTTGACCCTGTTATGAGTCAAAAATCGCGACTCGAAAACCGGTTGCTTCATGCTAAGATAACTGTGGAAAAAGCCATGTTAGAATCTTATCCCGCAGAGGTAGCTTCGGAGGTAAACCGCAGGCTTAACCGGCTGATAACAGGGCTTAATTACTATACCAACAAAAAGAGCATTGCTATGTTCGTTTCTCCTTCCAGCGAAAAAGTTTTTTATCTCGATATGCCGGTAGAAGAAAAGATTGTAGATGACCAGTCTTTTAAGATGCATGACCTGGTGAAGGAAAAGAAAGAATCTAAAAAATACCTGTTGCTGGTATTAACCGAAGCTGCTTCGAAAATCTATACAGGAGATGGTAATCACTTGCCCAAACTGGTTGCAAATATGCCTTACCGCATCAATGGAGAGCAATATACCATCTGCCATAAAAACACCCGCAAGGAACAAATGCATTCACTGGTGAGGTATACTGACCAGGGGTTAACGTTGCTGCAACAGTCGTATCCTTACCCGGTTTTTGTAGCAGGGGATCAAAAGGTTGTAAAGAAATTTAAAGACTGTACCCATACGGCTATCGTGCAATACCTGGAAAACTATCACAACGATGCGGATAACAGGAAGGCATTGGCCGAAGCCATGATGCCTTATATCAACAACTGGCACCCTGTAAAGCAAGCCCACCTGTTACATAAAGTGCAACAGGCAGAACAGGATAAAAAACTGGTATATGGGTTATCCAGTGTAAGGCATTGTGCTGCACATCGCAACAGTCGGCTGCTCTTGATTGAAAAAGAATTTATTAACCGTGTGGATCATCCAGCTGCAGGCATCAACCGTACGGCACAACCCTTTTATATCCGGGATGTGGTAGATGATATCGTGGAAAAAGTGCTTGAAAGCAATGCCGATGTGGAATTTGTTGATAATGGCCTGCTGGAGCAATACCAGGGTATTGTATTGATACGTGACCATTAAGGAAACTTAAACAAAGAGGTATGAAAAACTATATCAAACCCTTTAGCGATATACGGATTACCGATGTGCCACTGGTAGGTGGTAAGAATGCTTCCCTGGGCGAAATGTATACACAGCTTACCTCAAAAGGTATTGCTGTACCCAATGGTTTTGCCATTACTGCCGAAGCATTTCGTTATTTTTTAACAGAGAACAAAATAGATACAGCAATAAAAAACCTGTTAAGCGAATTAGACAGGAAGGAGTATGCCAATTTAAAGGATATAGGTAAGCGAGCCCGTGCATTGTTAACACAGGCACAGCTGCCACAGAACCTGGTGAGTGCTATAGAAAATGCGTATGCCTTGCTTTGTGGGGATCAGACAATGGCAGTTGCAGTGCGTAGCAGTGCCACTGCTGAAGACTTGCCGAATGCCAGCTTTGCCGGGCAGCATGAATCTTATCTTAACATCCAGGGAAAGGAGAACGTGTTAAAAGCCGTGCAGCGTTGCTTTGTATCGTTGTATACTGACAGGGCTATTAAGTACAGGGAAGACAATGGCTTTGCACATGAACAGGTAGCATTATCTGTTGGCATACAACAAATGGTGCGGAGCGACAAAGCCTGTTCCGGCGTGGGATTTACCCTGGAGCCGGAATCCGGTTTCAGAGACCTGGTATATATCAGTGGCGTATGGGGGCTTGGTGAAAACATTGTGCAGGGAGCGGCCACGCCCGATGAATTCCTGGTGTTTAAGCCTACACTGCTACAGGGGAAAAAAGCCATCATCCGTAAAACCATTGGTGCCAAGGAAAAGACAATGGTTTACAATAACAATCATGATGCTGCTGAACCGGTGGTCAATACAGATACATCGCCCGAAAAGCAGGCTGCATGGGTATTGACTGATGAAGAAATAGAAACCCTGGCCCGGCAGATGCTTACCATTGAACAGCATTATCAAAAACCGATGGACATTGAGTGGGCGAAGGATGGCGATACCAACCAGTTGTTCATTATACAGGCCAGGCCTGAAACAGTACAAGTGCAAAGAAATCCTTACCAGGTTACTACCTGGCATATTCTATACAAGGGCCAGTTACTAACCGAAGGAGAGGCCGTAGGAGAGAAGATCGCCAGTGGTACGGCGCGCATTCTGCAATCCCCGGATGAAGCTGATAAGCTGTCGCCAGGTGAGATCGTTGTAACAGATATTACCAGCCCGGACTGGGATCCGGTGTTGAAAAAAGCTGCGGCTATCGTTACCAATAAAGGCGGTAGAACCGGCCATGCCTCTATTGTAGCAAGAGAACAAGGCGTGCCGGCAATAGTGGGTACTTTGAATGCCACCGAAAAAATAAAAGACGGGCAGTCCATCACGGTATCCTGCTGCGAAGGACAAACGGGTTTTATTTATGATGGTATTGCCCGGGTAAAAGCAGAAGAAACCGATTTCAGTACCATCGATATGCCCGATTCGGTTGACCCGATGTTGATTGTGGGTGACCCTGCCAAAGCTTTCCATCTTTCTTTTTATCCCAATGCAGGTGTGGGTTTGATGCGTATGGAATTCATTATCACCCATGCTGTACAGGTACACCCTATGGCCCTGGTAAAGTTTAATGAATTAAAAGATGCAGCGGTAAAAGCACAGATCGAAAAGCTGACTGCCGGTTATGCCAATAAAGAAAAATATTTTATTGATAAGCTATCACAGGGTATTGCTGTAATAGCAGCGGCCTTCTATCCCAAAGATGTTATCGTTCGTATGAGTGATTTCAAAACCAATGAATACGCCAACCTGTTGGGTGGAAAAGAATTTGAACCGGTGGAAGAAAACCCAATGCTCGGTTTTCGCGGGGCTTCCCGTTATTATAACAACCTGTACAAAGAGGGCTTCCGCCTGGAATGTGAAGCCATTCGTATGGTAAGGGATGAAATGGGGCTCACCAATGTAAAGGTGATGATACCCTTCTGCCGTACGGTGGAAGAGGGTAAGAAAGTGATCGGCATCATGAAACAGTATAGGTTGGAACAGGGCGTTAATAACCTGGAAGTGTATGTAATGGCAGAAATACCCTCTAATGTATTGCTGGCCAAACAGTTTGCCGAAGTGTTCGATGGGTTCTCTATCGGGTCTAATGATCTTACCCAGTTAACACTCGGCATTGACCGTGATTCTTTTTTAATAGCAGACTTGTTCAATGAACAGAATGAAGCAGTGGAACAAATGATCTCCGATATGATCCACAAAGCAAAACTGGCCGGTGTAAAAGTGGGTTTGTGTGGGCAGGCGCCCAGCGATTATCCCTATTTTGCCCGGTTCCTCGTAAAATGTGGTATCGATAGTATTTCTTTCAACCCCGATGCACTGATCACGGGAATCCGGAATATCGATCAGGCCGAATATACGGAAGAGGAAGAACTGAGTGCTGCAATGGAATAAACAGTAACCGCGCTCAGCCTGATAATACTCATTTTTTACACTGACGCATGTTCTGGTTTAGCACCGGATAAGCATCTAGCTTTACACGGTAAAAACAATTGTATTATCATATTAAAACAAAGGAGGTCAATATGTCAACCAATGCTTTGGCAAAACGTGGTAGTCTTTTGCCCGTTTCTTTTAACGATTTCTTTAAACCATGGGAAGAATGGTTTAATACCAATGGATGGTTCAATAATATGTTAACTGTTCCATCAGCCAATATCGTGGAAAGCCAGAACCGCTTTACCATTTCGCTGGCAGCGCCAGGACTCAGGAAGAATGATTTTACCATTCATGTAGATGGTGATTTGCTTACCATCAGTGCAGAAAAAGAAGAAAACAAAGAAACAAAAGAAGAAAAGGTTACCAGGAAAGAATACAATTATTCTTCCTTCAGCCGCAGCTTTACTTTGCCCGACGGTGTAGACAAAGACCATATTGAGGCAGAATATGCTGATGGTATATTGGTATTGGAACTACCCAAAACGGATGAAGCAAAAAAACTATTCTATAAAAATGTTCCTGTTGGCTAACCAATTGTTAGAGTTGGTTTTAGACTTGAGCTGAAAGCCCGGCTGTTTTCACAGCGGGGCTTTTTATTGGGGGTGATGCCACTTAAAAGAAGGCTGTTGAAGATCGTTTTTATATTTGTCCAAAACCTGCTTTTTTGATTAGATTTGGCTGAATATAGCCTTTCATTTACCGGGCAGTTTTTAAAACTTTCCCGTATGAAGACATTGAAGATTCTCCTGGTCTCTATTGTTATAAATGGATGTTCACAACATTTTGGGCCTGGTTATAGCTTTTCTTTATTTCAAAATACGGTAAATAATAAATTGGCTCAGGCAATTGAAAACAACAATTACAAGGAGGCAAAAGATATCTTAAAGAATGATACTGCTGTCAGGATTAATTTACAGGAGCCTTTTTATGGCCAAACCCTGCTTAATTTATCTGTTGGTAATGACAAGCCTGATTTTGTAAAACTATTATTAGAGAATAACGCAGATCTTACTATCCCTGATACAACAGGTTTTGCCCCCCTGCATACTGCGGCAGATTTGATTAATTCCCGCACTCATTCGGCTGAGATAATTAAAACTTTATTGCAGCATGGAGCGAATCCTAATACTCCTGCTCTTATAAACAAAGATGCAAATGGCAATACTGCAAAGCATTTGCCGTTAATGGATGCTGTGGTAAATCTTGAATGCACCAAAATTCTTTTAGATTATGGAGCTGATTTATATTATAAAGATTCTTTAGATTATGCTGTTTGGAGTTCCATCTTATCCCATGATTTAAACAATTCTGAAAGCATATATGTAGCTAAATATGTGATTATAGATAAGAAGCATTCCCCACCCAATCCCATTTTTTATACAACACCTGGTTTGATTCCAAGAGATATATTCTTCTTGCTAAAAAAATTCAAAACTTATGGTGATGCGGATAAAGAAAAAGCAAAACAGGAAATAATAGATTTTCTTCAGAAGCAAAAAGATAATAAGTAAGATCTTATTTTTATCTCACTCATGAAAAGATTATTACTTTCCCTGTTTATCCTTGTTACCCATTTTGTATATGCCCAGGAAGTTCCGGATTTTCCCGATATGCGTAGCTGGATGATCAATTCCAATGACTCCGACCGATATGTATTTGCTGATACGGCTTATGTGCGTGTAACACCGGATACAAAGCAAGCACCACTGGATACATTATTTGCTGGCGACAATATCACTGTTTCGGATGTTACAACCAATGGCCTTACAATACGTGGGCTGAAAGGTCCCTGGCTGTCCATCAACTATATTCGGAATGGCGTGCACAAAAGTGGTTATATCTGGCAGGGTTTAGTAAGTTGTAAACCCATGCGTAGGGGAGATGTTAAGTTCGTGTATGGTATAGAACGCCGTGCTGATAGCATTTATCGGAGAGGGAAAAATTGGGACACCATTCCCAGGTTTCTTGTAAAGCTGAAGGTAATACGAAATGGTACTATACTGGCTAAAGCAACATTGACTACCTATGATGATGAAAGTGCTAATACCAGTGAGGGCAAGGTAATGAGTGGTATGGGGCTGGCGAATGTTCAAAATATAGTGGTGCTGTCTTTTAGTGGAGAAGCTTGCGGTATTCCCACGCTAGACTATTATTTCGCATGGACAAACAATAATCAATTGGTACGCTTATCCAACAAAATGAATGTTGTAGATGCTGGTTCACTGGATCATTCTGAAACATTTACCTTCCCCAATGAGAAAAACGGTAAGCCGGATAGGATTATATGGAATATGATTAATGAAGAAGCCTCAGACAAAATTGATAAGCATGGAGAATATATTATGGAGGTGACTGATAAGAAAACAACAACCTATATATGGGATGGTGTAAACGGAACGATCAGCAAGTCAATGCAATAGGCAACAACTGATTAATGAAGCATATTATTTAAAACAAGCAGATGCATCCTTTACATACCACTTATTACTTATCACCTGATTATTACCACTCATCTGTTCTGAATGGTGAAGCTGGTAAGTCTTCCTCATTATATAAATTACTGCCCTCAGGATTATCTGCCCAGGCATAACGTACGGCTACAGGGTTGGCTACTTCCTTAGCCGATACAATTACTTTACTGCCTTCTATACGGGCAGTTGCCCATACAAAATGTTTGTCCGCACCGGCAATGGCAAACTGTTTTAGCGCGCCATTCTTTGCCACCAATCCTTTGCCAATATTGGTGAAGGAGAGGATGATGGTGTTATCCTTTACCCGCATAGATTGGTAGGTTGGACCGGCGGCTACTACTTTGTTGTCGTGATAGGCCATTTTTTCTGCTACCAGTGCGAGGCGGCGGCTCACTTCCTTCTTATTGGTAGGATGGATATCATTGGCTTCTCCAATATCAATAGCCACTGCGAGACCGCAATTGGGTTCGGTAGCCGCTACTACGGATTGCGATTCACGTAACATGGCCCAGTTGCTTTCCTGGGGTTGTTGGGGGGCTTGCATAAAATTGGCGAGCTGTACAATAAGGAAGGGGAAATCACCTTGTTTAAAAAGGCTTCTCCATTCGCGGATCATGGTAGGTAGCAGTTTGCGGTATTCATAAGCCCTGCCTTTGCTGGCATTGGCTTCGCCCTGATACCAGAGCGCACCTTTGATGCCATAACCGGTAATGGGTTGTAGCATACCGTAGAATTCAGTGGTGGGCTTGTAATAAATGCGGGTAAAGCTTTGTACGGGCAGGGGTTGAGACGCATAGCCAACTTTGAACTTCCATTCACCTGTTACCGGGATGCTGGTACTGCCATCGGCGCTTACGAGGCGATAGGTTTTACCGGGTATTACGCCGCCGTTGCCTTCGTTGTCGATGATGCGGATGGTTATTACATTCTTACCGGCTTGTAACAAGGATGCGGGGATCTTGTATTTGCGGAGTGAATATTTGTTGTTGGTATAACCTATTCTTTGCCCGTTGAACCAGGTGGTATCAATGTCATCGATGATGCCCAATTCCAAAAAGGCATCTTTGCCGGCCATAGCCGCGGGCACATCGATGGTTTTCTTAAACCATACCACACCGTCTATGTTACCGGGTCCCTGGCTTTCCCAGAAACCGGGAACGGTAATGAGTTTCCAGTCCGCTGTGTCGGTATAATGATTGTTTGCCCAAACACTGAGATTACCCATGATGCCCTGGTCGTTGTCTCTTATATTCTTATACCATGCATCGCTTACTGCCTGGTCTTTCCGTAACAGGCCATTGGCATAAGTAGTATCACTAAATAGTGTTGCCTGTTCCAGGTATTGGGGGTATTCTTTTAATCCTTCGCGGCTGATCCAGCCTTCGGCATTGCTACCTGGCCAGCTGCAATGCAGGATGCCGATGGGTACTTTGTACTGATCATATAATGCTCTGCCAAAGAAATAGCCTACAGCAGTAAACCATGGCACATTGCCGGGGTTGGCTGGCTTCCATTGGCCACCTTCTATATCGGTTACAGGGAAGAAACTATAGCGTTGTTTTACGTCAAACTCATGGATCATGGGATTGGCGGAGGTGGCTATTTCTGCTGCATAGCGGTCCTTTGATTTGTACAACTGGTATTCCATATTGCTTTGACCTGAGCAGAGCCATACATCACCAATTAATATGTCCTTTAGGTTGATCTCGTTGCTTGCTTTGATGTTCATAGTATAGGGACCGCCTTCTTTCATAGGAGGCAGGCTCATTTCCCAGTTTTTATCATTGTCAGCCCTGGCTATATAGGTTTGGTTGTTGAAACTGATGGTGACCTGCTCACCGGGTGATGCCCAGCCCCAGAGGTGAATGGGTTGGTTGCGTTGTAATACCATGCCGTCGCTTACCAGCCTGGGGAGTGTAACCTGTGCCTGTAAGCTGGCTATTGATAAGGCACCGGCCAACCAGCAGCCTAAAACCTTGAACCTGAAATGGGAATGTGCTTTCATTTTTTTCATCTGTTTACATTTACCAGTCGCTTAGTGGTTTGAGCGACGATTTTTTAATGGCTACCTGGTTGTTACCTGGTAGTAGAAATACATTGTATATTGTTTTTGTATGTGCAGGAAGGGTAAGTTCGAAACCTACCAGTGTGGTACCGGGGTTGAGGGCATCGTAGTTATGTTGCGGGTCTGTACGCCAGGTAGTGAGTGTAGTACCTTCCGGCAGGCCTTGCACGGCAAGTGTGAGCTTTTTATTGTGATTCGTTAATTGTGCTTGTGTGCCTTGTATGCCGGCTACTGCAGCAGGTGTGAACATAGCCCAGCGAATAGTGCAGGCACTGTCGCCTGTTTCCAGTTCATCTCTTACCATCACATATTGCTGGTTTACTATGGCGATGCCGCGGGTTGCTTTGCTGAGGCTTCCTTTGTACATATCACCGATGTCCATTACTGTGCGGGTGAACAGTGAGTCGTCAATGTGTTTGGTAATGATGCCTTTGCCATTGATGTTTTGCAGACTGTTGTTTACAGTGAGTGTGCTATGAGAGAAGTTGCTATAGCGGAATACTTTCCACCGGTCTGATTGTTGTGTCATGTCCCAAATGTTGAGTCCTTTGGATTCCATGGACTCATAGTCCTGCATACCAGGATCGGCTGACCATCTTTCGCCATCTGCATCCATTACAAAAGAACCTATATCCATATGCGCATGGCTTAAAGCAGGGCTACCGCCTTTGAAACCTACATAGATAGCTTGCGGATTGGTCCAGGAGCTGCGCATGATGGCTATAGGGTTTTCTCCGCCACCATTCCACAGATGATAACCCGGAGGTGTCGTTTGCTGCAGGTTGAGGTTAATGCCCCATACCAGGGTTGCGGGCAGGAAACGATCCCATTTTGGGAAGGGGTTAGGATTGCGTAAGCGTGGCCCTTCTGTCCATAAAATAGCAGGGTCTTTGCTTTTACCGGCAAACCAGATCATGGCTGGCTGCAGCCCTTCTGCACCACCACAATCGGAATAGTTAAAGGGTTTGCCTGTGGGGCCGGTGAGGTTGCCATAAAAAGAAGCTGTTTGCAGGAAGCCGGGCATTTGTGATAGCCCGAAATCTGTACCGAGCAATTGTTCGAGGGCGCTTATGAAAAATACGTTGTAGCTGGTACCATAGCCCCAGTAGCTATAGCCTTCGGGATAGTTGCCAACCGGTGCATATTCTTTCATGGGGATCCGGATGCTTTGTACTGCCTGTTGTATAAGTTGTACTGATAAGGCAGGGTTATCTTCATACGTGGCTATGGCTGCATAAGTAACGCCGGTATTGCATACCTGGTTCCAGTTGTTCTTGCCACGGCTCCAGCCATTGTATTTACTGTCCATCGCTGGTTTCATGGCAAAGTTGGTGAGTGCCTGTGCTATTACAGCTCGGGAAGCAGGAGAGAGGTCTTTGTACAACCAGTCGTAACCGATGGCTACACCAAGTGCCAGTTCGGCTACATCGAGGAAATGATCGGGATGCCAGTCAGAGAACCGGGAGATGGCGAGTAACTCTTCTTCACAGCGTTTGAAATACCTTTTCTGTCCCGTAATACGCCAGGCATAGGCCAGGTAAAAGATGCGGCGCAGGCCTTCCCTGGATTGTGTAAGCAATCGCCGGCCAATCAATACCCGTTCTATGGGTGGCAGGGAAAGCATGTTGTCGCATTCGGTGATAATGCCTTCATGAAGGTTTGCCCATACAGGATTGCCGGCTATCATTTGTTTGATCAATTCTTCCTGTTTTGCTTTTAAGAGTAGCCGGGGATGTTGTCCCATTTTGGCAGTATCGATCAGTATGGTTTGTGAACAACCATAAACGGTAACAAAACATAACAAGAGAAGCAGGGGGCAATTGCGTTTCATTTAAAATTTATAAAGGGTGATGGAATAGGCTGGTACGGTAATGTTCATATGAGCGGCTGCATCGGTGCTTACATTGGTAATATTGCCAAAAACGGGTGTATAGTCGTCCGGATTTACACCGCTTAGTTGCTGTGCTATCGTTGTTGTTTTACCTGTCATGGCCGTGTTGGTAAATCGTACAGGGATGTTTTGAGCTAAGCTATCCCTGTTGAGTACCAATATATTGGTTTTATTGGTAGCAGCATCGTACCAGGCATGTACCAGGTATTTTTTATTACCGGCATTGCCATCTGTTACTCCTATTTTACTGGCTAATATACCGGCATTGAGCATTTCCAGTGCCTGCCCGATGGGGGTAACCTGGTTATCGCCACCTAACAGGTTGCGGATATTATACGGCTGGTTATAAGTTTGGCTGGTAGTGAGGAACCAATGGGTGGTCCAGAAATGGATATTGGATACCCTTGGGTTGGAAAAGATGGAAGCAAACATATCAAAGGCAATAATGGCTTTACCCATGGTGTTGGTTTGCGGCGAAATGGAATCTACCAGTCCGGGGCTATAGGAGCTGCCTTCGGTAACAGCGATCCTGAGTCTTGCTTTGTCAGTAGTGTCAGTAAGGCTATTGATAGCTGCAGTGGCTTCTGTTACATTGGGTATAATGTCAATGGAATTGTTGAGGAGATAGAGATACGTACTGTACCAGGAGTTTTTGGCAGTATTGTAAAGCGATAGATCGCGCAGGTAATTATGTGCAATGATGAAGTCTACTTTTTTAACTGCTATACTCATGATGGTATCGTACCAGTGCAGGTTGGGATAGTTGTGCCCGTTCATGCCAATTTTAATGGTACTGTCTGCCGCCTTCATCAGGTTGGATAGCTCCACAACTTCGTTGGCATAGGCTGTTGCGGTCCATGTTTGGTTGCTGGCTGTACCGGAGATGGGATAGTAGTTCTCATTACCAATCTCGTAATATACCTGTGGAAGCCCTTTTTGTTTTACATAGTTTACAAGGGCAACAGCGCTGTTGAGCTGTTCCTGTTTGGATACATAACCGGTTACCCCGTCGGGATACATCATGGCATCGATCGGGATGATAAAATAGGGTGTGATGGCGCTGTCTTTGCAGAGGGTGAGGAACTGGTCCAGTCCCAGTTGGTTACTTACCAGTGCACCTGTGGTATCGCCTATTATAAAGATATTGCTTTGGTTAAAGGGGAAGAGACTTCCGCCCCACATAGAAGCATGTGGATTGGGCGTGGTATAGGGTGGCTTTGACCAGAGGTACCAGTCGCCGAATTCGCCTTCCTGGAAACGAAGTGTTTTCATATTCATCTTGCTGATAGCAGCGGAAAAAGGCGTGGCGCGCGGTGTGCCGCTGCCTTCCAGGAAGTTGTTCGTGGTAACACCTACATTGGCATTAGGGGCGGCAGATAATACCTGCGCGGAATTGACTACGATGGCATGTACACTGTCGAATGTGCTGGTGGAGAGCATCTGGATATTGTTGGATAAGCTTACATTGCTACCTGATGCTGCAACCAGGCCATTCAGGAAATAGTTACCACTGCCACCCACTGTTTGATGCGAGGTGCCGCAAAGCAGGAGGGTTGAGGCAACGGATGTATTGATACTGCCATTGTTTATGATGTCGCCGGAAACAGGAAAGGGGGTTAGGCTATTGTTGATAAAGGTGACACCGCTATTAATAAACAGGCTACCCATATAAGCAGGGCTGCCCGTTGTTGTAATGTTGGCTGCTATTTGTACATCGCCATATTTGAAGCCTGCAAAAGAGGCGCCATTCGGGGTACTGTAAATAAGCTTACTGCCTGGCTGGAGATCGATTACCGATTGAGGGGCTGTAACAGTACTGCCAAATGGCACCTGGTTTTCCGAAGGATTTGCATTATACGGGGTATGCCAGTAAGTACTTCCTTTTTTGAAAACAATGTTATTATTGGTGCTTACCGCATTGGTACTAAAGATATTACCGCGGTTGTTTGGACCATTGGTGACAGTGCCGGCAGAGTCTACTATAATGCCGGTAGCATCCATAGCTGCCAGGCGACAACCTTGTGTGGAAGTGGGTTGCAGGTTGATGGTACCCTGTATGAGTGCAGAAGCGCCGGATAACAATGTAATGGCAAAGGGGGCATTGTTGAGGGTAACGCTGAGGCTGGAGCCTGTTTCTACTGTAAAGCCATTGACCTGCGAGATCCGCAGGGTAGCAGCTTTGTAATGCGCAGAGTTACCATAACTGCCTGTTTCGGCTGTAGTAAGAATATTACCGCTTACGGCAGTAATGAGTGATAACTGTGCACCAAATTGTGAATTGCACACGAAATCACCCACGGCAAAATCAGTAGGGAAATTGGTAGAACCATTACCGGTAATGGTATGCCCTGATTTGGCAGCGAGGCCACTTACCGGGCTGGCGTTGGCTGTTGCGGCGCTGGCGAATATAACAGTTACATGGTTTTTTAGCTGCAGCATACCAAGTGTTTGCGCGGGCAGATTGTATACGGTGGCACTGCTAACAGATGGACTGCCATAGTTGCTGCCATCAAATACCAGTACATCATTGGTGGCAGGTGAGGTTCGGCTGCTACCACCACCTCCCAACGTGGTGTTCCAGCTGGTTGACTGGTCAAAATTGGCGCTGGCTCCACCTACCCAATAGTAAGTGGTTT
>Ga0207739_1000054_pt1 | contig 12959 bp, 26 predicted proteins | sample LuqExpMetageno15_FD_187773 | JGI IMG/M metagenome (GOLD analysis project Ga0207739, IMG submission 187773) | Tropical forest soil microbial communities from Luquillo Experimental Forest, Puerto Rico - Sample 15 (SPAdes) | ecosystem: Environmental > Terrestrial > Soil > Tropical forest ... | reverse complement strand
GACTGGACCTCGGTAGACCCGCCATACCCGCTGGATGATGCCGACCACGGCGACGACCGAACCTTCCCGTGGGAGGTCGGGGTGCTTTTCGAGTTGAACGACGGGAGCAAGTTCCTGGTCGGCGACGTGAATGAGAGCGGCGGTAGCTGTAGCTGTTGCGGGCTCTACGAGGGCCGCAACGAGGGCCGCTTCATCGTTAGATGGCGTCGGGTGGACCTCACATGATCGCCGAGAGCTGGACCCACGCGCATACCGCCGGACTGACGTTCGTGCTGGTGAAGCTGGTCGCCCTGATCGAGAAGGTCATCGAGGCCTGGAAGGCCCGAGGCGAGGCGCCGGTCCACGTCAGCGTTTGCCCCCACTGCCAGGAGAAAAAGCCATGACCGTCACTGAGAAGATTGGAACGCTGGACAGCTATGAGATGGACGGGGTGAGCATCGTCCAGATCGTCATCCGCCTGCAGAGCATCATGCAGGATGCCAAGGAGCGCGGTTACTCCAACCTCACCGTCAAGGAGGAAGGACGGTACGGTTACGGGGGATACAGCCGCGACGAACTGGAGATGGTGATCTACGGCGAGCGCGAGGAGACCGAGGCCGAGAAGAAGAAGCGGGAGGCCAAGGAGGCCGCGCTGGCCGCTCGCGCCGCGAAGGAACGCACCAAGGAGCGGGAGAGGGCCAAGAAGGCCCGCACCAAGGCGAAGGACGCCGCCAAGAACCGCCTACTGAAGACCCAGCAGGACCGGAAGGAACTGTTCGAGCAACTGAAGCAGGAATTCGGGAACTAGCAATCTTTTTGCTGGGTAGCCAAGCTGGAAAGGCACCGAACTGTTAATTCGGATACCGCTGGTTCGAGTCCAGCCCCAGCAGCTTCTGCGGGATTAGCTCAGTGGTAGAGCACTGCCTTGCCAAGGCAGATGTCGTCGGTTCGAGCCCGACATTCCGCTCTGTGGTGTAATCAGTTTGGGCTGCTAGCTCATTTGGGAGAGCGCCGCACTTGCACTGCGGAGGTACACGGTTCGATCCCGTGGCGGTCCACAATCAAGGCCGGAGGCATCCGGTATTGACGTGCGTAGACAGCCAGCTAGAGCTGGTGTGAAACGGGTTGCTGCAGCAGCCTGGGGATCGGGAGTTCACCTGGAACGGGATTCGAGTGGCCGACTCGGACCGCACCATCCAGGCCATCGCCACCGGCGTGAGATACGTCCGGACGCACGGGTTTTTGGCCCGCTTAGCTCAGAGGTAGAGCGCCTGCTTTACACGCAGGATGTCGGCGGTTCGATCCCGTCAGCGGGTACTACGTCACCGACAGTTGGGGGTTACGTCCGTAAGATTGCCGCCCACCTTGCCGCTCCGTCTCTTATCTGCTATGGCTGGGTGTTGCCGTTAACCCTTACCCCGGAGCAGACATGAAGATCATCCGTAGAGGCCGCCGTTTCTCTCCCCGCGTTTCCAAGGCTCGTGTGGTTCACGTGCACGACCGCACCGTGAAGCGCCTCCAGGACCTGCGGGACTCCATCAAGCTGGCGTACAACGTCGCCGACGTGCTTCAGGCCACCTTGAAGAAGGCCATCGATGCCTCGTACACGATGGGTACCGCCAACGGGAACTACTCCCCGCCGGAGTTCGCCACCACTGGTTCGGTGCGAGCCCGTATCAGCCGTCGCACCGGAAAGCCGACGAGGAAGTACACCCGTCGCACCAAGGTGCCCGCCGACATCGCTGAAGGGAGGGACTAAATGCCGACCAAGGCCGACCAGAAGGACGCAGCGCGCGGCTTCACCAAGGCCGAACGCGATTCTTGGCCTCGGGTAAACGGTCAGGTCTGTCCCCCGACCGGCGTGCGCTATCACCAGACCGTGCGCCACCTGGCAGCGATGAAAGCCTGCTCCTGCGAAGGGGAGCTGTGCGGTGTCTGCAAGGAGCGGTTGGAGCGGATGATCCTGCTCAACGTGGCTGGCGGGGGAGACGGACCGATAGACGTGGAGCTGCTCTACACTCGCCACCTGGACGACGTGCAGAGAAGCCGATGAAGTTCAAAGCTGACTGGAAGAAGAAAATCGAGGAAGCCGTGAAACTCCTGGATAGCGTCCGTGCCGACATCACGTCGGACATGGACGAGGAGAACGAGGAGAGCGCGACCTACGAGACTCTTCAGGACTGGGAGGAGAAGCTACAAACGGCCATAGAGACAGCCGAAGACGTACTTGCGTAGCCCTGACCCGGAGGGCAGCTTGACTTCTACCCATGAGTAGGAGCGTACTGCGCAAAGCGATGGTGGCGCCCCCTTAAGGAACGCAAGGGGGCAGCGCATAGAGACCTAGCGCAGGTCTCGCCCCGGCGTCTGCGAACCGGGCCGGTTTGGGGGCGCCACCACCGCTGTCGCACTGTGACAGCCGCGTGACTGGAATGCAACCCCCTTACTTCGGCTGCTCCAGGGCGAAGTCGTCAGCGCCGTGGCTCTGGAACTTGTACTTGGAGGCGTGCTCCTGACCAGGGTTCGTGTGCTCCGCGACCTCAGACGGGACCGGGCCGTGCGGGCTGTGACCCAGCGCGCCCATGTGAGCCGAGTAGTACATGAAGTGCTTCTTGGCCTCTTCGTCCGATCCACCGGCTGCAGCGGCTGCCTTCATGCCCGCCAGGTGGTGAGCGGCGCCAGACAGGTGCTGGTTGCGTAGCCACTCGCGGTGAGCTGCCTTCTCGGCATCAGCGCGGGGCAGCTTACCGACGAACTCCTTGATGGCGCTCAGACGCTCCAGATCCTCGATGTCCTTCTTGGAGGTCACCGGGTGGCCCATCCAGTTGTGCTTTGCTTCTTTCTTTTCGTCGGCCATTTTAGTGGAAAATCCCTAGGGTAAAAGTGAGGAGAACCGTGTGATTCTCACTGAGGTACATGCCGCCCGGGTAGAGATCCATACCGAGGAAGGTGCCTGCGTGGAAGGCTGCCCCTGCGCCCCAGATCGGCTTCACGGTGCTGAAATTGAGACCACCTGCACCCGTGAGGAGAAGACGAGGAGCAACCATCGGGGTGGTGATGGTCGTATCCGTGATCTTCGTATGGGTGTCGTCTACGTGGGTCTTCGTCTCGTCCGTCTTGGAAGTGTCGGTCTCGGCGGTCTTCTTGTCAGTGTCGGTCTTGGTATCGGTCTTCTTGCTCGTGTCCGTCGTGGTGGTCGTGTCTACGATGGTCGTGCCGTCCGGCTTCTTCTCGGTATGGGTCTTCGTGGTCTTCTTGACCTGGAGGTCGATGAGCTGATTCTGGGTTATCGCCAGCTCCTGCGTCAGGGCTCGGTTCTTCTCGATCTGAAGGTTGAGCGCGTCTACGACCTTCTGGTCGGTGACCGTGGTGACCGTGTGCTCCGTCTTCACGATGGGGTGACGGTGGTACCACCAGAAGGTGAGGCCGATGCCCAGGAGAAGGCCGATAAGCAGCCAGAGGACGTGCGGGTGCGCCTTCAGCCAGGTCCATGCCTTACCTGCACCGTTCTTTGCTGCTCCTGCGATGGTAGATAGCGTGCCCATGGTTATTCTCCTCGGATGGTGTTCAGGAGCGCCTTGATCGACTCGCTGTCCCATTCCCTGCCGAAGGTGAGGAGGAAGCCGTCGGGTCGAGCCTCGGTCTTGACGCTCTTCGCCATGTCCACGAAGCACGAGCAGCCGGTGAACTTAGGGCCCTTGAACTGGGCATGGCCGCAAGTCGCGCAGCGGTTATCGGCCTCGGCCTTGGCGATCTTGATGCCCGGCAGCTTGGGGGCGGTCTTGACCCCAGGCTTAGCGCCCTGGGCACCAACGGCTCCCACAGCGCCTACGGCGGGCTTTCCGCCGGGGGCCACGGGAAGGGCCGCCTTGGGTGCCTGCGGCTTTCCTACGCCCATCTTGGGCCCCGTGGCGGCGGTCGGCGCGGTCGGGGCGGTCGGGGCCTTGGGTGCGGCTGGCTTGCCTGGCAGCTCGGCTTTCTTAACCTTGGCGCCCGTACCGCCGTAGTCGAGATGGAGACCCGGAACTACCTTCGGCTTGGCCTCGCGAGCCTGGCCAACGCGACCGGTGTTCGGGCGGGGCATCTCCTTGGTCGGATCGTGCTTCGTGCCCGGCATCTGGATGACTTCGCCCTTGTTGGCAGGCTCAAACAGGTCCTCGGACTGGACGCTGTCCCAGTGGTGCTCGGGCTGCTGGCCTGCATGTAGGATACGGTGGGCCTGCTCGCGGTTTACGAACTTGTTCTCGTGTGTGATAAACCCGTCCTCGTACTCACCTCGGTCGTAGGCGTCCGGGTCGATCATCTCGATGTCGTGACGGGGGCCAGTTGGGACTACCTTGTTGGTCGGACGGTGGCGGAACGCAGCCTGCGCGAACAGACCCTGGGTAGACTTCCTGAATTCCTCGTAATGGTAGGCTGCTGCACTCGCACGCGCAATCACGATCATGTCGAGACTCTTGCCCAGGCGCGCAATCTCGGCGTCCTTGAGTTTTGCGGGGGTCTCCTCCACCTTCTCCTCGCCCATGGCGGAGGCGATCAGGGCTGCGAGGTGGTAGACGGAGGCGTTCTTAAAATTGTAAGTGTGACCCTTGACCTCGATCTTTCCCTCGTAGGCGTCCAGAGCCTCGACCGCACCCTCGTTCTTGCTGAATTCGACGCCGCAGGCCGAGCCGGGGACCACGCCGTTGAAGCCACGGGGGGCCACGAGGTTCAGCCACGCCATGATCGTGCGGGGGAAGAGCACAGACTCCAGCTCAGGCTGGCGCTCGACCGCCTTTGCCAGAGCTTCGGCGCCCTGGGCACCGAGAACGCTCTTGATGAAGTCTGCTTTGCCAGCCATTGATATCTCCTACCCGTAAGATTGCGACTATTTCGGACCGAAACCGCCGCTAGAGGGAGCCCTAACCTGGCGGATCTGGGCGTCTTTAGACGTGCTCTGCGTCTCGGTGTCGTTGTCCGCCTGGCGGAAGGTGTTTTCGCGCTCTAGGGTGATCTGACGGGGCGCCTGCATCATCTGACGGGTGCCGTCTGGGCCTACTGCCGGGAGCACGCGAACCTCGTGACCGAGGCCGGAGCAGTAATAGAAGGGGTTGTAGAGGTATCGGATCGAGTAGCAGCGCCCGCGACCGCTATCCTGGTCGTAGCCTGGACGCTTCTGGCTATTCCAAACGATGTCGCCGTTGCCGTCGATGCAGTAATCGCCGTGATCGTAGCTGACGCCTGCACTGTCGATGAGCTGGAGGACCTTGACGGCTGGGAACTTGAGGCGGTCCGTGCCGGTCTCGTTCGAGTCAATCAGCTCCCAGTGCACCACCTGGAACGGGGGCTCTGAGAAGGTGAAGCGGTCCCAGGGGCTCACCACCACTGGCAGCTCGGGCTGGTCGTCGTAGAAGCGGGGGACGGTGACCTGGGCGGTCGAGCCGTTGATGGTCTCGCCCTCGCCGTAGTTGGGGCGCTTAGCATTACCTGTGAAGAGGACGGTGACCTGGCCCGCGAACGTGTAGATATGGCCGTTCTGGCATCCGGAGTGATCGTCGTGCGGCCTGTTCAGCGTGTCCGTCTTGCTGTAGCGACCCACCGGGCAGGGGATGACCGTGAAGTGGCACATCTTGATGCCACTATTCCTCACATTGTTGTCAAAAGCGATAAGCGACTGATAGATCTGTTCGCCTTGAATGGGCATGGTGAAAGTGCCGTCAGGGGCTGTGGGGCGCGTATCTTTGTCAGATTTATAAGCCATATCACCTACTAAGATTGCGTTCTGGGGTGTACATTCGGATAATGAGACCCTGTCCCAAATGTGGTGGCACCGAGCGCTATGCTAAGAATGGCCTCTGCAAGGAGTGTCATCGGAACAGACAGCGGAAATGGGCAAAGGCCAACCCCGAGAAGCAGCGCGAGATGACGGACCGATGGGAAGAGGCCAACCCAGGTAGGTCTCGCAAATACCAAAGGGTGAAGAACGGCTGGGCTCCAGGCGAACACGAGCGAGCTGAGGCGGCTGCAAAATCCGTTTCCTCCTGTGCCTGCTGCGCCAGCGTCGCCCCCAAAAATAAACGTGGATGGATGGCCGACCACGACCACGTTACGGGGAAGTTTCGGGCGCACGTGTGTCACCCGTGCAATCAAATCATCGGCTGGATAGAGAGCAGATTCTACCAGGCCGAGGACTACCCTCGTCAAAAAGCCTACTTGCTCTCGTGGGCTTCAGTCAGCGCGATGTAAGTCGGCAGCAGGTGCTCGAACGCAGAAACAGGAACGTCGAGGGAGTAAATGCCCTCGCTCTTGTTGAGGCTCTGGTCCCACACGATGGTCGAGTGCTTCGCCTTCGCGATGTGCTTGGCGACTGCGGGGTGGGGCCCCATCCCAAGAACTTCGACCCCGCCGCCCTGCTTGAGTTTGGCGACGATAAAAAGACCGCCCTTGGACTCGACTTGGTATACGTCTGCACCCTCTTCGGTCCCGATCTTCTTCTTCGACTTGTTCTTGATTTGGTCTGCTGCGATCTTGTCCATGTGGCTGAAACTCCTAGACTCTAAGATTGCCACGCAGCTCAGGGTGTAGAGGGGGCTTGAAACGTGAGAAAGAGTGTGAGAACATCGTCGGAATGGTCTCGTCCCCGACAATCTGCCACAAGTGCCGCCAGGCCCTGATCTCGGGCTCGGATTATCTTGTGTATCAGGTGTTCCGGCCGAACAAGACCTTGTTCTTCCACAGGAATTGCCCGCCCAGCGCTGAGTCGATTTTGACCCAGTTGAATAGCGAGAAAGAGTGAGTTAGAGTGCGAGTTATGAATCCCGAACTGACCCTCGATATCCGCAGCGACGTTTACCTCGGTCCCCCGCACCCGGAGGATGGCGAGCGCAAGGAAGAGCTGGCGTTCTACGTCATCGCCGTGCTCCCCACCGGTCAGACCTTCCGACACAAGCACAGCTTCACCACCGAGAAGTACGGCCACAACCGGAATCACAAGGCCGAGATCGCCTGCGACGACCTTCTGATGAAGATCGTGTGGCACCTGGAGAAGGGCCTTTGGGCCGGTCCGAAGGACAACCCCTACTGGGAGGAGACCTACCCCCAGTACGGTTCGGTGGCCTGGCTGGACTACGAGCAGAACAACAACCCCGAAGAGGAGGATTGAGTCATGATGGAGCGTCGAATCTGCTGCCCGTTCTGCCTCGACAAGGTGTGGCCCGAGAACTGGGCGGGTCACATCGACGCCTTCCACCGTTACGAAGTCAACCGCGACGAGGTGTTGCGTAATCCGCGCGGCAAGCTGGCGGGCATCATCCGCCAGCGAGTCCGTGCACTCCTCGCCCGCGTAGATGGAGGTAAGTCATGAGCGAGAAACCCGACCAGATCAAGGTGTTGTTCGACAAGCTAGACGCTGCTGCCCCCGGGGAGTTCAGCTTCGTGCCCAGAGGCCCTGATACGTACGCCTCCCGCATCGACGTGAAGGGTTGCGACGCGCTTGCTCTTAGAGTCGAGCCCGGTGAGCGCGGCTCTATGTGGCACCGCAGCACCGACCCCAACTCCGTCGTCATCAAGCAGCGGTGGGGCGGCGGCGTCACCAAGCGCTACTCCTCCAAGGACTTCATCGCGAAGGCCGTGGCCTTCGTCCGCGCGAGCATCCCGGAGTACAAGGCGTACCGCGCCGAGATGGACATCATCGAGGCCCGCGACCGCGAGAACAAGAGCAAGAAGGAGGCCCTCAGCAAGCGCCTGAAGAAAGCGGGTGTCATCGATGATGCCGGCTATCTCAACATCGACAACGAGGGCTATTACATCAGCGTGCAGTCGGACGGGGGCAAGTTCGATGTCCACGTCACGATCACCGCCGAGAACGCCAAGAAGGTCATCGCCGCTGTCCGAGCCCTTCAGAACGCCATGGAGGAGAAGTCGTGAGCCCCCTGGAAGCTGCTATCCTCGATGCCGCGAACGCTTACTGGAACGCCCTGCGTCCGCCCACCATTACCCCTGTCACCCGGAGGAAGCCATGAGTAAGCACACTGGAGCCCACTGCACCGTCTGTGGAGTCAGAGTCCCCGGTTACTCGCGGCGCACCCGCTCCATCATGTGCGCGGCCTGCGGAAAGAAGCGCGCTCGCATTATCGCGGCCTTGCCCGAGATGCTTAGGCTTCTGCGCGACCGTGGCACGTGTGGTATCGACTGGGACAACGAAGTCCGCGCACTCCTCGCCAGCGTGGATGGGGGTGAGTCGTGAGCAAAGCCGCCCGCAAGCACCTGTTGGCCCTGATCGAGAAGCCGAAGCTGGCCTGGACGCCCGACCACTGCTCCGACCTCGCCCTCTACTTCTACCCCACCCTCTACGGCTGCAATCCGTTCAGAGTGCGAGATTGCAAGTAAGTGTGGGAGATGGTATAGTCCGAAAATGACCCCTACCCCCACCCTCAAGGCAGCAGTGAAGGCCGCCATCGAAGCCCAGGTGACGCGCCAACCCCCCACCATGACCTACGGCGAGCTGGCCCGTCGCGTCGGTCTCCCCGTGCCCCGTGGCACGCTCCAAGCCGTCCTGACCGAGCTGGGCCAGGAGTACGGCGCGCTCGTCGTGCTCGACAAGAAGGGGGCGGACCGCCTCCCCAGCTTCGGGTACTTCGACCTCTACCACCCGCTCGTCCCCGCTGAGGAGCGCTGGCTGCAGTGGCACCGTGACGCCATGGCCGCCCTGCGCAAGCTGCGGGCCCTAGCGCCCATAGCCGGTGCCTGACCAGGCCGCCTCGTAGCGTCGCTCGATCTCGGCCCGTCGGCGGTCGGCGTCGGCCTGGCCGATGTTCACGACCGGACCGCACTTGAAGCAGCGCACGGGCTCGCCCCGCTTGAAGGCCGGGCGGGAGATGATCAGCGGCCGGTAGCAACCGTGGCAAAGCACGGCGGTTTCGTTGCCCAGGCCAGTCCTGGCGCCGTCCAGTGTGGCTGTACGAAGGATCTGGGAGACTCTCTCTTGTTCTCTCAAAAGCCTGGATTTCTTGGGCATGGGGAGTTCATATCACAACCACTGGCGGTGTCAATCTTACCCCGTTGCCTTCGGAAACCAAGGTCCCTATACTAAGCACCATGAACACGATCCCCGAGGTGACCAGCCAGACGTACCGAGTGCCGGACGAGAACCTTCCCGAGCTGGAGCGCAAGCTTCAGAAGCTGGTGAAGAAGAGCGCGAAGCTGTCCGCCGGTTCGGTCAGCTACACCGTGGACCGCGAGAACCCCGAGAATCGCGGCTACGTCCGCAACACTGACCGCTCGTCGCTCAAGAAGTACCGCGAGGCGCTGCCCGGCGAGACCCCGGAGTTCTTCCAGCGCTGGTTCCAGGTCACCGTGACCGGCACCGTCCCCCGCCTCGCGGGTTGGACCTTCATCGCGACCCTCGACCACATGGACGTGGAAGGCGAGGTCGCCAACATCCTCCGCGTGGTCCCCGGGTTCGAGGAGAATCTCCCCGTCCAGTATCGCACCGCCTCCCCCGAGAACTGCGACCACTGCCACAAGGCGATTCGCACCCGGAAGAACACCTTCATCGTCCGCAACGAGGCCGGTGAGTTCAAGCAGGTCGGCCGGAACTGCACCCAGGAGTTTCTGGGCGGCGTGAACCCCCACGACGTGGCCAAGCTGATGGAGTACCTGCAGCTCGCCTTCGGCGCGGCTGGCTCGGAGTTCGGTGGCTTCGGCGGTCGGGGCGAGATGGGCTACAGCATCAGCAGCTTCCTCTCCGTGGTCTCCGCCGTCGTCCGCAAGTTCGGCTGGCTCTCACGCGGCGAGGCCCGCCGGATGGACCGTATCGAGGATTCCACCGCTGACACGGCGCTCTACATCCTCAACCCGCCCAAGCCGGGCACTGAGGCCTACAGCGACTGGGAGAAGGACGTGGAGGCGCTGAACGAGGGCCCCGAGGATGGCGAGGAGGCCGAGAAGGTCATCGACTTCATCCGCGACACCATCGACTTCCGCGTCGAGGAGAACGACTACCGTTACAACCTCCGCGTTGCCTTCGGCCAGGAGGTCGTGTATCGCAACCTCGTCGGGATCGTCGCCTCGGGTGTGATGTTCTACCAGAGGGAGCAGCAGAAGCTGAAGGAGCGCGAGGGGCTCCGGAAGCAGACCTCCAACGAATTCGTGGGCGAGGTCGGCAAGGAAGTCCAGATCCGCAATGCCCAGCTCGTCTTCCGCAAGCAGCCCCGTGGGAAGTGCTTCCAGAAGTTCATCACCGAGGATGGCCGCTGCATCACCGGCTACGGTCACTCCGAGGCGAAGGTCGGGGACATCGGCACCGTGTGGGCCAAGGTGAAGGAGCAGAAGAACGACCCCAAGTACGGCGCCTCCACCTTCGTGTGGGCTCCCCGCTCCGAGGTCTTCATCACCGCCGAGCGTCAGACCGAGCTGGATGTCCTGGAGGCCGAGCAGAAGGCGGCCAAGAAGGCGGCAGCGGCTGCCAAGCGGGCCGAGAAGAAGGCCCTTGCGGCGGCAACGAAGGGAGTGCAGTAATGGACTACGACCTGACCGATGCCTGGATCACCGAGTACGAGTGGGTGGCCGAGTGGACCGCCCGACGGCGGATGCAGCGCCTGCCCGAGGATCTGCCCCGCTTCCTGGGCCCCCGGACAGTGGAGGAGATCGAGCTGGGCCCCGAGGAGTTCGAGTCCCGGGTGAAGGCCTACTGCTACGCGATCTCGATGGAGGGCACGCCCAATGGGTAAACTTGTCGAGGAGCGTGACGAACTGCTGAAGGTGTTGAACTCCCTGGTCGTGGACGCCGATGCCGACAACTGGAGCGAGGAGGATTCTTCGCACGTCGTCGTGACCCGCGAGAACATCGAGCGCTCCCGCGCCCTCCTGAAGAAGGTCGTCGTGAGCAAGCCGAAGCGCCTGGTCTGCTCGATGTGCCGGGGCGAGATCCGTACCGTCCCTAAGCACCACTACACCTGCCGATCCTGCGGTCGGGAGGTCTGTCAGCACCTCTGCTCCGGCAAGCTGGTCCTGGAGGGCCCCACGTCCACCATGGCGATCAACGCCTGGGCCACCTGTGGCCCCTGTTCCTTGCGCGAGGAGCGCAAGCCGTGAGCGACGACGTGCGGGTGGCCGTGCTCCGGCTGCGGATGAAAAAGCTGTTCACCGCGCTTGCCAAGGACCCGACAAACGCGCAAAAGCGGCTTCGCGCCAAGACGGCAATCAGATGGCACAACCTCGCAGTGCAAGCCAGCAAGGAGAAGAGCAAGGATGGAGGAGGGCTGTGAGTGCTACCGACGAGGAGAGAAGGCGGCGGGCCTACCGTGCAAGGTGCGGCGCCTGCGGCCGAGAGCGGTGGACGGACGAGATGTTCAGCATCCAGGGGGTCCCGTACTGCAACCTCCCGGACGGGTGCTGCGACTACCGCCGCGAGATCGCCAGAGCCGAGCGGGTGAAGGAGAAACTCCAGTGAGGCGCTCCGTCGATCTAAAGGCCGCCATCGACCTCGCCCTTGTCCTCGTTCTCTTCATGGGGATGATCGCATGCTTTGCGTACGCCTACAGCCGCGTTACCAAGCACCCCGAGGAGCTGCACCTGCTCCTGGAGCAGTGTGGGTGACGAGCCCCAACCAAAAGCTGTTCAACGAGATGGTCGCCGACATCGTCAAGGACGAGATGGGGCAGTACCTTGCCCGCGCTGTCTTTGACCTGACCCAACAGGGGATGGACGAGGCCACCATCAACGAGAAGATTAACTCTCCCACCTTCATGGCCAGGGTGGGCAAGGATACCGAAGTGACCATCCGCCCGAGAGTCGAGGCGCTGGCGGCCAAGATGGGGATCGCACTGAAGCTGAAGTAGGAGGGGACGTGAGTCGTCTGGATGACATCGAAGACGAGCTGGACAAGATGACTGAGCAGCGCGACGCCTGGATGCAGGCCTGCGATGACCAAGTAGGCGCGCTAATGAAGCGTGGGGACCAGATCCGCAGGCTGATGGCCTGCCTGGAATCTCTGCTCCGCAATCTCAGTCTGCAGGACGCTAGCAATCCCGATGTGCGCAATGCACTAGGACTCTTGGAAGAGATCCGGACCAGCGAACTGCTGTAGGGTGTAAATGGGGTGTGAACCCCCAGCACCAATACCCTCCGCAGCTTGGAGGCGACAAGAACGACTCCTGGACCACTCCGGAGGCGATCTTCTCCACCCTCAACAACGAGTTCGCCTTCACGCTCGATGTAGCCGCGAGCAAGGAGAACGCGCTCTGTCCCCGGTTCTACACCCAGGAAGATAACGCGCTGCAGCAGCCGTGGGGCTCGATGAACTGGTGTAACCCGCCCTACAGCATCGTCACCGAGTTCATCGACAAGGCCATCCTGGAGGCCGTCAGGGGCTGTACGACGGTCTTTCTGGTCCTGGCCAAGACCGAGACCCGGTGGTTCAAGAAAGCGTGGCAGAACGCGCGAGAGATTCGTTTCATCACGGGCAGAATCAAGTTCGGCCACCCGGACAAGCTGGTCAAGAACAGCCCCACGTACGGTTCCGTTATCATTGTAATCGGGCCCGGGGCGACCGGAACTCCTCGCGTGAGTTTGATTGAGCGAGATGCTCTTCTGGGGTGTAGCTAGAGTATGGACGAGATCACGCTAGATAGAGCCCAGGAAGACTTCCTTCGCGAGGTAGAAGCCAATGGCGTCGCCGACTGCCCCTGCTGCCTCCGGCAACTGCGCGAGAGGGACACCAAAGGGCTCAACCGCTGGATGGGCGGCGCTCTCAAACTCTTTGTCAGCCTCTACCGGGTAGGACAGTCGTTCCATGGCGGGACGACTATCAAAGGGACCGTGTGGGCGAATGGTCACGATTTCTCCCGTCTTCGATGGTGGGGTTTCATCACCGAGATCGAAGCGCCCGAGGATGCCAGCGGGGAAGGCAGGGGCAGCCGGAAGATGACGGGGTGGTACGCGCTCTCTCAAAAGGGCGTCGATTTCGCCAACGGCAAGATCAGCGTCCCCAAGAATGCGGTCCG
>Ga0207739_1000053_pt1 | contig 13056 bp, 13 predicted proteins | sample LuqExpMetageno15_FD_187773 | JGI IMG/M metagenome (GOLD analysis project Ga0207739, IMG submission 187773) | Tropical forest soil microbial communities from Luquillo Experimental Forest, Puerto Rico - Sample 15 (SPAdes) | ecosystem: Environmental > Terrestrial > Soil > Tropical forest ... | reverse complement strand
GGGTTCTTTAAAAGTAAGCTCACCGGCATGAACCCCTGGACAGGTGGACTGAAGGTAATGCTGATTGGCGCGGCTGCAGCAGCTACTGCTTTTGGTATTGCGATGTGGGTGGATGGAAAATAGCTGTGAGCTATGAGGTGTTAGGTGTTAGGTGATAAGCAGAGTAATCGGTTTTTAGCTAATACCTAATCGCTAACACCTAATACCTATCCTCTATCTTTGCCGGCATGAAGATTTTTAAATTCGGGGGAGCCAGCACCAATAGCATAGAACGCATCCAGCAGGTTGCTGAGATCGTAAAAGAATACCAGACAGAACCATTAGTTATCATTATATCTGCCATTGGCAAAACCACCAATGCCCTGGAAAAAGTGGCGGAGGCTTTTTATGCAGGCCAGCAGGAAGAGGCCTTGCAATTGTTCCAGGTAGTAAAACAACAACATATTACCACCGCCAAATACCTGTTGGTTACCCATTACAATGCCTGTGTGGCACAACTGAATGATTTCTTTACAGAGGTTGAATGGCTGTTGCACGATAAGCCGGTACGTGATTATGATTATTATTACGACCAGGTGGTTTGTTGTGGCGAGTTATTTAGTACCTGTATCATCAGCCATTACCTGAACGAGGTGAAGATTGCCAATGAGTGGCTGGATGTGCGGGATATCCTGCGTACTGATGATACTTTCCGGAATGCCAATATAGACTGGGCGTATAGCCAACAGGTGGTTGATAAAATGGACTGGACCGGCCCCTGTTATATTACACAGGGCTTTATCGGCGCTACCGATGCCAATGAGAGCACTACCCTGGGCCGGGAAGGCAGCGATTATACCGCCGCCATCTTTGCCAGCCTGCTGAATGCGGAGAGTGTTACCATCTGGAAAGATGTGGAGGGCGTAATGAATGCTGACCCAAGACAATTCCCCGACGCACAACTGATCAAAGAACTGAGCTTTGATGAGGTAATAGAGATGTCGTATTATGGTGCACAGGTGATCCACCCGAAAACCATCAAGCCTTTGCAGAACAAAGGCATACCCCTGTATGTAAAATGCTTTCTCGATACCAGCTTACCGGGTACCATCATTCATAAAAAACAGGTAAAGCAACTGCCTTCTATTATTGTAGTAAAACAAAAGCAGGTATTAATACACCTGCATAGCCAGGACTTCTCTTTTGTAGGAGAACAGGCGATGAGTAAACTCTATGCGTTGTTTGGTAAATTAAAGATCAATGCCAACCTGATCCAAACCGGTGCTATCAGTGTGCAGGTTTGCCTGGATGATAATGAAACAAAGATTGGCCTGCTGGCTCAGGCGGTGAGTGATATTTTCGAGGTACAGGTAGAAAAAGAACTGACCCTCTTAACCATCCGTCATTATACCCCGGAATTACTTACCGATATGACAAAGGGTAAGAATATTGTATTAGAACAACTGACCAAGAAAACAGTACAGGTACTGTATTAAGTTGTACGTTATACGTTGTACGTTATACGTAAGCCGCTAAGTAAATGGTATGGCCAACGTATAACATACAACGTAAAACGTATAACTCCTATTCTCTTACTCCTAACGGTAATACCGTTTTACCATACACTTCATTGAGTATTTGAGCAAAGCAACCATACATGGCGGAGAGCCCGCATATGATGCCTTCATAGCCTGCGAATGTGTGTAGGGGTTTGCTTTCCATAAAGGCACTGGCGGCCAGCAGGAAGAATAATACCGTTAAAGTAAAAAAGATAACCTGTAAAGTGCGGTTAAGGCGTAAAGTACCGATAAACATAAAAAAGGTAAATACACCCCATAACAATAAATACCAGGCAATACCGGCTTCACTGGAAGTATAGGCAGCCCCGAAAGACGTTTTGGGTATCAGCCAGAGCGCTACCAGCGATAACCAGAAGGCGCCGTATGCGGTAAAAGCAGTGGCCCCAAATGTGTTGTTCTTTTTCCATTCCTGGATGCCGGCAAAGATCTGGGCAATACCACCCATAAAGATGCCCATTCCCATGATCATGGAATTAAGTTCAAAAAGGCCTGCGTTGTGTAGATTGAGTAAAACAGTGGTCATTCCAAATCCTAAGAGTCCCAGGGGGGCGGGATTGGCAGTCGTGTCCTTGATAACAGTAGTTGTTGTGTTGTTGGCTGTATTCATCGTTAGCATATTTTGCTTTAAAGATTTGAAATATTCCACACTTTACCAAGTCCCCTGCAAAAGAATCTTTCCGTTGTTACCATGGCACTATGCTTGAGTGAACAAATTGATATACAACCATCTGTAAATTACCGGTTATGAAACGCGCGCTTGTATTATTAGCATTGATCAGCATCACTGCCTGTCATTCTTCCCCATCACACAGGGATCATCCCAACACTACGGATAGCCTGATCAATACAGCAGGCAGTGCTGCCCCTCCCGAATACAGGCGAGGTGCTGTATTGATCACACACAATGATTGCTTTACCTGTCACCGGGTGGAGACCAAATTGAGAGGGCCTTCTTACCTGGCCATTGCCGGCAGGTATGGGTTTAACGAGGGGAATGTTGAAAATCTTGCCCATAAAATCATTGCCGGCGGTGGTGGTTTGTGGGACACGGCCGTAATGACACCACATCCCAACCTGGACTTTGAAGATGCAAAGGCGATGGTGGCGTATATCTTGTCGTTAAGGCATGAGTGAGGGAGCGGGTTGCTGGTTACAAGTTGCTGGTTACCGATAGCCGGTAACGTGCAATTCAGTATGCTTCTCTTCTTCTTTCGCTTCTGTATACAACCATGCCCACCAGATGAGTATCAATTGTAATGGCAGGCGAAGCACTGCCAACCATAAATAAGGGTTGTTGTCAAACATAAAATTGACCATCATCTGGAAGTTGGCAGGAAACACAGCGAGCAGGAAGACAATCAAACACCAGGCGCCTGCTTTACGGGTTCGTTTGGGCAATACCAGTAAACCAAACACGATACCGAGTATACCGGTTAAATAGATAAAGAAAAGATGCCAGGGGAGGTATTTGGGCATTATCTTTTCGTAGAAAGAAGGGTCGATGAAATGGTAAATACCAGATGCTATATAAATGGATGCCATAGTATACAGCGATACATTCTTTTTCATATGCAAGGCATTAATCGTTGCTGTAAGGTACGAAATAATGGTCAATTGTCAATGGTTAATTGTTAATGAGGAAGGATATCTTTACCTCCTTTTACTTATAACGTAAAACGTATAACGTACAACTCCCCATGGATTCCGTAACACATATTGTACTGGGCGCCTGTATTGGTGAAGCATTTGTAGGCAAAAAGATCAGGCACCGTGCCTTGTTGCTGGGTGCCCTGGCACAGAGTGTTCCTGATATTGATATTGTAGCGGGTTCCTGGCTGAGCCCGGCGGGCGACCTGTTGGCACACCGGGGTATTACCCATTCCCTGTTGTTTGCCCTTTGTATGACGCCCTTACTGGCCTGGATAGCCGATAAATGGCGGCGGCCGCATGATGTAGCTTTCCATACCTGGCTCTGGTTCTTTGGTACGGAAATACTGGTACACCTGTTCCTGGATACCGGCAATGCCTATGGTACGGGTTTGCTGGAGCCTTTTGACCATCATCGTTTTTCCTATAACAATCTTTTTGTGGCCGACCCTTTCCTTACACTGGTACCGGCCGTGGTGTTTATTATCCTGATACTGCATAAGGGGCATCGTGCCCGTATGAAATGGGCAATCCTGGCTATTGCCTATTGCAGCATTTACTGGGCCGGTAGCCTGGTGAACAAGGCAAGGATGGAACATGCTGTTGCATTGGCTACCCGTGCACAGCATATCAGCTATGATCGTCATTTCACTACCCCCACTCCTTTTAATAACCTGTTATGGTATGTGGTGTTACAGGATAGCACCGGTTATTATGTTGGCTATCATTCCGTGATGGCTAAGAGCAAGGATATCTCCTTTGTCCATTTCCCACAACAGGATAGCTTGCTGGATACACTCAGGGGCCGGGAAGATGTACAACAACTCATCCGTTTTTCACAGGGCTACTATACAGTAGAGAACCGGCACGATACCCTGTTATTCCATGATCTTCGCTTTGGGCAGGTAGCTGGTTGGGCGGATAACAAAGCCCCCTTTGCCTTTTACTATTACCTGAATGCAGATGATAATTCCCTGCTGATACAGCGTGGCCGTTTTGCCAAATGGAACAGCCATACCATTGGCGTGTTGTGGCGTAAGATGATGGGGGGCTAGGGATTAGGTGTTAGGTATGAGGTGTTAGGTGTTAGCTAAAAACTAATAGCTAATAGCTAATACCTAATAGCTAAAAGCTAATAGCTTCTATCCGTAATATAGGATACCAGTTCTTCCAGGGCATCGCGGGTGCCGGAGGCTGGGAATGTATACAGCAATGCCAATGCTTCCTGTTTATAAGCCAGCATCTTTTCTTCGGCATATTGCATACCTCCATTGTTGCGCACCAGTTGTACTACTTCTGCTACCGCATCCTTGTCTTTGTTGCGGTGGTTAACAATATACAGGATCTTTTTACGGAGTGCGGGCGTTGCGGTATCCAGGGTATAGATCAGGGGAAGGGTGATCTTCTTTTCCTTGATATCATTGCCTACGGGTTTGCCTACTGACTCCTCTCCATAATCGAACAGGTCGTCCTTTACCTGGAAGGCCATACCGGCTTTTTCTCCAAAGCGGTGTACGAGGTTGATGGTCTCCGGGTCTGTAAATGTAGAAGAAGCACCGGCTGCACAGGCGGCTGCCAGGAAGGAAGCTGTTTTCGCGCGGATGATATTGTAATAGGTAGGTTCCGTTAGATCCGGCTTGCGTGATTTGGTTAGTTGCAGCAACTCACTCTCTATCATATCCCCTATGGCAGCAGCATAGATCTCCAGGATGCGGTGATCTTCATTAGAAAGGGATAACAACATGCCTTTGGCAAAAAGATAATCACCGGCCATTACCGAAGCACGACTATTCCACAATGCATTCACTGACCAGGCGCCCCTTCTTTCTGTAGCATCGTCCACCATATCATCGTGTACCAGGGAGGCGGTGTGTAACAATTCAACCAGTAAGGCGGCACGGTAGCTCCGGGGATTGAGTTCCCCACCCAGGCGGGCACAGAGGAGTACGAACATAGGCCGCATCTGCTTGCCCTTGCGTTGCTGCAGGTATTGCATCACGCGGCTCATGAGCGGCGTATTGCTTTGCAGTTCAGCAGCAAAATACGTTTCAAAATAGCGAAGCGCTTCGCCTATTTCTCTTTTTGTTATTTCCATAGTGAACCTGGTGTTGCCAACAATGGGCCGTGCTTATTGTTTTGCGCGGACAAATAGACATCAAAAAGTTCACAATCAATGAACTTCCGTATTCATTCCTGTTCAAAATTTAGTGATGATGAAATTTCTGCTATTTTGTCTTGTGTGAGAAGCTTTTAGCTACCAGGAGAGTATTGAGTTATAGCCTACTTTATTACCTATTAAAGGTAATGAAACATGGTGAAACAACCAAGCTTATTCTTGGCTAACAGGCATAAATATTAATTGCTTTTACTTTCGCAATACCTGATCCATTCCATTAATGGCATCCTTTAAATTAACTGTCCAATAGCCCCCCTGGTTACTATTCCACGCGTCTCTCCAATGATGATACCCTTCTGAAAAATCAGGCAAATGATCATTCTGCCCTGCTAATACTGTAACTGATTTACCAATTGCTGCAATTGAAAAAGGCATGTGATCCACACTAGTAGTATAATGGTCCGGCGAATTGGGACTATAGATCCTTACACCATCCACTCTTATATGAATGATCGTATCACCTTTTTCATATTTTTCGATCTTCAATATCGTTACAGTAGAGCTGTCTTCATCTTTTCTATTATCGTATTTCCACACCTGCCCTACTTTGAATTTGCCTGTTGTCAAAAAATCCTGTGGCTTTTTATCCTGCATTTTGCAACTTGCCAGAAAGCTAAGTAGTCCTGTCATTATAATTGCGAGCTTTTGTGTTATCATAATTGGGCTAAGTTATTGTAAAACAGGTTAGCCTTTGTATTTTTACCCTCTCTCATCACCACCATCCCATGACAAGAAAAGGTTCACTCCCCATCGCCCTGCTGGCCACTATGCTTGTATTCAACAGTCACGCTATTGCCCAAAAGCTGATCCCTCCACCTGTTATGCAGGAGGTATGGACCCAACCCTACGATCCTTTCCGCATTGCCGGTAACCTGTATTATGTGGGCAGTTATGACCTGGGGTGTTATCTTATTACCACACCAAAGGGGCATATCCTTATTAATACGGGTACTAAGGAATCCATGCCCATGATCCGCTCGCATATTGAATCTCTCGGTTTTCAGTTTAAGGACATTAAGATCTTACTCACCACACAGGTACATTTTGACCATGTAGGGGCCATGGCGGCCATACAAAAAGCCACCCACGCTAAAATGATGGTAGATGCAAAGGATGCCGGCGTATTGGCCGATGGAGGCTATTCTGATTATGCCATGGGCGGCAAGGGTATGCTCTTTGTACCGGTTAAGGCGGATCGCCTGTTGCATGACCATGATACCATAACACTGGGCGGCACACAGGTTATTATGCTGCACCACCCCGGCCATACCAAGGGCTCCTGTAGTTTTTTAGTGGATGTAACAGATGAACAACGCAGCTATCGTGTACTGATCGCGAATATGCCCACCCTCTTGAATGATACCAAAACAGGCATGTCTACTTACCCGGATGTAGCCAAAGACTATGCCTATACTTTGGAAGCCATGAAGCACCTGCAATTTGACCTTTGGGTAGCTTCCCATTCCGGGCAGTTTGGGCTTCATGAAAAACGCAAACCGGGTGACCCTTATAACCCTGCTCTATTCGGCGACCGGAAGGAATATGATACTGAGATCAATGAACTATCCGAGGCCGTGCAGAAACGATTCAATTAATGCCGCTCATAATCGCAGAGCAGCCAGTTCTTGCTGATCCTTCTACCCGTAGGCAGGATCTTTTTCCAGAACAGGGAGTCTTTGCTTGCTATGGCTTCCCTGCCATTACCGGGCAGGTATACTAACAGTTGGTTCCAGGAAAGCCAAAACACCATACCATTACCAGTTTCGTGTTTACAGGTAGTAGCCACGAGGTGCAGGTTATCCATTAAACGGGTAAGAGAGTCCGCTATCAAAAAGGGGCTTTTACCGGGAAAAAGCTGGCTGGTAGCCACCGAAGTATCGCATGAATGGTCCTTGCCGCTGTTGTCGCTTACTGTAATCCGAATAATGTTGTGATTTACCTCGGCAAAGCTAAAGCTCCAGAAACGGCTGGTATCGAACGGGTAAGTGGAACGGAAATCCTTCTGCCGGTTAATATCACCCATCAGTGTTATAAAGCTGGTATCTTTTATCTTTTCATAGGTGAGCATATACTCCGTACTATCATCCTCCTTGTTCCTGTGTAGAATGGTTTTTTGTGCCTGCCGGGTAATATTCCAGTCCTTAAAAGTTTCAAGGGCATTGCTATCCATCTTTTGAGAGATGGCAATGGCTCTTTTGTACATGCTCCTGTCCGGGGAGCTGTCACTGTTGTTACATGCAGTTACTAATACCAGGCAGCTGAGTACAACCACGAGGAAAAGGGAGGGTTTCATATTCGGGCATGAAGATACGGAATTGGCTAGTTGAGGCGAGCGCGATAGCCCAAGATCCAATCTTTATTGATTCTTTTGGCATCAGTAAAAGCTTCCTGCCAAAGGGCGGAATCCTTTTGGCTGATCGTTACTTTACCCGGAAAGTAAGCCAGCGGATAGTTATAGGAAAGCCATAGTATAATGCAATTGCCACTGGCCGGTTTATAAATACTACCCAACACATGCAAATCATCCATTAACGTGGTAAGTGAGTCTGCCACCTGGAAGGGATTGAGGTTGGGGAAAAGCTGGCTGGTTGGAATGGGGATGTCAAAAGTTTGGTCTGTCATGTCATTGCCAATAGCGACAATATGAACCAGGCCTTGTTTTACCCGGGTAAAGCGACAAATCCAATATTGGGAAGTATCAAATGTGTAGGTGCAATGAAATTCATTCCAAAAGCTGGCCGGTTTTATAATACTAATTGTGGTAGAGTCTCCTGCCCTCTCAAGTGTTATGGTGTATCCGCTACTATCTGCCCTGTTATTCCTGTGTAACACCGTTAATACACCACGCCGCACACAATTCCAGTCCCTAAATGGCTGTAATGAAGTACTATCCAGCTTTTCCGAAATGGCCACTGCTTTTTTATGAATATTACGGCTGGAGTATTGGTTGCTGCAAGTTACCATACAAGTGAGGCAGGTGAATAAACATGGGAAGAGAAGGGAGGGTTTCATATTCGTGTTCACCATCATTTGCAATCCTTAAGGAATTGGTTTATAAAACTTGTAAAGACAGTATCACTGCGGAGTTTCTTGCAATAATTCAAGTCTGCACACGCCTTGTCCATTTGTTTATTCATGTAATAACAAACACCACGTTGACTCAATGCTATAGCGCTATCATATTTTAAAGCCAATATTTTGTTACATACCGCGATACAGGTATCATATTGTTTAAGCATTTTAAAAGCTTCTGATCTGGCCATCAAAATAGCTTTATCTGTTGTTGTGTCACTGACAACATGGTCCAAGTCTGCTATTACCTGTTCATATTTGCCTACGTCCATACTGTTCATTCCTCTAAAAAAGTATGGATTAAAATGTCGGGGCATGCTTCTTGAAATCTTGTTATTTGGGTTGTTGATCACCACTGTCAATAAAGAATCAGCAAGTTGATACTCATTTTTCTGTACAGCAGCTACCCCTTTCTTGAATACTTCGGTAGTGGAATCATCAAAGTATAGCTCATAGTTTTTAACTGTTTTAAAATCATAATGGCAGGAGGATACAAAATAAGCTATTGAAATCGCTAGTAGTACTTTCGTCCATGAATAATAAGCATTCATTCTAAGGTTCTATTTGAGGTAAAAGATAATATTCTATATATTACTTTTAGCCTTTAACCAACAAAAATTATATACCGGTAAAAAAGAAGAGCATTCAAAAACAGATTAAAAACGAATCTGATCGAGATGCCAAAATGAACGTTAGATAAAAATTGCACTGATCGCCATTCCCTACTTCGCCTCCCCTGTCTTTACATTCAACTTCCATGGCTTGGGTTCCGGCAGCCATAATTTGCCATTACCTATCTCCAATGGCATCCAGAGATAACGCGAATCCCATTGCGTGGCGGGCTTCCACTGGTCGGCCATAAAGATCACTGTGGTGGTTTTGGTTCCCTGCACTTTTAATAACATGGTGGATTGCGAATGATAGGTATTGGTTTCAGGTGGCGCTATATCCTGGAACTCCGACCAGGGGCCGGCTATAGAAGTGGAGGTTGCATACTTATTGGGATTGGGCCGCCAGCCGGTTAAGGCAGAGCCGATGGCATAATACAACCCATCATAATGTACAATGGCACCACCTTCCAGCGGGGCATGTACAAAGCTTACTTCTTTTACCACATCCATATAATCGGGGGATAACCCGGCAATATAAAACCCTTTGGAAGGGCGACTTTCAAATACCAGGTAAGGGGTACCATCATCATCAATAAACTGGCCAATATCGCGGCTTTCATAACCCAGGGGACGAAAGCTCTTTGCATACACAAAAGGCCCTTCGGGACTTTGACTGGTGGCTACGCCTACCCTTGCAAACTTATAGGCACGGTTATCCAGGTGAAAGTACATCACATAGGTATGTGTGTTGCTGTTGTAAAACACTTTGGGTCTTTCGAGTATCCAGCGGTTACCCAATTGCTCAGGGTCCTGCAGCTTTAATACATCTCCTTTAAACTGCCAGTTCCCCAGGTCTTTTGAAGTATAACAGCTTACATACCGATAGTTGGTATCGAGGCCCTGGGTACGCTCTTCCCCATACCAATAATAGGTATCTGCTACTTTGATGATGCCGCCGCCATGGGCCTGTATATGATGGCCATCTTTGTCGGGCCATTCATCCCCCGGCCTGATCACTACTGACTTTTGGGCATGTACCCATAGCGGGAGTAAACAAGTGAAAACGATCAATGTTTTTTGTACGTGCATATGATGATATTTAATTACTGGTTGCTGGTTACCGGTAACTTGTAACCGGCAACTGGCAACTTGGTTACCTGATATAAAATACCCGCTCTACCCATTGGGCGGTCTGTACTTTGGGTTCATGGGCATTCCCGTATTGCCAGGCTACTACCACTACTTTTACCGGGTACTTTGATCGCGGTGGTATTTTGGTGAACAGGAGCTTTCCCTCTTTTACAATAGCGGGACCTTCCTGCACATAATACTGCACCGGTAACCCGGCACTGGATACCGCATTGAGCGTATAACTATTGGCATGGCGGCTTTGATCGGGTATGGCAGGAAAATCGATGGTCTGCGCTTTGCCCGTTTTGTTCTCGAGGGGAAAGCGTAAGTCCACCTGTTGCATGATGCTCTTGTATTGTGCATCTCCTTCATTATGGGCCAACAGCCAGATATCATTGCTGCGTTTGGGATTGTTGAAACCCATCCTGTAAAAGCTGATGCGGAATGTAGTATCGTTTACCTTTTGTACAGGGCCACAAATTCGGTCGATCACCAGCGGTGTACCGGCATGTTCTGCTACAGCCTGCAGGCGGGAAGTATCTGCAAAGAAAGCCTGTATGCCAAAGCTGATCCCATCGCCCAGGGGCTTGAATGATAACTGGTAATTGGCATGTGTTTTTTGCGGGTGTATCACTTCGCCATTTTGTATAATACCAATGTGTTGGTTGATCTTACCCCTGGCTGCTGCATAGTACTGTTCTGTGGCCTGGGCCATCTCTTCGTCAAATACCCAACTGGCCTGGTATCTCATACCCTTGTAAAGGGCCACAGGAGCCGCTTTGGCCAAGGGAAGGCTATCCCGGCGCCATCTATCCATCAGCCAGCCATCAGCTCGCTGTATGGGCTTTAAAATGGCGGGCTGGTCTATTGGCATTATTTCTGGCAGCCTGGCTTTTGCGGCTTTGGTGATGAACAGGCAGAGATAACGGATCAATGCCTCACTGTAATCGAAATGGCCATGCCCGGCATCGGCAAACAGGCTGATGGCACTATTGGGATGGTTACTGATATACTCAAATGCCGGTGTGATCCGCGGCTCCAGCCATTCATATTCCCCCATCACAAACAGGGCGGGTATACCATCTATATTACGGCTCCCCCAATCGGGATTGGGTCGGCCACTACCTGTTAAGTTGGTTTGTGGTGCATCCCCATGTACTGATACCAGGGCTAAGGTTCTACCCGGGTTCCAGGCGGCAAAGTTCCAGGGAAAGCTGGCCAGTGCCGAATGCCCCATGGGTATCACGGGTGCATGGGCCAACTCTGTATAACCCGATGTATCGGCGAGCGATTGCATAAGCCGTGTAAAATCATTACCGGCGCCTTTGTTAAAATCAAATACAACAGACAAGGCAGGGGTTACCCATACTTCTGCGAAACCCAGTGTGGCCATTGTTTTACGGAATACCGGGTTTTCCAGTATGCCCTCTTCTATCATGTTGTGCTGGGTAAACACAATGCCTTTTACCTGCTTACAGTCTTCGGGGATCCATAGAAAAGCACGGGGATGCGCCTGTGTTTCTTCTGATACCACGCTATCTACTGCTACACTCCATTGAAATACCTGTGCATGGCTCATTAAGGAAGCCACGGTAAGCAGGCCTGTTACAATACATTTTTTCATTCGGTTATTTTGTAATGCGGAACCAGTCTATATCGGCATAACAGCCGTAGCGGGTTCCCGGTACCGCAGTAGCAAACAAGCCCACTTTGGCACCGATCCATTTATCGGGTTTGGCTATAAACGTTTCGCCTATATTGGTATACTGTTCTCCATCTTCACTATAGCTGAATACACAATGGGCATCCGGGCCAGCTACTGTAATCCGTAAATAAGCAGCGCCTGTTTTTAATGGCTGCTGTGCTACTATAGTTTCTGCAGAGCCATTCAGGGCATCCTTACACACTACTTCCGATACCCAGTAGCCCTGTTCATTCCTGGTGATGGAGAGATAAGCATAGTCATTCCCCATCATGATCAGGCCTGTCTTCTTTTTCTGCCAGCCATCAAACTCTACTGTCCACTGTACTTTGGCCGTAGCCGTGAAAGCAGGTGCAGGCAGCTTTTGTAATAAGAGATTGGGAACAGTCCAGAGGTTCTTTGAGGAGTCCGACGGGAAAGCGAATAACCGCAGGTGCCCACTACCGGGCATCAAAGCACTCCATTGAATCTTAGGGTTGGCGTGCCATTGCCATTGCAGGCCCAGGGTATCGGTATTGAACTCATCGGATGTTGGTGGATGTTGTTCAGGATATGTTTTGCCTACATTGGGTTTCCTGTACACCATTACGGGCTCGCCCTTGCCATCCCCATCTTTGTCTACCCCTATAACAGGCCAGTCATTCTTCCATTGCATGGGCTCCAGGTGTAGTATACGGCCATAAGCATCCCTGTCCTGGAAATGAAAGAACCAGTTCTCTCCGGATGGTGTTTGTACCCAGGCACCCTGGTGCGGACCATTGGTGGTAGTAGTACCCTGGTCCATAACTACTTTGCGTTCATAAGGGCCATAGATGCTTTTGGAGCGTAAAGCCAGTTGCCAGCCGGTGGGTACACCGCCGGAGGGTGCTAATATGTAATAATACCCATTGCGTTTGTAGAGCTTGGGGCCCTCTATTGTCGGGTCAATACCATGCCCGTCATACACATGTTTGCCTTCATCAATCACATGACTACCATCGGCATTGAGCCGGAATACGCTGATCATGCTATTGATCCCGGCACGGCTGGCAGCCCAGGCAATACCCAGGTAAGCCTTGCCATCGGTATCCCATAATACCGTTGGGTCTATAATGCCCCTGCCTTCCAGGACCAATACTGGCTTGCTCCAGTCCCCTGCCGGGTTCTTTGTTTTGATCA
>Ga0207739_1000052_pt1 | contig 13327 bp, 12 predicted proteins | sample LuqExpMetageno15_FD_187773 | JGI IMG/M metagenome (GOLD analysis project Ga0207739, IMG submission 187773) | Tropical forest soil microbial communities from Luquillo Experimental Forest, Puerto Rico - Sample 15 (SPAdes) | ecosystem: Environmental > Terrestrial > Soil > Tropical forest ... | reverse complement strand
GATTCTTCAACAGTAAGGCTTAGGATCGGTTTTATTTTATAATAAAAGCTGGCCATTGCTTTGACTGATACCGGTTTTGCTTTTGCTTTTACTTTATTAGAGGGCTCAAGAGCGAAATAAAGGTGTTGGATGACACTATCGATAATTTCAAAGTCATCATTCAAGTCCCGACTTTTAAGCCCTTTTGCTTTAATAGAAGCAAATTTAGTTGACATAATAGCCAGTAGGATATCGACAAGCTGCTTATGATCATTAGGTCCCTCGATATTGTTGACTACCTGCGGGCTTATTATATTGCTTATTATCTCGAAGAGTAATTGACGCACAAACTCCTTCGTATTAAAATTAGCGTGGATAATTTGAATGGCAATATTGCTATTGTAATTGATTAGCAGTTTTAAGAGAAGTAATGCATACGCTTGCCATAACTCATAAGCGGCTGATTCATCATTATCTTTCAAACTACCCATTAATAACAGGGCTATAGCCTCTACCTGATTTTGATTACTCTCAATAATATCATCATAGCTTATACTAATAATTAGCTGTTGAAAACACATTGCATACTTTTCGAGCAGGCTTCTTTCTATAATCTTAGCCCAAAATTCTTTTGGCGAGTTTTTCCAGTAATATGTAATTGTGTGAAGCGCTTTTAGCCTTACTGTTGAGGAATTATCACTCATCAATTTCAGTAGCAAAGGAGCTATTCTGCCGGATTTATCGGAGTTTAATAACTGCACTAAGGTTTGAGCAGATGCAGTTCTTGGTGTTGGGGTATAAGGACCAAATCGATCTTTCAGATTACCAGGTTGGTATTCTATTTCTTCATACACTGGATTATGAATGTAGAAAAGAGCGATAGTTTCAATTAAGCTCCTATCTTTTTTCTTTAACCTGGTTGCGACCCTAGAAGTAATTTTTATAAACTTGCATACCTCATAATCACAATTGAATTGAAGCTTTTTATTAAATGCTGGATGACTTTTACTTATTTCAAAAAGCTGCTGTACACTGGGAATTAATGGAGCATATTCTGCTGACGAAGGTTTAAGGGAATTTGTATAATCATATTTATTATTAAAGGGCTCTATTAATTTAATTAGCTGATAAGCTTGTAATTCTGTTTTATCATTAGGGTCTACTCCTTTATCTCGAATCTCTTCATCTTTAGAAGGACGGTAAGGTTGAAGGCCTGTACTACTTATTAAAGGTTTATTTTCAATGAGTTCTTCTTCAGATACAATTCTTCTTGATTCTGCTATCGTTAATTCGGCATGAGGGATGCAGTTTAAAAGCCTTTTAACTCTCCTGGTAGCAAATTCTGGATCTTCTTTTAGTAATTTAGATTGGATTAGATTAATAATCGTTTTTTCTAAAGCTCCTTTTTCTGGGGGAGTTAGGAATTCCCAGAGAACTTTAATTAATTCACCGGCTTCATAAATTGTTTCATTGCATATAAATATTGCTTCGTTTTTAAGTATTCCGATTGATTGCTTTTTGAAAATCTGTGGATGATTGGTTAAAAATTCAATTAATGTTCGCCAAATGATTGCTGCATGGCTTTTAGCAATAACTACATTAATCAATGTTCTGGCATGACTTTCTTTTCCTTCATTCATTACAAAGTTCAAGTAATCAAAAATTTTATTCAAATGGACAAGGGGGCCATGTTCCTCTTTGTGATTAGGATCATGCACGGAATAGTCAGAAATTAGCCTGGCTTTGATTCCATTTACGATAAGACTAAATTGCTTGTTCTTAGAACCATAATATGCTTTTTGTGTAGCAAATTGATTAACTATTTCAATGCCTATTGAAATGGCTTCTTTAGGCGCTATGATTAGTAGTTGTTTATATTCTTGCTCTAAACTATAATGAATACTCTCGAAATCCTGCTTCCTGTTACTTCTTAAATTAATTATAACGCTACCACCCAAGCTTGTTTCTTTGGTACTATTTTCATTATGTAAATAGATGGTTTTATAAACCAATGCTCCAAGCGCTCTATCATTTTTGAAAATAGTGACGATATTGTCATCTAAAAAGCGGAAGAGATGTATTGGAAATTCCGGTTCTTTAATGATTAGAAGAATTTCTTTTATTTTTTTTGATGCTTTCTGTTTATGTGCTGGAAATATTGCACAAACATTTTGAATTCCCCATCTACCGGCATTCCCTTCGATATAATGTTTGTTAAGTGCCGTTTTTCTTTCTGTAAGAGTGAATGATAAATAATTCAAGGATGCTTTTGAGATAATTGCAAGGTGCTCTCTATTTTTCTCTTTACGTAAAGATTCAACGGCTTTTCCAATTAAAAGCCCATGCTCCCATAAAAACACCTGGTGCATATGTTCTGAAATTATAAAGAGTAATAGAAAGTCTTTATCTCTTAGTTCTCCTTTGACAATAAACCTAATACCTTCCAGAATCTTTCTCAATATATCTCCACGTTCCGCAAGATCCTTTAAATTAAAAATGGCAGTTAACTCGTCAGGAGTTTTGTAACATATAGCTAATATGTAGTTAAGTATTGTTTGGTGAAGCAGTCTATATAATGCGCTATTCTTATTTTTTATAGCGAAATAATGTTTCCAAAACAGCGAATTATCTTGCCTCCATAATTTGCTATAGAAATAAATAAAACTCTGCCTAAAGAAAAAAGGAATCTTTTGATTAGCATCTATATAACCAAAAAGGTTAGTTATATCTTCTGAAAGAAGGTATTTTGATACTGCAAATTCCACCAGTATATTATGGCTAAAAGAAATGTTCTGCCTAGTTATAGAACTATCTGTTATTACACCTAAACTTATTAAGCTATCATAGGAGTTTGAATTTGACTCAGTTATAATGAAAGATTTTTGGCAACTAAGATTTTCATGCAGAATTAATTGTTGAGTGAGTTTTCTTAGAAATATATCTTTCTCTGTATTATCTGCCACTTTTATTTTCCAAAAGATATCTAATAATTGTTCTTCTGTTTCTATATGTGTAAGATCATTTGTTGTAGAGGCACTTCCTTCATTAATAATCCTTTCGAGTAATTTTAAAAAGTAAGGCGTTCGCAATAACGCTTTTAGTGCATCGGTACTTTTTTGAACAATAGAGAATAAATGCTTATTCTTTTTTATGGCAAGATTAAATTCCTCTTCAGAAAGCTCCGGCACTTCAAAATAGCGGCAAGAATAGGTTTGGGTAATATCTATCTGGGGAAATAGTTCAAGCAACCGATTGGATTTTGCAGCGTCAAATGTTCTAACACTTACCAGAATATTCCATTTATTCTTTAGATCATTAATCGCTCTTTTAATCTGTTTTAAAATTGTAGATTTTAGCTTTTCATCCTTTGCCGTATCAAATGCATCGAATATTAATATTCCTTTGAAATTCGTATTAGAAAACCTAACTTTCTTTAATACGTTTATCCAATTGGTATTTATATTAAGTTCCCTATTTAATTCATCATCAGAACCCTCTATTAATTCGTTTATGCGAATGATATAGGCATGTAATTTCTTTTTGGCACAAAGCTTATACAACTCTTCAAGAGTAAAACTTTTGCCTATACCTGGATTGCCCACCAATAAACCATTGGCATTTTGAGCGAATGAAAAAATATTTTCTATTAACTCTTTACGCTCTATATAAATACCAGTTTTATTTATTAAAACAGACTGCTTAGGTAAGATATAATTTTGGGTTTCATTTATTGGATTTGCTGGATTTATTAGAACAGGCCTTATTTCTGCTTCTACTATTTCATTTAATACCTTAAGTTGTTTAATTGATTTAACCTCATGATAAACCTTTTTGAGTAGCTTGGAAATGTCGTACCCTTCATAATAGAAATTTTCCACTTTTACTTCTTTGAGAATGCTTTCCTTACAATCCTTAGAGATAAAGAGGATAATTAGCTTTTTTATTTTAGGGTTATTAGGACCTCTTTTAAAACTTGCTATTGTTTTATTACGTTTTGAGGCATGATTTTTATTTGATGTTACCTGAACTACTATGCCTTTCTTTTTATCGATTAAGTCAAACGAATTCTGATTAGATATTTCTTTATTAGCATTAATAAGATTCCATCCAAAGACCTCATTTAGAAAATAGCAAAATAAGTTTTCAGCATTGATAGCATCATTCGATAGATTTAAAGAATTGGATTGTTCTACTAACTCTTTATAAGTAAACAGCTGTCGCTGAAGATTGCCATAATATATTGAGGTGCCCATTATTTAGGTAATTAGTTTATAAATAAGCTATTGTGTATTAATTCAGCCAGCAATCCTATTCATAATATCTAGTAACATTCTAGTTTGCGGCCTTATTCTGTCTTTACCAATATGTAGCTATACCCACGCTAATTGGGTTAATTTAGCAGTTAAGATAGTAAAGACGCATTATATTACAGTTGTATGTGAAAATCGTTTTTAGCGATGGTGATAAAATGTTATTTAAGCAACCTTTTTACAAATGGAGTTACACATTATTCATCTGCCTCACCGCTCTGATAGATTAACATTATTAAACCAAGAGTTTGAAACCCAGAACATTACTGCTTATAAAATTTGGAATGGCATAATACATCCTAGTAATCCAGCAACTGGCATTTCGCAGGCACATAAACAGATTGTTCGCTATGCATTGGAAAATGGTTTGCCAGAAATTTTGATTGGAGAAGATGATCTTAAGTTTACAGCGCCAGGGGCATTTGATTATTATCTGCAACAAAAGCCGACGGAATATGACTTATACCTGGGAGGCATAAGCTATGGTCAACTGAACAGTGACAATACCGTAAATGATTTTTCGGGTACACTCTTGTATATGGTGCACGAACGGTTTTACCAGACTTTTTTATCAATACCTGAAGACAAGAATCTTGACAGATCTCTTAAACATAAGGGGAAATATATAGTATGCGACCCACAGCCTGTTATTGAACACTATGGGTATAGTGATCATTTGAAAGGATATTTTGATTATTCTGAATTTTTTGAAGCCAGAAACTTATTTGGCAGATAATTTAACCTTGCTTCAATAGTTTCTTTAACTGAGGTATAACAATATAATGCGACACTGGAGAGTAATGAGGTGCATGGGCATCGATCCATTCTTCGAGGTATGGATTTTTTAGAAACTTTGCAAGCTCTTCGAAAATGAACGATTTAAGTGCGTCCTCTGGTAATTCTTCTATTTCAGTCCAGATAGAATTACGATAAACAAGTAGGAACACGATATCATGAAAATCATCGCTCATTCTACCATCGTATTCGCCATCTTTATTTTTACCTCGGTTTTTAAATGCTTCTAATTTTGAGGCTAAAAAATAAGGTGCTGTAAAAATACGGACTGTGTTTTGCTCGTCAATAGTATAGTTTACAGCCTGGTGAAAGGCTTCATTATACCAGCGGTTTGCAAAACCAAGTATCTTTTCATCAAGCCCCATAACATCTACTATAATACCTGGTAATTTGTATCGACCAACAAACTTCGCATATACATCGTTTTCAAAACCTATTGAACGTAACTTTTCTTCAAGTTCTGCATACTGCGGATGTGTATATACTTCAACCAATATATCTACATCATCAGTTTCTCTTACTTCTTCCCTAGCCCTCTCAGCATATAGAGACACTACAGCACCACCTACGAATACTACTTTATCCCGTAGATCTCCCAGCGCGTTGTGAACAGATTTTATCCTGGTGATATTTTTATTGTGATTCATACATAAAGCTTTTTTTGAGTTCTTCCCGGGCTACTTTTATTTCCCTTGTCTTGCCTACTCTAAGAACGTCTACCAGGGCCATTAGTTTATAGAATATATCATCCTGCTCTGAAGCTTTGACCACATTTTTAAATAGGGGCTCTATGGCCTGGCCGCGATAATTTCCATTCACATCCGGCCACACATATATAACCGAGGTATCGAAATATTGTTGTAGAAAAGGATGAGAATGCGCTGTAGGTAATCCATTGACTATTGGCCCCGGCACTGCAGGAAATGTATAATGCAGCCCGTACTCAATAAACTCTAATAATGATTGCCGATGCACTTTTCTTTTTTCGATATTAATAAGCCCAGCTATAAGACTGCGATTGAGGGATTCGGATATTTCGGACGGACTAAAAGATAGTTCTGCTGCCAGGTCTTTATTCTGCCAGGGAGTTTCACCTTTTGCCATTATTTTGAGTAGAATAGGCACATCTTGTGGCCTCATCCCATTATGCTTTCTCATACTCAAAACTAATACTAATTCTCGATTCGCAATTCGCGAATTGCGAATCGATCAGCATTACACGACTTTGTTTTATCACTCTTGCCCTGTTCATTAATTTATCATGTTCACGTAACGTGAACATGATAAATTAATGAACATAATTGATTATCAGTTAATAATGAGCGATTTTTCTTTTCCCAAATGTCAGCTTTTCATGTAAAAAGCTGACATTTGAGAGTTAATTCGCAATTCGCGAATTGCGAATTAGGGTAGACGCCGGGGGGATTTGAAAAGTTTTACGTATCGAATCGTACCATTTTGGGTATTTCAGTAGCTGATTTATTCCTCCTGCGAAGCCAGGTGGTAAAGACCGTAACAGGCTACTTCTATTTCGGGTTCTTCTATTTTGTCGCACCAAATTGTCGCATCCTGGATAAAATCATCGTAGATATCGATGTTATCATTATCGTATAGGTTTTTGCAGGCGATATAGAATAACACTTCTGCGAACTGTTCAATATCGGTTATTGTTATGTGGAACTGAAAGGGTGCCTTAGTATTAATGGAAGGAACATTGTAGGTGAAATTCTTTGCAATCTCATAGAGCTTTTGCCCAACATAGGAGGCAAGCATGTAATCAGGGAAGATATAGTTCTGCCCTTTGCCAAAGTGAAATTCCTTTGGGTAGATGATACAGTATTCAGTTTCGTTTGCCTTCATTAAGGAAGCATACATTTTACTGCGTGGCTGGTTCTTATAGTCTTTAAATATTTGGATGGTTTGCATAACAGAGATTTGCCCCTAACCCCTAAAGGGGAATAAAGGGAGTGATTGAATGTTATTGTTCCGGGTTTGTGCCTTCTTGCGGCATATCATCATAATCAAAGAACTTTTCGCAGATGGCCCAATGACCGATACATTCTGGTACTATATCCCCTGCCCCATCTGTACGAACAAAGAAGTCCAGTGCTTCTTTATGAAAAGCTTTGGCTATTTCATTGTTTGCTTCGGGAGGTACAGTATACCCGGTTATTACCTGGTACAATAGTTCTGCTAGTGGCTCGAGGTTTTCCCGGACAATTTCAACATCGAACAAGAATTGCCCCTGTATGTAAGGGCAGGGTACATTATAGCCAAAATTGATGGCTATTGCTGCCAGCTTTTGACCGGTGTACATAGCAGTAAAATATTCCTGTATTACATAATCGCTAGGATCTGCCGGTGAAGAAGATTCTTTGGGTATTATAACCTGGTATTCAGTACCGGGTTGCAGTAACAAGTATTCTTTTATTCCTGTGGCATCGTAGCCTTTAAATTCGGTAATGCTGATGATGTTCATAATGATTGAGAGTTAAGTTAAGAATAGTTTTTATTTTCTTTTGTCTGCAGAGTTGCTACTAAAAGCAATAAGGTTGAATAGTTCCCGACAGCGGCTGCGTACCCGAACGCCGTAACGTTCCTGTATTTCCTGCGCTGACAGGTTGGTTGTTATATGGGTGAGCATGTTGTTTTGAACATAGTAATCGTACCGGGACAAGAGAATTTCAGCCATTGTGTTACTCTCGTTGCCGTAATACATTACTACCGGCTCCAGCCCAACATCATCAAAACAAAAGGTTATGGGGATCCGAGAATCCGGGTGAAAGCAGGTTTTGGTATAACGGGTAATCACCTGGTAACCCTCGGCAGAATATTCAAATGCCACTTCCCTACTGCTTTTTAACCGATGGCGTTGCATAGGTGGTGGTATGTACCTCATAAGGCTCATAAGAGTAGTTTTACCACAACCTACAGGGCCTGTAAGCATAATGCCTTTGTGCAGATGTATACCGAGGTAGTTGGTCATTTCAACATCTTGCAGGAACCAAGCGATCAGTTTAAATACTATTAGCTCGTCTTCCACGAACAATGAGAACTTAGCACCGTACAGCTCGCGGCCTTTTGCTTCGAGGTACTGCCACCATGCGTGATAGTCATAGGGGGTATGTACCGTTTTTAGCTTTTGAAGGATGGTATTCATAGCGGCTCTGAATAGTCTTTTTGATTGTTAAGAAGGTGTGAGCTGGCCTGGTTGCTTTTGGAGAAATCCTTTACCCGGAGCATCCAATTGTGTGCTGAGGATTGCCAGTTGAGCATGGGTGTTTTGCCACCCACTAACCAGCCGTTACACTGGTAATGATGAAAGAATTTCTGCGCCTCCAGCTCCGGGTAATTATGCTGCTGAAAAAACAATTGCACATCCAACAAGAGCGGTTTACAATGCGCCTTCTCTCCTGCCTGTACCAGATTTGAGCCACCGGCAGGATCTGTTTGATTGGTGCCGGTGTTGTTAGCCGGTTGTGAGATAAAGCCGGTTGTTTCCTGTGTATCTCTATTTTTTTCATCGGCTTCCGTGGGCGCTCCGTTTAACTCGTTTTCCTGTTTATTGTTTATGGTATTATAGAGTACCATATTTGAGACCGTACCGGTACCAGTTATGGGATTAGGTTGGCTTAGATTTGGGACAGTAGCAGTATTAGTTTTGAGACTGCTTGTATCATTAATGGTATCGGAGGCAGCTCCATTTAACAGGCTTGTTGTAACGAATAGATCTGCCTGTTGTGAACTGTTATTATCTTGCAATTTATCCAGCCGAATAACGGTTATCTTAACAGGCATGTATTTCGCCGGCGCTCGTTGCTGGCGTATATAGCCTGCTTGGTGTAACTCTTTCAAACACTTGTAGTATGTGTTTTTAGAACCGATCTTGGAAAGTAACATCAACTCTTCCCGTTGTGCTACAAAAGGGCTTTGAAAATGGTTCCGGTTCCATACCTGGAACAATGCTATGTACAGACTGATGTGAAAGGCTGTAAGTCGGTTATCCTGCTGCAGGCAGGAGAAGAAAGTATTGAGATGGCGGATGTAATTCATAAGAGGAGTCATTAATAAATGAGAGAAGGATGGTGAATTGCAAGAGATGCTATCAGGTTTTGTTTCCTTCCATTGTGCGTAGAATATGCTCATAGTCGTAGTAGATAATACCCCCGATCTTGGTGTACTTCAATGTTCCATTGATACGGAGTGTTTGCAGGGTGCCGGGAGATACTTTGAGTAGTTTTTTAACCTCATCGGATTTCAACCATTTTTTGGGAGTAGCACTAGCTGCGGCGAATAGTTGACCGATTTGCTGTAAGAGATCTTGCCTGAAATCAACCAGGTCTTCTTTGGTGATCAATTCCACTTGCATGACTTGACAATTTTGTTGTATTGCAAATGGAAGGAGAAGAGGAATACGAGAACAGTCCTAACGGTCGTACGACCGTCACGGCAGCCGCACTGGAAAAGAGTTTCAGGAAAAAAATAATTAGAAGGCTTAGTTACCCGGCGCTATTATCTTATAAAGTTGTTAGCGTTCCTTTAACAAAATATTTTAGTGTTCACACTTTGAATTAAAGAATATTCTTAATATCTTAATACTCCGTTCAATACATCCCCAGTAAAGTTGAAAATTGGCCGTTTATGACAGGATATATACACGCATGATTAAACAATACTGGCTGTGAGGTATGAACTAGACTCCTTAGATACATTCATCACACAATCACTTAGACCAGAACATTTGCAGTTTAAACCCTTAACTGAATCAGATGTTTTGAAAGGCATTTCTTTTTTGCGTGGTGAGCAAGACAGAATCAGGCTTGTACTGACTACCAAAGTATGCTCTGTACATGAGGATAGCGCCATACAGATATACATACGCACTCACCAGCATGGCCTGGTGTATTTAAGCAATTTATTAATTCAATACAGGGAAAGCCATACGCTAGGCCCAGAGGCATCCTCTATACAATTAACAGACGTGCTGTTTGATGAAACTTTTGAAGTATTGGAATTCCTGCTGGGCTTTATTGAAAAGTTTTTTAGCCAGTATTTTGACAAAGACGCTTTAATACCTGAGCAATATTACCGGTTGATTAGCCAGGATTGTACACAGGCTTTTGACCGGGTTTTGAAATTGCGATATATCAAAGGCCAACGGCAATTGTTTTTATTGGTAGCTGATGTTATAAAGGAACGGGTTATAGGTAAGCATAATACTATTACTTATCGCACTGCCTTTTATTTAAGGGAGTTAATGACTGTAATAACATCTATACCAAAGAATCTAGAAATGGAATTATTGACTATCAATTTTAATGCTCCTGAATTTTACGAATATTATGCTCACAAAGTTACACTGGCATTAAATGAAGATGGAACTATACAGAGCAGGTTACGATTAATGCATTACCATATTAAACAATTAAAACAGCTTCGCATAAAGCCCAACTGGGTGTATAATGCAAATTATCCGGCTATCAACACCTGGCTGGCCGACTGGCTAACCGAGGAAGTGAGTTATCAGGAAAAAAGTAATCAGCTGGCATTCGTGATACCTGCAGCTGTAGCTGGAGAAACAGAAAGCGGTAAATATGAATTGACTGTATCCGTTGCCCAGCTTGGTTTGCTTACGCGGTTATTTATGGAGACCTCTTTTAGTAAAAAGCCTGTGCATAAGCGGGTAGCTGAACAAATGTCGAAGGTTTTCACTACCAAGAAAGCGGGGCAGCATGAGAATATTGCCAGCGAAAGCCTGTTAGGGAGATTCTATAAGCATGATAAAACAACCATAGCAATAGTTAAAGAGATATTGATTAGGATGCTGAACAGGTTGAAAGACCTGTAACGGTATTTTACTTTATCGTTTCGATAGCCAGGCCAGTAGCTTCCTTCTTTAATAGCTTTCCTTTACCGAACCTAAAATAGTAAACCCTTGAAGGAAGCGGTCGTTTGATCTTTTCCCATTCCAATTTCATTATGTGTCTTGTTAATAAAGTCATGCAATCTGTATAAGGCCTCATTTCTCTTGTTAACTGATCATGTTCTTTCTTATTTTTCGCCAGAGGAATTCTATTAACGATCGCTACATGAGCTTCTAAAAGCATTTCAAGCTTTGTATGTAGTTCTTCTTTCGGATTCAGATTCAATTTTAATAAATAATATTTTTGTTCAATTACTTTTAAGTGATCCTGAATACTACCCTGGTAATTATCGATATACTTTTGAGCTCCTGTAGGTAAGGGCATACTTGTACTTGCACTAAGCTCTTCCAGGCCAGTTATAATTCCATCTTTCATTTGAAGGATACATATTTCTGCAATAAAATCTGTAATGATTTGTTTAAAATTATCTAGCCATTTGATTCTGGCATTTGTAACATTATTTGATCGTATTTGCCAAAGTGCAAAACTTCCGGCAACAAACGTAATGATTAGCGGAAGTAATTGAATAAAGCTAAGATTCATCTTGTAAAATCATTTATATAAAAAGGATCAAAACTCAAAAAACATAAAAGCTATTTTGCTTTTTTACCTTTTATTGCTGACAGAACGGGGTTAAGTTTTTGGCGCAGTGTTGCCATATCAAGGCTTACTTTCTTATCTAAGAGTTTTGCGTAATGTTGTGTAGTACGGATACTTTTATGCCCTAACATTTTAGATACTGTCTCAATTGGTACATCGTTATTTAAAGTAACAGTTGTGGCGAAAGTATGGCGAGCAATGTGAAACGTTAGTTCTTTGGTAATGGCGCATAGATCGGCCAGTTCCTTTAAATAGGCATTCATCTTCTGATTACTTAATACAGGCAATAGCCTGTTTTCATTAACAACCTTGGGATGGGCGCTATATTTTTCGATAATGGCTAATGCTGCCGGCAATAATGGTATATGTGAAATAGTATCTGTTTTTTGGCGGGTGGTATATATCCATCTTTCGCCATCAATGCCTATTACAATATTAGCCGGCGTTAGTTTGAACACATCAATATAAGCGAGGCCCGTAAAGCAGCTAAAAACAAAAATATCTTTCACCAGCTCTAACCTTGCCGTGGTGAACCTTTTCTCCTGGATAGTTGTCAGTTCAGCATCAGACAGGAATTCTCTGTTTACCTGCCTTATTTTGATCTTATAATTCCTGAATGGATCTGTTGTAAGCCATCCATTTGCCAGGCAGGAATTAATAATCTTTTTTACGTGCTTAATGTATTTGGCAACCGTATTGTGATCGCAATTCTTCTCTGATTTTAGGAAGAATTCAAAGTCTGTTATAAAGGCGTGGTCAAATTCTTTAATGCTGATGTCTTTTAACTTATACTTCCAGCGAAGGAAGTCTTTGCAATGTTTTAGTGTGGTATTGTATTTATAATGAGTAGACTTGGTAAACTCTTTGCCTATTAGTTTTTCTACCTGCCTGTTATGCTCTTCAAAGATGCTTATGAACATTCTTTGTTTTTCTTCTACCCCTGTGAATACGTTCTTTAACATTTCAGCGGTTACCTGCTTGTTCTTCTCCAGCAGTTTACCGTAAGCATCAAAAAGCTGACGTTCGAGGGATTTGAAGTAGCTATTTAGCGACCGAACATCTTCGGTTGTGCCTTTTACTTTTTGCGCTTCGGGGTTCCAGGTATCGGCAATCACATTACGTTTAGACGCTATTTCTGCCCGTTTTCCATCAATTGTGATGCGTATGTAAACCGGCACAGTTCCATCTGGCTGGGGCTTTGAGCGCTTTATATAGAATAAAAGGGAGAAGGTTCGATTCATAGCTGGTGACCTCAATATTATCATTAAATTTACTGTAAAAAATCGGAATTTGCAAATTTATTTTTCTTCTGTAACCCTTATAAATAAAGGGTTTTGCTATTTTTTGGTGACCTGAGAGAGGGCATTTTTGAGGTCACCGAATAGGTCACCAAAACGTTGATTTTTTATGTATTTTTTGGATAGGCCGAAAAATAAAAAACCCAGAAAACCATTGATTTTGCTGGGTTTTAGTTCTTTTTGAAGATCACTAAGTGGAGCTGAGGGGAGTCGAACCCCTGTCCAAACATATTTGCCATAAGCTTTCTACATGCTTAGTTCATTATTATTTGTCGGCATAAAGCAGGAAACGAACCAACCAACCCTACGCTTAGCTGTATAGTCTTTTGCAATGGTCACAGCCTTCCATTACAGCAACCTGTGTTTGTTTTGAGTCGGCGGTGCAGCGTGGTAACGGGCGAACCGGCCAGCACGGCCCAAA
>Ga0207739_1000051_pt1 | contig 13332 bp, 12 predicted proteins | sample LuqExpMetageno15_FD_187773 | JGI IMG/M metagenome (GOLD analysis project Ga0207739, IMG submission 187773) | Tropical forest soil microbial communities from Luquillo Experimental Forest, Puerto Rico - Sample 15 (SPAdes) | ecosystem: Environmental > Terrestrial > Soil > Tropical forest ... | reverse complement strand
GGGTATCTAACCAGTCAAACATCGATACCATTTTACCCAGGCTATCGTGTACATAAAAATTGGGGTGTTGTTTTAGCCAGTAATGATCGGTACCTGTATGGCTGGCTACCCAATCGATGATCACTTTAAATCCTTTGGTATGGGCCGTTTGTACCAGGTGCTTCCAATCAGCCAGGGTGCCAAATTCAGGGTTGATGGCGGTATAGTTGCTAATGGCATAGGGGCTGCCCAGCTTGCCTTTTCTATCTGTTTTACTAATGGGGTTAATGGGCATAAACCATAGGGTTTGTACACCCATTTGTTTTAGCCTGTTAAGGTGCTTTTCAAACGCTTTAAACGTGCCTTCGGGGGTATATTGGCGGGTATTTACTTCGTAGATATTGCCTTGCATAATCCAGTCCGGATGGCCTTCTACGGTAACCGCATCTGTGGCAGGTGTAGTGTTGGGGTGGTTGTTACAGGAGAGAAGGAATAGTATTCCTACTACTAGCGCTAATCGGTTCAATCGCATGGCAAGCGTTTTTTAGGGTGTAAAAGTAGGGGATTTAATGTGTACAAAAAACACATTAATAGATTTAGGAAGGTAGAGGAATGATGAGTGATGAATGATGGGTTGCTTATAGGGCGATACTGGCTAAAGCAGGGTTTAGCAGGCTTTCTTACGGTTTAGGGTAGACCCAGGGAGGCACTTAGTACGTACGTGGGACGTAGTTGGTACGTACCTGGTACGTACTTTGAAAGAATTGTTTGTGTGTTTAGGGGTTAGATGGGCGGAGAGATGAAAATACCGCTATTCATACATTTTACTGTAAAGTTCGCTCATCAGGGGCATTTTTCCGTACATTTTCCCGGGTTTTTGTTACCCTTTGTTTTACTCTCCTTTTGCCCTTGTTTTGTTCATGTTTTACTCATGTTCGGAAAATAGCAAAACAAGGGCAAAATAAATGTGGAATGAGGGAGGAAGGAAGGGGGCCTGTAATCACACAAAAACAGTATTTCTACTGAAATTTGTTTTGTTTGGCATCTAATTGCGTTTTGTGCATGAGCATGAATTGCAGAATATTGTTGGCCGTTTTATCGCCATTCTCCATAAGCTCCTGGCTTACATGATCTATAAGGTATTGCAACACCTGTTCTGCCGGGCACTGGTGTAAATCGAACAGTATATAACTATTCTTTGTTAGGGTTATGGGTATGGCTGTTTTCATAATTGGGTAAGGGTTGGTTTAATTTATATAATGCGGCAAACCAGTCGTTAATTAGCTGGTTGAATACTACCATTTTTTCATTGCAAGGTTTGGCCCCTTTGGCAATGGTCATCATAACCTGGGTTACATAATGAATATCTACGGCTCTTTTTGCTTCGTTGTTTTCTACGGGCTGCTCTTTGCGTTGTTCTCTAAAATTTACGAATACACCGGTGGCCAGTGAATGCATTGTTTGTTGTGGTGCTACTATTTCTGCATATACACAAAAATGATTGATGAACAATTGTAAAACATCGTGGGGTTGCATGTTAAAGGTGTTGCAGAGAATTTTGAATCTGGATGATACTGATAAGTGTATGGTTATTGGCTGCAAGGGGCAGGCTTCCTCATCAGCAGTAGTACGGTGCGAATGGATTGATGGTGGCGGCATAAGGTGTTATATATAGGTGATAAAATGAGATAAAAAACCGCCCCTTGCCAAAGGCTGCGGGGCGGTTGGGGGTTACCGGTTGGGAGGATACCGGTTTTAGACGCACTAACTACTGCACCTGTGCCAGCAGATGCGTAGCTTTTTGCAGCACGGCGGCTATGCTGATCTATAACAGACAAATAAGGTATAGGCATGTACCTGCACATAGTATGGGTATATACATGTTATGAAAAACAGGTGAGCCTTATATAAGTGGAGAGGTTGGGACCCTTTAGATAAAAAGAGAACGTGGAACTCAACTTACTGCAATAGAGGCCGTAGGAAGCCCAAGCACAGATAAGTGAGCCCACGTTCAGGAACGTGAGCTATTCAACTTATCGTCTTGTGCTTTCGAAATTTCCTACGTTTCTATTGCAAGACTCAAAGCGAATGCTTCAAATGATTTGATGAAGTATCGCGAATATAATATTCAGTTATCCAAACATTATATTAATAAGCACAAATATAGGAAAGAATCCTATATGTAGCAATATAATACCACAATTTTTTTATTAAATTCTTTCACCTTGTTCTTTAAATAACAAAAGAATGAGTGAACCCATAAATATTACAATCCGAAAAGAGATAGGCACTCGATTAAAGAAGCTAATTGAAGAAAGGACAAAAGAAAGTGCTTTACGAAAAATAGATGCTTCTACAGGCAAAGATCATAGCTGGATAGGAAAAGTATTAAAGGGAAATATGAACTTTACTATTGATTCTTTGATTGAGTTAGTTGTAGCTTATGAAATTGAATTAAAAGATGTGTTCAATTTTAAGGTTGACTTTGCTTCAATAGCAGAGAAAGAGGTTGAGAAATATAAAGCTCCTATTAAGAAAGAGAAAAGTAGAACTATCCCTGCTAAAAAGAGGGCAATTAAGAAAGCGGTAAAAAGGGGGAAGTGAACAGATAAAATCAATCTAATAACGTGCTTCTATATTAGTAGGCGCACAACCAATATTTCTTATTTAAATAATAGAGTATGAGTGATGAAAAGAAGTATGGACGAACAATTTTCGATTTGATTGCAGAACGTCCTAAGCCAACACTTATCTTAATAATATTACTTATACTGATTGTATTACTAATTCTATTTTTAAAAATTCCTTTCAAAATTGGTTCTTTTGAAATTGGCTCAAAGAATCAACAAAAAAAAGATACTGTCATCTTTAGTAAAAAAGATACAATTTATGTTCAAAAAGCATCAGAGCTCTCTAGCCAACACAAACAAACAATACTTCCTGAAAATCAAATTAAGCCAAATAAAGGATTAGATACCATAACTACTATTAAAAACCACGCTGCAAATATTAATACAGGAATCAATAATGGTAATATAGGAAATACAGCTGCTAAAAATGTAGTTAATGGTACTAATAATGGAATTAATGGTGATGTAACAGTAAATGCTGAAAACAAAATATCAGACGCTGATCTACTATCTATTTACAATCAAGTTAATGATTACATTACTGCTAATGGGTTTGAAAAAGGGTTTTCTATTACCCGAGAGCCTAATGACAATGCGCCCACCGTATATAATCAAATATTCAATTTATTTAAAAATAAAGGATATGCTTTTTTAGGCTTTCAAAATTTATTCTCAGACGACAGAGTTGTCAAAAAAATAGGATTCGCTCCTCTAAGTGACAAAAAAGGTGTGGAGATTTTAATCGGTGAATTTTAATATTGATAATATAAAAAGCAATATCTGATCTAACTTAGAATCTAAGTTTAAAAAAGAAGAGATTGATGCATCATATTTCTTTAACTGATATGCTTAAAGCCAAAGATGCCGATTTCTTTATTTCTGACTAGCTTAGAACCCGGAATACCGTAGAATTTCCTGGAATATGGGGAACCCGTTTATAACCCTTCATTTTAATTATGGTGAATCTGCCATAATTAAAATGAAGGCTGGCTTAAACAATTATAAGATAAGTGTAAAGGAATGGCAGGAAAAAACAAATTCTGTAGGGTTAAAAGCTACCGCAGGCAGATATGGTGGCACGTATGCCCACCCGAATATTGCTTTTAATGAAATTGTTTCTATTGTTGTATATTTGCATAGCAAAATTTTTGGACCGGGGTGTCCCCGATCGGCAAAAGGTCAGGTTTTACCTGACTTTTTGTTTTATGGGTATATCCTAAGGCCGTCCAGCCCACTTTCTGTTCGGTATATCTTGGGTTCCAATATTTCAAAGGCTGGGTTAGCCCTGTTAGGTTCTATTACATAACGGGCAATAGGATATGCTACCAGGTCAGCTAACTGCAAACCATTGATGTTCTCTTTTTTGTCTTTAAAAATAAAAGATGGATTGTATGAGGCGATATCTGCAGGCCCCAATTTCCCGGTTCCTTTACCTACTATTCTTTGAAAGTGATCATCTAATCGCTTATCCTCTTGTTTACCTCTTCTTTCAATAATAATAGAAAGCGTAGCCTGACTATCAAAGCGTTTTAATGCAATCATTGCCTGCTCTACAACGAATGATAAGGCAACTTCATAAACATCATCCTGTAGCTTGCCGAATTGCTCAATAAACCTGTTTTTGTCTATAGCAGAAGCAATGATTGTATAGAGAGCATTGGCAATAATGAGATTTAGCTCCCGGTAAAAACGAGCTTTTAATTCCAGGTCAAACAGCTTTTGAAATTCTTTTTCACACTTACGGATATCCCTGGAATGAAAAATAACTTCTTTGTTTCTCCAGATATTATGCTTTAGGGTGTTAATAGACTGTCTAATTCCTTCATAATCTGCTTCCTTCAATAATATACCACATAGCAGGAATACCGGAAAATCGGTATTGATTTTGGTTAGCCCATGATCGCCGCTTTCATCTATAAAGAGCAGATAGTTCAAAGTAATAATAGTTATGAATATAATATTATAAAAATAACTCTAGCTTCCTGCAATTAAATCACGGCCTCGTTATAAATGCTATGCGGTTATTACCTAGATCAAATAACCAAATGCCTTCAAATTCATGTAGAAGTATTGTGATCCACAACCTGTTTCTATAAATCGTTAAAGGCGTATTTATTCTTTTTTCAACGATCTCACCAATTCCTTTAGCTCATTATTATTTACCACCTTGTCTATGGCTACATGGCGGATGGCTTGTTGTGGCATATACCCTACTTCTGCCCAGGCAGGATCCTGCACTACGCAAACACCTCCGTTTTGTTTAACCGCTTTTAACCCTTCTGTACCATCAGCACTGGCGCCGGATAACAGTAATGCCAATATGGTTGGGCCATATACATCGGCGGCCGATTCGAAGGTTACGTCAATAGAGGGCCGGCTATAGTTTACGCGTTCGGAATCGTCCAATGAAAAGGTTTTGTCTTTCTCCACCAGTAAATGATAATCAGCCGGGGCTATGTATACAATACCGGGGCGGATCATTTCTTTCTCTTCTGCTTCTTTTACGGGTAATGATAGCTTAATAGAAAGTAAGTCTATCAGCAGGAGGTCATTGAAATTCTTGCGGTGCAGTATAATTACTACAGGTATGGACAGGTTGGTGGGAAGATTGGGAAGTACTTCCAATATTACTTCCAGGCTGCCGGCAGAGCCGCCAATGAGTAGTAGCTGTACATTGTCTATTCTTTTTTCCTCCATATCTTCTCCCTGTTTTCCAGCTGTTTGTACATGGGTGCAATAGATGAAAACTTTAAGGTTTCCTTCGATCCTAATGCAAGGAAGCCTAATGTTTCAAGGCTCTGATCGAATAAATTTAATACTTTATTCTGCAGTTCTTTGTCAAAGTAGATCAATACATTCCTGCAGATGATGAGTTGAAATTCATTGAAAGAGCTATCGGAAACAAGGTTATGTGTTGAAACGATCATCCTTGCTGAAAGACTTTCATCAAACTTTGCCCAGTCGTACTGCGCTGTATAATATTTTGACAGATCGCTTTTGCCGCCTGATGCATTATAGTTCTCCGAGTATTGCCGCATTTGTGCCATGGGGAAAATGCCGCGTCGTAATTTTTCCAATACACCGGGATTCAGGTCTGTGGCATAGAGCAATGACTTGTGTAGCAGGCCTGCTTCTTTTAAGAGAATGGCTACAGAGAATACTTCCTCCCCTGTTGAGCAGCCTGCGTGCCAAATGCGTATGACCGGGCGGGCAGCCAACAGGGGTAGTATTTCAGTACGGAGTGTTTTATAAAACGGTGGATCGCGAAACATCTCTGTTACATTCACGGTTACCTGTTGTACAAAACGTAACAGGTATTCATGATCCATGCGTAGCCTGTACCTGAACTCAGCGAAACTGGGGAACCTGTCGATGGTGAAGAGGTTGGCTATACGCCTTTTTAAAGAAGCTCTTGAATAATTGGTAAAATCGTAGCCATACAGGCTAAGCAGATCATCTAATAAAATGTCTACCTCTTCATCCCTGATACCACCTGGTTGTAACTCCATCATTTTATGTATATGCTGCCAATAGTTTTAAAAGAATATCTATATCCACCGGTTTGGAGATATAGGCATCCGCACCTGCTTCTATGGCTTTCTCCCTGTCACCAAGCATCGCCTGTGCCGTAACGGCTATAACAGGAATATTGGCGATAGCCGGTAAAGAACGAATAACGGCCAGCATTTCATATCCATCCATCCCTGGCATCATGATATCCAGCAATACAGCACAGATACCCCGTTCTCTTTGCATCAGCCCGATGCCTTCCTGTGCATCGAGAGCAGAAATGCAGACAAATCCTTTGGATTTTAAAACGGCGGATAAAGCAAAAATGTTACGTGCATCATCATCGATGATCAATACTTTCTTTTCGTTGCCCATACAAAAAACATTAAATACCTTTTTCGTATAACCATACCCGCAACAGGGACACCAGCTGATCTACGTCAACCGGTTTCGTGATATAGTCTGAGGCGCCGGCATTGATGCATTTCTCCCTGTCACCAGTCATTGCTTTTGCAGTAACGGCTATTACAGGCAGATGTTTCAATACAGCGTCTTGCCTGATGCGTCGAATGGTTTCATAACCGTCCATTTCGGGCATCATCATATCCATTAAAACAATATCTATACCGGGATTTTCTTTTAACTGTTTTAATGCTTCTTTACCATCGATTGCCGTTACCGTATTCATTTTGTATTTCTCCAATGCCTTGGTGAGCGAAAAGATATTACGTACATCATCATCAACGATTAATACATTTTTATTTTTTAAAACTTCATTGAGTACCCCTAGTTTTCTATACTGGTTAGTAGTGGATTGTTTTTTGGTATTTTCTTCTACAAGGTGTAAAAAAATGGATACTTCATCCAGTATGCGCTGGTAGGAATGTGCTGTTTTAACGATGATGGAATCTGCATATTGCCTGATGCGCATCTCTTCTGATGCAGAGAGGCTTTTGCCTGTAAATACAATAACAGGGAGGTTTTCCAGGCCTGCTGTTTTCTTTACTTCATCCAATGTTTCATAAGCACCTTGTGCGGGTATACCCATATCGAGTATTACACAATCTACCTTTTGTTCTTTGAGTGCATGGATGCCATCTGTAAGGTTGTCTTTTACTTCTGTATTTACCTTGTTGGTTTCAAGATAATAGGCCAATGCATTGGCGTGTTTGCTATTCTCTTCAATGATCAATACTTTCTTGGGATCGCGGGTTAATACATCTTCTATTTTCTGGAATACCTGTTGTAGTTTCTCGGGCCTTACTGGTTTGTTGATAAAGTCGATGGCTCCTTTTAAAAGGCTTTCCTGTTTTACTTCATGCGCAGACATGATATGCACCGGTATATGCCTGGTTTGGCTGTCTCTCTTTAGTTCATCCATTACATCCCATCCGCTTTTTACCGGTAGTTGTATATCCAATAGAATACCTATCGGGTTTACCTGCCGGGCCAGTTCAATGGCTTCATCACCCCGTACAGCTATTACAGTCTTGTATCCTTTGCTTCTTGCATACTCCTGTAATGCTTTTGCAAAATTGGTATCGTCTTCCACAATCAATACCGTTCTGTCTTTCTCCTGTATGCTGTTGCGATCGTCAGGGATGTTTTCGGGAATCAAATTGGTGATGTATTTATTCTCTTCTTCTTTGAGAGCAGGGGAATGTTCTTTGGCTGGTGTTATGGTTTCATCAACCGGTTCGCTGATCACAAAGGGATTGATCACCTGCTTGCCAACAGGTATATATAAAGTAAACTCGCTGCCTTCGCCGGGTTCACTCCTGAGGTCGATATGGCCATTTAATAACCGGGCTAGTTCCCTGCTAATAGAAAGCCCCAGGCCGGTGCCTCCATACCTTCTGCGGGTAGAACCGTCTGCCTGTTGGAAGGCTTCGAATATCAACCGTTGTTTTTCGGGAGGAATACCAATACCAGTATCTTTTACAGTAAAGCCTATGTATTGGCGTTGGCCTGGAATGCTGTGTATATTGAAGGCTACATAACCCCTGGAGGTAAATTTGAGGGCATTGGATAACAGGTTGCGGGTTACCTGTTCTACCCGTAGTTTGTCTGTTTCTATTGTTCCCGGTAAGCCTTGTTCTATATTGATATGGAGCTCTAGGTTTTTCTCTTTGGCTATGGCGGAAAAGAGGTGGCTCATATCGTTGGCTATTTCCTGTAAAGGCACCATTTCGTATTCGAGCGCCATTTTACCTGCTTCTATTTTAGAGAGGTCTAGTATCTCATCGATCAATGATAACAGTCCTTTGCCGGAGCTTTGGATAACATTGGCGTATTCTACCTGGTCGGAACTCAGGTTGCTGTCATTGTTTTCAGATAATAGTCTTGAGAGTAAAAGGATAGAGTTTAACGGGGTGCGTAACTCGTGGCTCATGTTGGCGAGGAACTCCGATTTATACTTAGTGCTTTGCTCCAGTTCTTCTGCTTTTTGCTGGATCTGTATGTTTCGTTCTACGATCAACTGGTTCTTTTCTTCTACCAGCCTTGATCGTTCCTCCAGTTCCTGATTGGCCTGTAGCAATTCTTCCTGCTGTACGCGTAACTCTTCCTCGGATGATTGCAGCTTTTGGTTCTGCATTTCCATTTCTGTGTTCAGTCCTTCCAGCTCACTGTGTTGTGCCTGTAGTTCTTCGGCCTGTGATTGTGTTTCCTCCAATAACTCCTGCATTTTTTTCCTGCTTTGGCAGCTACTGATGGCGATGCCAATATTGTGTGCTGCTGAGCGGAGGAATTCGAGTTCCTGTTCCCTAAAAGGTTTTAAGGTACCCAGCTCAATAGCGCCTTTTATGGTTAGGCCATCAAACACGGGGAAAGCTACTACCTGCCTTGGTTGTATACTGCCTGCTGCATAGTTGATCATAATACTATCCTGTGGCACTTCTTCTATCGTAACCATTTTACCACTTGCTACACTTTGGCCTATAATACCTTCTCCTATCTTTACCCGTTGTCTTTCTTCTGCTGCATTAAAAGCAAAGCCATTATAGAAGTGTAGCCATTCTGCATTTTCCTTTATATAGAAAGCACCTACATTGGCATTTACATAAGTGGCCATTACCTGGAGTATATCTTTTGTAAGTGTTTCTATTACCTTATCTCCTATCATGATATCATTCAGCGTAACAATACCTGCCTGTAGCCATTCTTTATCAGATAGCAGGTTAAAGGAATAGGCCAATGAGCTGGCCATGGTATTGAGAGAATCAGCGAGTCCACCCAGTCCATCACTTCCTTCATCCTGTACGCGTATGGCATAGTTGCCGGCGGATATTTTTTCTGCTATGCCCTGTATAATATTGATCCGGCGGGTAATGTCTTCGTCTTTTACCTGTAATTCTTTTTGAAGCTTTAATCGTTGCTCAAAATCATTCCGTACCCTTACATAGAAGAAGATGGTAATGATCAGTGCGAGTATGGCTGCTATGATGATCAATACCGGTGTATAGAGGGAGAATTTATTCATGCTGGTTGTACGGGCAGCCAGCAGGTCTTTTTCTCTTTGTTCCATTACCGCTACAATGTTCCTGGCCTCATCCATGAATTGCCTTCCCTTTTCCAAAGAGAGTGGGTCGGTTGCATGGTTCCTGATGGCAAAGTCAATATTATCCTGCAACACGCTCATCTTTTGTGCTACTATCAGTTTCAGGTCATCGCAGCTTTTTGTTTGCGGGGGATTATCGATAGTTAGCGTTCTTACTTCCTGTATGGTTTGGAGTGCCTTGTTCCGGGCACCTGTATAAGGCTCCAGGTATTCGTTTTTACCCGTTAACAGGAAACCGCGCTGCCCTGTTTCTGCGTCTTTTAGGGTAGAAAGAGTGGTTTCCAGTTTCTGGATAACCAGGTTGGTATGGTCTACCAATTGGGCACTGTCGATCAAAGAACGGATGCTTACAAAAGAAGCTACAGAACTGATGACCAGTATGGAGAGGGACAAACCAAACCCTACAAAGAGATTTCGCTTAAATGTTGCGCTCATCGGGCAGCTTTTATATGGATGAATGATGGATAAAAAATGAGGATAGCTTTATTATTGTTGCCGGAGCGGCAGTGTAATAATAAAAGTGGCGCCTTCGTTTTCTTTGCTTTTTGCGGTTATAGCGCCATTATGGCCTTCTACGATCTTTTTTACAATAGCTAGGCCAATGCCTGTTCCTTCATACTCTTCTTTGCGATGCAGGCGTTGAAAGATGGTAAAGATCTTTTCCAGGTATTGCTCGCTAAAACCAATGCCATTATCTGTAATACAGATATTACAGGATTCTATACCCTCAGCATTGGTGAACAGGGCACTCTTGATGATTATTTTGGCGGGTACGCCTGCCCTTGCATATTTGAGGGAGTTACCTATCAGGTTCAGAAACACCTGCGATGCCTGTACCGGTACCATTTCTACTTTGGATAGCTTGCTTACCTCTACAGTGGCCTGCTTTTCCTGGATCTGTAATTCCAGGTCGGTTAATACATTGCTGATGATTTCATTGAGGTCTACCAGGCTGTAGGCGTCTTTTTCAGATACGCTGGTATAGCTTAACAGGTCGTGTATCAGGGTTGTCATTCTGCGCGAGGAGAGTAAAACTTTATCAATAAAATCGGTTGCTTTTGCATCGGATGAGAGGTATTTGTCTTTTACTACGGTACTGAATACCTGTATTTTTCTAAGGGGTTCCTGCAGGTCATGTGTGGCTACCCATGCAAACTGTCTTAATTCATCATTGGCTTTTTCCAGTTCCCTGTTGGAGTATTGTAGTTCGCTGGTTCTTTCCACTACTCTTTTTTCCAATTCATTCTCTATCTTCTTTCTTTCTTCTATCTCTGCTTTTAAGGCGGCCTGTATCCGGTTGAGTTCTACCGTTTGCTCATACATGCGGTAGAAGTTTTTTACTTTCAGTAGCAGGATATCGGGATCGAAGGGTTTTACCACGTAATCAAAGCCACCGCTTTCGTATCCTTTTGTGATAAAGCGCTTTTCGGTGTTTACTGCGGAGAGAAAGATGATAGGTATGTCTTTTACTTTTTTATGCCCGGAGAGTGCTTCTGCTACTTCAAAGCCATCCATATTGGGCATCTGTACATCCAGTATAATAAGCACATAGTTGTTCCGAAGCACTTTTTTGAGCGCTTCTTCTCCTGAAAGGGCGGTGTCTACAGTGAAGTGATTTATTTCAAGTAGCGTCTTTAATGAAAAAATGTTCTCCTGTTTGTCGTCAACTATTAGTATCATCTAGCGGGCGGTATGATCGTTAACTAATTAAGTAATTAGCCTGGTTACAGACAAAACTCAATAATCATGCCCCTGATTCCAGGCCTATATAAACATGCCGGGCCAAGAAATGGGGAATTATTTCCACAATTATAGAGAGTGTGTTCTTTCACGCAAAGAGGCAAAGGAGGCAAAGACGCAAAGGAATAAGGATAATTAGTTATTCGAAATCAATAATGCTTTCAGGATCTGTATGAGTTCTTTGTGCGAGTGTGGCTTGATGAAAAAATCGGTAGCGCCCAGTTCCAATACTTTGGATTTATTGGAGGGCAACATACTGGTGGAGTATACAATTACAGGAATGGGTAATTGCGAGTAGTGTTTTTGCATGTTCTCCAGGAACTGCATACCGCTCATGCCGGGCATATTGAGGTCGAGAAAAATATAGTCGGCGGCTGTTATGGTTTCTTCGGTAAAGGCCTGGAATGCTTCCCGGGCAGAGTCGTAATAAATACATTCGATAGCCTCGTCCAGTTGATCAAGCGCCATGGTGAATATTTCATGGTCGTCGTGATCATCATCAATCAATACAATGGTTTTCCGGACTTTCAATTCCTTTTGTAACATAACCTAAGCAGTGGCTTGCTCTTCAAATGTAGAGCAGAAAATCATTCTATGTATACCGTACCAAAAAAATAAGGAAAGTATCATCCATTGGTTTGTTGTAGGGGGAGGATGATGTGAAAAATGGCGCCTGCCCCTTCCGAGCTTTCTGCATAAATATCTCCTTTGTGGTTGGTTACAATTCTTTTGCAAAGCGCGAGGCCTATACCTGAGCCGGGATATACGCTGTTATTGTGGAGCCGTTTGAATACTTCAAAGATCTGTTGGGCGCTCTCTGTGTTAAACCCGATACCATTATCACTTACGGTGATATCCGTATACGATATACCTGCATGAAGATACGGGCGTTGCTCCAACGCTTCTTTAGAAAGAGGGATTGCTGTTATTACTATCTGTGGGGCTACCTCTTTTTTGATAAACTTTAGTGCATTATTAACCAGGTTATAAAAAAGCTGGTTCATTTGTAAAGGCGTTCCTTCAATGGTGGGCAGGGACCCTATGGTAATAACAGCTGCTTTTTGTTGTATACTTAATTCAAAATCGTTGAGCACCTCCTGGAGAATACCATTGAGGTCTACCGGCTCCCATGTCTTTTCAGGATACAACAGGCGGGAGAAATTGAGCAGGTCGTAAATAAGGTTCGACATGCGCGTGGTGGCACTCATGATCTTCCGGATGATATTGGCCGGCAGGGTATTTTCCTCCTGGCCATCATACAGCATACCTGCATAGGTTTTGATCTTTCTCAGCGGCTCCTGTAAATCATGGCTTGCCACATAGGCGTATTGCTCCAGTTCCTGGTTGGTTTGTTCCAGCCGGGTATTGGATTGCAATAACTCTTCTGTTCTGGCTATTACCCGCTTTTCTAGTTCTTCCCCTATTGCCTTTTGCTCATGAATATCCATGCAGCTGCCTACATATCCTACAAAGGTTCCATCGGGCATATAACGGGGAGCACCACTATCGGAGATCCAGCGGTATACACCATCATGCCGCATTAGCCGGTATTCCAGGTAAAAGTCTTCTCTTTTATTAAAGGAAGTAACATAAGCATTGAAACAGGCAGCCAGGTCGTCCGCATGAACGCCTTCTGTCCAGCCATTGCCTTTTTCCTGTTCCATGGTTCTGCCCCGGAAGCTTAACCATTGCCGGTTAAAAAAATCGCAAAGCATATCCGTTCCCGATGTCCAGATCATTACCGGTGCTGTATTTGCCAGTAACCGGAATCGTTTTTCGCTTTCTTCGAGTTCTATTACCGATTCCATTTGTTCGGTAATATCCATGGCAGCACCATACGCCCTGAAGGCTTCTCCTTTTTCATTACATACTACTGTGCCTTTTACCCTTACCCACCGGATGATTCCCCCGGGC
>Ga0207739_1000050_pt1 | contig 13394 bp, 13 predicted proteins | sample LuqExpMetageno15_FD_187773 | JGI IMG/M metagenome (GOLD analysis project Ga0207739, IMG submission 187773) | Tropical forest soil microbial communities from Luquillo Experimental Forest, Puerto Rico - Sample 15 (SPAdes) | ecosystem: Environmental > Terrestrial > Soil > Tropical forest ... | reverse complement strand
CAGCCAGCAGGTATGCTATTTTTAATTCTATACGTTCAAACTCAAGATAATCCAATGCATTCTTAACAAACAATAGTAATAACAGATCATTTGCATTGGTAATACGGGTTATAATAGTCAATGGCAGTTTCTTATCGATAGTGGCAATACTTGGGGTATCGATTTTAACATGCGGCTGGCCATCAGGAAATAGGATTGTGCTAAATTTAATGTCTGATTGTTCCGGGTAAAGCAAGTTGAATGAATTCATAATTGTCGTTTTATTAATTTCTTCCTTTTTCATTAGGGTATAAATCTTGTACTATATCACTTTGCCAGATTTTCTTACTCTTTATATCTAATGCAGAGAGTTTACCATAAAAAGCAGCGCCGGTATCTACATTCCAAACATTCATGGCTTGCATAGGAACATCAACATCGTAATTAATGGTAGGTGTATGCCCGATATAGATTTCTTCGAAAAGAGACAATCTCTTAGGGTATAGCACTGAGTTTTTGCGGATCTTTTTGTTTACAGCGATCGCCATTTCCCAAAGTGTTCTGTCCCAGGAATAATTGGTTTCATATGTTTCGTGTGCCGGACCGTGCATAGAAGAAAAACCTGCATGAATAAACAGCCTGTTTGCTTCATCTATATAGTAATTGTGCATCTTGTTAAAAAATGCCAGGTGGTTTTGTTTCTCATCTTCGCTGGTATGTTCATAGCTTTGAATTGTTGCTACCCCTCCATGAAACAACCATGTTTCGCCCGGAAAAAAACCAGCCAACCAGGCCTCACACCAGGCATCATGATTGCCTTTTATAAAAACACAATCATGTTGCTCGCTAAAATTGATCAGGTATTGGATTACCTCTGCTGATTGAGACCATCCATCTACATAGTCGCCTAAGAAAACAAAGCAATCATTCTTTTTAGGTTTTATCCTTTTTATTAATTGCTCCAGCGCCCTTACAGCTCCGTGAATATCTCCTATTACAATAGTTCTTGGCATAGCTTACTTAATAGATTTTTCGATATAGTCTCGTCGCCAGTTCATCAATATCTTTTTCCCTTGCTAATACCTCCATCCATTCTACTGGTATTGTATGCTCACCATATAACAATCCTGCTAAGCCACCTGCAACAGCTGCAGTTGTATCGGTATCATTTCCTAAATTAACGGCTTTTAATACTGCTTCTTTATAACCAGTTGTTTTCAAAACGCACCATATAGATGCTTCTAAGGTATGTAAAACATACCCGGAAGAATGTATTTCATCTTCTTCCAGTTCGTATAGGTTTCGGAAATTATCCTGATCTGAAGTTCCGGGTAATATTCTCTTAAACTTATCTAACTCTGGCTGAGAACAGATGGGGTTTTCTGATAAAAAACTGTTTACCTGTTTTTGCATGGCTTCGTATGCCTGGTATTTGCTTAATCCATTTATTATGCCTAGCGCATACTCTAAGTAAATAAAACAAGCAATTACAGACCTGATATGCCTATGTGTTAACGATGATACTTCATTAATATATCGAAATCTTTCATTAATTGGTTTATCCTTTATATAGAATAATAAAGGCAAAATACGCATCAGGGAGCCGTTGCCATTACTATCTTCTTCTACTCCACCTGCCAGCAAAGGAGGTACGCCAGATGCCATTGCATGTATTGCGGCGGAAGTAGCTATACCTATATCAAATACTTTATCATAGGCAGTCCAATAGGCGTATGTTTTCCAATTGATAAAACGATTAGCAAGATCCTGTACATTATACTTATTGCATAACATTTCTGCCAGGCAAAAGGTGAGTGAGCTATCGTCTGACCATGTACCTGCCAATTGCCTGTGAGAACCCATTGCCCGCATATCTATTACAGGATTATTTGTAAGCTCATTCCTTGACCTGAATTCGACAGGAACACCCAGGGCATCCCCGACTGCTACCCCCAACAATGCATCTTTTACAAAATTCTTTTTCATGGTATTTATCTAATTAGCGACACGCTTACTATTATCAGTCTGCGCTTGTAAAATCAATATACTGTTCTGGCACATGATCTGTTAGCCATACCCCGTTTGAAGAGAGGTAAAACACCATTCCATCTGTGTGCATTTTACCACTTTGCACTGTAAGAATAATAGCTTCTCCACGCCTGCTTCCGACTTTTTGTGCAGTCTCTTTGTCCTTGCTTAAATGAACATGTTGACGTTTCATTTTTTGCAAACCACCTGTTCTGATCTTTTCTAAGAACTTTTTAACCGTACCATGATACAAAAACGCAGGAGGTTCTTTTGTTTCCATCTCTACATCAACGTTTATAGAATGTCCTTGGTTTGCTCTTATCCTGGTATGTGTTGCATCAAATGCAAATCGCTGTTTGTCGTTGGTGGTAACAATTTCTTCCAATGTTGCTTTTGAGCAACTGTGTCCATGCTGGTTCAATTTGCTGATTAGCTCGTCTATCTCTGCCCAGCCGTTTTCATCTATGGATAATCCTATTGTCTGTGGTTTATGCCTTAGGATAAGACTTAACAGTTTGCTTATCTCTTTATTGTTTTGTGTATTCATGACCTATAACAATTTCTTATATAATGCAAGATTGTCTTCATCAAAACAAACAAATACGATCTCGTCAAAAAATTGAACCTGCCCAAATGTTTTAACTGCCTCAATAGCTATACTGGCCGCCTTATCTTTTGGAAAATGGTAAATGCCAGTACTGATATTGGGGAATGCGATGGTTTTAATATTGTGCTCAATAGCAAGTTGTAATGAGTTAACATAACAGTCTTTTAGTATTTGTGATTCATTGTTGTTGCCACCATTCCAAACAGGGCCTACTGTATGAATAACATACCTGGCTGGTAAATCACCTGCAGTAGTGATCACAGCCTTTCCTGTTTGACAACCTCCTTGCTTATTCCTTATCGCTATACAGGCATCCAGGATAGCTTTGCCACCTTTTCTATGAATAGCACCATCTACACCTCCACCGCCCAGCAAAGAAGAGTTAGCTGCGTTTACAATAGCTTCTGTTGCTATTGTTGTGATGTCTCCTTTTATAACTGCAATATTCATGACTGTTTTAATTGATCTCTTACTTCCATCAAAGCATAGCCCAACAGGTTTTCACCTTTCCACAATAATGGATTTTCTATATTCAGATTATCGGCTGCCATTCCTATACCCCATATGGAATCAACAGGGCTTGCTTCTACCAATACTTTGTCTCCTGTGTTGATCAGAAATTCTCCAAGTTCTTTATGTTGTGAGAATTTAGCCAGGTTGCCTTTAACAACAATTGTTGATTTATGTTCATCCCATGTTTCCGGTATAAACCCATTAATCAACCTTCCCATTTTTTTAGCCTCTGCTGGTGTATTACACTGTAAGATTTTCTCCCGAATAGTTTCGTTATTGAACAATCTTGCTTTTTCAGCCATCATCCAGTGCTCCGCTGTTGCATAAACAACCTGGTCTATTTCAAATGATGCATACCACCATTGGCTAAAACAACTTTGTGTAACTATATTGTTTTTTGCTGGTTGATGTCCCCAAAAGAATAAAAATTGTATTCTTTCTGTTGTGTTGTATTTCTCTATCAGCCATTGGTTATTATAGCTCATTGTTTGTTGTTTTAAATTGTAGCAATACCTCAGCTATTATTGCATCTGCAGGCATTATAAACCGGCTTCCGAAAAAAGCTTTTATCACCTCTATATTGCCGACGATATGTTGGTTAAAAAGCCCCAATTCTTCCGCCGGTATCCACAGTTCGTTGTGTATTTCTCCTCCTACATTCTGGATAGCATACTTGCTGTAATGTTCTTCCTGTACCCGGAACATGGTAACAATACCACAATAGCCAGAAAATTGATCTTCTGTATTCCATTGCCCGGCAATCTGTTCTGCATATTGCTGGTTTAATACAGGATAAAATATCGGCTGCCAGGCAAGCCTTGGTGGAAAGGCCTTATACCCGGTCTCTATAATTAGTTTTAGTTCCCCGATCCCTACAGGCCGATATAATATTTGTGTTCTCATACTATTACCTAATCAATCCCTATTCGCTGTTTTAGTATTGAATCATCCAGTTGCCAAACTCTTTCAACAGGAACAAGGAGTTTATCTAATTGGTTTTCATCTACCAGTTGCTTTTGCTCTTTCACAAAATCAGTTACGTCTTCTATCCGTTCTATTTTATCTTTTCCAAATGCTTTAAGTGTATTTCCTTTTAATCCCAGTTGAATGGCTCTTCTTGTTATCTTATTACCAAAAGGATCATGATCCGGATCCCATTGAAGCCGAACTTCCTTGCTGTCTAATTCCGCTTTCCAGGCCTCATAACTGCTATGATAGCGTGGGTTAAACGAGGATATAGCAGCATTTAGCAGGATACTCTCAAAATCCTTTCTTTGTATCCAAAGAGCCAGCACTCTTTCCTGGTTCTCTTTAACAGCCCAGCCGCATCTATACATCATCCAAAGAAAATTGGGCTTAATCCATGACATCCTGTTATAGCTAAATTCATTGCCTCCTAAAAACTGGTGCTTCACAGCAAATGCTGCAATAGATGGTTTATATGCCTGGTAAACCACGATTAAATCTTCTGCCTGGTGCGCGACAATATGTTGCCCTTCTGCTGGAAGTATCTTTTGTGCTGATCGATATAATTCCGTTGTAATATTCATTTGTTATCTATACATTTTTCCTGACTCTATCTCTTATTGCTTCAAGAGTCCAATCCACTATTAGTTTTCCGTCTTTAAACACTGTTTTTAATTCTCCCTGTGCCTCTTCTTCCCATGAGCATTGATCTTTTAGCTCCAATTTACCAGTGGTAGTATTCCTATATACTTGTATGAGGCCTTTGGCTGATTTTTTTGTTCCGTCATCTGTTTTAGGGTCCTTGAAAATATCCCTACCTATACCATTTACCTCACCATAGGTTGCTTTCATGGCAAAACCGAACGTGTCGCGTGTAACATATTCATAGGTATAAGAGCCTATCCCTAATACAACGTTATAGCTTGCGAATCCTTTTTGTTTCAATCCTTCAAGAATAGCAAGTTGTCTTTCTATAGTAATGCTATCTCCATAGATCAACCCAATATGGCTATCCAGTAATTTGTATCCTTTATCTGTGGTAGTTCCACCAAAGGTTTCCCACATGCATTCAATAGCACCTTTGTATTCAGGGCTTCCTAATGGCGCCTCTTTATCACCAACGATTATCTTAACAGGGTCACCACTATCCGGGCGAATCACCACTTTACCATTTCGCGCCAGTATTCTATCTTTTAACTGAGGGAGGAATTCTGTGATTACCTGCCAGAAATCCCAGGTGTCACTTACGATAGAAACAATACCAGCAGGATATATTTCAGTGATCAATCGGCTAAATGTATCAATCTCATTATCCTGTGTACCCATACACATTACACTGTGTTCTGTTGCAGGAACAGAGCCACCTATCAATTCTTTCTCGCAATCTGCCAGGTAATAGGTTTCTAAGAAATCGATAGCAGGTATGGTATCTGTTCCTGTAAAAGATAACAAGTGAGCCGCACCACTCATCACCGCGTCTTCTACACCACTCATTCCCCTGAAAGAAAAATCATGACCTTGCCATGGAATAAAGCTGGCATCTTCTCCTACTGTTTCTTTTGCATATTGTGTAAATACTTTCAGGTATTGAAAAGCTGTTGTAGCAGAAGTGCAGGGCTTCCATAAAATAGCGCTTAATAAAGTTTCCAGCATATTGGTAAGCCAGAAAAACTCCGGTAACGTATTCTTAATGGTGAAAACAGGTGTGCGCATCGGTACCAGGCTTCCTTCAGGTAATGCTTTTATTTCCAGTGGAAGATAACCAAGTTGGTGCAGCGCTTCAATATGATGGTAAGTGATACTATCTTTCCCCAGGTAATTGTCAATTCTCCGGGCATATTGTTGCAATACTTCTTCTTTTGATTTACTAAAGAAATATTCATCGAATTGGCGTAACAGGTATTCTTTGATAAAATATTGCAATCCAAAGAATACAATCTCATCTGTTCCATCATTCCGTGATTTACGTGGCGTAAGATTGGAATATACCAATGTAGTACCTTGAGGATATTGAAATTTATGCCCTACTTTATAGCCGTCTTTTAACAGGATTGGTGAAGTTTTCATAATTAGCTGATATTAAGTTGAAAGTTGTTTTGTTTTAATTTCTTGTTGAATTTGTATAAATCAGGGTGCCTGTTTTGCAGTCCTTCTCTTTTGGTTCCTGTGTTAATAATATATTCTGCGTCTAAGATCTTTCGCCTGAAGTTTCTCCTGTCTATCGATACATTGAGAATACACTCATATAATTCGTGCAATTCAGTCATGGTAAATAGTTCATCCAGCAACTCAAAGCCAACAGGGAAATAAAGTATTTTGGATTGAAGCCGGTTTAATGCTTTTTTAAATATCTCTTTATGGTCGAACCCCAATGAAGGTATCTTTCTAACATCAAACCATTGTACATCATTTGCCATTTTACCTACTACTATTTCAAACTTGTGCGGATTGATCAATGCATAATGTGCAACAGATATTACCCGGCCACGAGGGTCTCGTTCTGGTTTATCAAAAGAGTATAATTGCTCCAGGTATACATTGTCCATACCCAGTTTTGTTTTTAATATCCTGGAACAGGTTTGGGCGAAGCTTTCTTCCATTTGAAGGAATGCACCAGGTAAGGTCCACTGATCTTTGAACGGTTCTTCATTTCTATTCAGCAACAATACAGACAGTACATTGGAATGATACCCAAAGACCACGATATCAATGGCTAGGGATGGATTTTGATATAAATGGAATGGTTTCATTTTATTTGCGTTAATTTGACGCAAAGCAAGTGTATTTTTTATTATCCCACAAATATTTTTAAATAAGCAGGCCTTGCACACATAGAAACAATTGTATATCAATAGGAATGGAAGTGTTTAATTGAACCGAATAAATCCGTACATTTAAATACATCATCTGCTGGAAACTATCATAGTCTATTCACCGAACCTATTCAATAACGCTTGTTAATGAAAAACACATTCTTAACTGTAAGACTCTCTTCTCCTGGCTTGCTCCTTTTATTCCTGCTATTATTCCAGCATACTGCGTATAGTCAGCAGTTTGGTGGAAACCCGTCTTCTATACGCTGGCGTCAGATCAATACAGATACTGTTCGGGTAATATTCCCGGAGGGGTTGGATTCTGTTGCGCAGCGTGTTGCCGCACTAACGCATTATGAGCAACAGCAGGTAAGCAGAACGATAGGTGATAAAATAAGAAAGGTAAACATTGTGTTACAGCGGGATGTTACTTTCTCCAATGGGTATGTTGCCCTGGGGCCCTATCGTAGTGAATTCTACCTGATGCCTCCGCTCAATGCCTTCCAGTTGGGTGCCCAGCGATGGTCAGACAATCTTGCGATACATGAGTTTAGGCATGTGCAGCAATATAGTAATTTCAGACGAGGCATGTCCCGTGTGATGTTCTATATATTCGGTGAAGATGGGCAGGCTTTGGCAAATGCTGCTTCTGTACCCAATTGGTTCTTTGAAGGGGATGCTGTATACAATGAAACCATGTTAAGCCACCAGGGAAGAGGGCGCTTGCCATCTTTTTTAAACAGTTATCGTTCTCTGTACAATGCCGATAAGCATTATAGCTATATGAAGCTGCGTAATGGTTCTTTGAAGAGTTATGTGCCGGACCACTATCCATTGGGATATATGTTTGTGGCTTATGGGAGAGAAAAGTATGGTGCCGATTTTTGGAGAAAAGTAACGCAGGATGCGGCTGCATTTAAGCCTTTACTATATCCATTACAAGGGGCTGTAAAGAAGTATGCGGGTATTCCATTCAGCCAGTTTACCCGGGATGCAATGAGCTATTATGATCGCCAGTGGGATAGCAGTAAAAACCAATCATTACAATGGATAAGCAATATTCAAAAGAACAATGTAGTTGATTATAAATATCCCTATACCATGAACGATGGTTCATTGATCGTATTAAAAGACAGTTATAAGGATATTCCTGCCTTCTATAAGCTTACGAATGATAAAACATTTACAAAGATTGCCACAAGGGATATTTCCTACGATGATTATTTCTCTTACAACAATAATAAGATTGCCTATGCCTGTTACCAGGCTGACACGCGTTGGGGCAACAAGGAATATAGCGTAATACGGATACTGGATATAAACACGGGTGAGGTAAAGAAAATCTCTTCTCATACCCGTTATTTTATGCCGGACATTTCTCATAGCGGAAAAAGCATTGTAGCAGTATCGGTTAGAGCAGATCAACGTTGCGATGTGGACATTCTTACTACAACCGGCATCAAAACAACAGGGCTCATCACCAACGATCAACTCATTTATTCCTATCCTAAATTCTCTGCGGATGATCGTTCTGTTTTTTTAATTGCCCGTAATAATGCCGGTGAAATGAGTCTTCTTAAAAAGGAGATCTCAACCGGGAAGACAACTATTATATTACCGTTTGCCAACCGGATCATTGGGTTTCCTGTAGTAAAAGGAGATACCCTATTATATACTTGCTCTGCCAAAGACGAAGATGCCATATGGGCTTACGTTATGTCGCAAGGCAAGAGCTTTCGTTTAGCAGGTTATTCTACCGGTCTTTACCAGGCAACATTTAATACAGGTAACCAGTTGGTATCCTCTGCCTTTACTGCCGATGGTTATCGCCTGGCTCGTATAACACCTCAATGGCAACCTATCGATACGGGTGATACACTTACCAATCTCTACGTTAAGCAACCGTTCAATATTCCAGCCAATAATACCATTGCCACTGCCGGTAATGGCCAGTATCCTGTATGCCATTATCCACGGCTTTTTCATCCTTTTAACTTCCATAGCCTGCACCCTTCTATCAACGATCCGGATTATTCTGTTATCCTATATGGCGAGAATGTATTGAACACCCTGCAAAGCCAGTTGTATTATGATTATAACCGTAACGAGGGATTTAGCAGGGTAGGATACACCGCTACCTATGGTGGCTGGTATGTACAGCCATTTGTTGGCGTCAATGAAACTTTTCAACGGAATGGTTTATTGAGTAATGGCACCCAGATATATTGGAACGAAGCTGTTGTCTCCGGCGGATTACAATTGCCATTAAACCTTTCCGGAGGTAAGCAATACCGTTACCTTACCATTTCCAGCAGCTATAACACCGATAATGTACAGTGGACGGGTGCTGCAAAAGGGAAGTATAATAACCTGCATTTCGATTTTGCACAAGCAACCTTGCAGTATATAGGGCAGGTACAATCTTCTGCGCAAAACATTTACCCTCGTTGGGCGCAAACCTTAATAGTACAATATCGCTCTATTATCAATAACTATACTGCCAACCAGTTGCTGGTGAGTGGTGCTTTATACCTGCCTGGTATCGCTAAAAGCCATAGCCTTGTATTGAACGCGGCCTATCAATCAAGGGATACAGCAAATGAATACTCTTTTAGCAATAGTTTCCCTTTTTCCCGTGGGTATGTTGTTTATGATTTTCCGCGCCTTTGGAAACTGGGCGCCAATTATCATTTCCCGGTATGGTATCCTGACCAGGGTATTGCCAATGTTGTTTATTTCACCCGTATTCGTGCCAATGCTTTTTATGATTATACCGTGGGTAGGAACCTGCGTACCCAAACCAATTATCAATTCAAGACAGTAGGTGCAGAGCTGTATTTTGACACCAAATGGTGGAACCAACAGCCTGTTACTTTCGGTATCCGTTATAGCCGTTTACTGGATTACCAGCTAAGCGGGCAACAGCCTGATCAATGGGAGATTATTTTGCCCATTAACCTGTTAAACAATTAGGCAGCGTACCATAAAATAACAGAACTTAGCTTTCTTAAATAATTATTGTGGCATACAGGAAATTCAAGGCAGACAAGCTTTTTACCGGGAAAGAACTATTGTCTGGCGACCAGATATTGATTACCGATGACAAAGGCTTTGTACAGGAAATTGTTGCAGAAAGTGATGCAGGAGAGGATATACAACAGGTAACAGGGCTGCTTTCCCCTGGTTTTGTTAACTGCCATTGCCATTTGGAACTTAGCCGCCTGAAAGGAACCATACCGGAACATACCGGCTTAATCAACTTTGTACTGGGTGTAATGAAGCAGCGCTATTTCCCTGAAGAGGAACTGGTTGAAGCTATTAAAGCTGCCGAAGAAGAGATGCTTCAAAATGGTATTGTAGCCGTAGGAGATATTTGTAACAATACTCTTACGCTTGCACAAAAAGAACAGAACCGTTTATACTACCACAACTTTATCGAGGTAAGTGGCTTTGTTCCCAAGTTTGCCATACAACGATTCATCCAAACACAGGAAGAAGTGTTTGATGATTTTGCCAAAGTTTTTCCTGATAACAGTACTATAGTTCCACATTCTCCCTACTCCGTTTCCAGCGATTTGTTTTCATTGATCAATGCCTGTTCTGCCGGCGATATTTCCTCTATACATAACCAGGAAACCCGTGCCGAGAACGAGTTCTTTATGACCGGCACCGGAGACTTTAACAAGCTGTATGAAACGCTTTCTATCGATATCAACGCTTTCTATAAGCCTACCGGTAAAAGCAGTATACAATCGTACTTGTCTAAGATCAGCGAGCCTAAACAGTTGTTATTGGTACACAATACATTTACTTCGGAGGAAGATATTCTTTTTGTAAAAAGAGCTGCGGGTGCTACCCGGTATTTCTTTTGTCTTTGTGTGAATGCCAATAATTATATAGAGCATACAATGCCTCCCATAGAACTACTCCGCAAACATCATTGTTCCATTGTACTGGGTACTGATAGCCTGGCGAGCAACCATTCCTTAAGTATAGCAGATGAAATGAGAACCATTGTTCAACATTTTCCAACTATTCCTTTGGCTGAAATATTGCAGTGGGGTACACTAAACGGGGCTAGGGCATTACAGGTAGATCATGTATCCGGCAGCTTTGAGAAGGGCAAACAGCCGGGTATAATTAACCTGCAGGAAGACCTTACCGGCGTAAAAAGACTGTTGTAATCGCTTATTTACCCCAATACTTCCTGCAGGATAGAGATACTTCTCATTTCTCCGAAATCCGCCACGTGCAATACAATGTATTGTTGATACGATTGTAATAATTGCCTCCTGGTATCCCTGTTTAGTTTAATGTTCTCCAGGTCATTATAGAAATGAATGTTGCCAATCAGGGAGGTTTGCTGTGCGAGATCGCCGGTAATATAATAAGGGTGTATAGGTATACTCTCCGTAAACTGCCCTTCCTGTAAATCCAGTACCGGTGTTGCTGTGCTATAGGCGCCTTGTATTTTGAATCCTAATTCTGCGCCCAGGTGTAGTGTAAAGTAGAGAGGGAGGTTGGCGGTTAATGTATCATTGGCTTTATCCAACTGACGTAGCGTTCCTTCTATTAAGTAAAACAGCTCAGGGTTGGCTTCTGGTTGTTTCAGGCTGTGCTGAAGCAATTCAATAACATACAATGCCACGCTGTTCTTTATTACATCAAACAATACCGACTCATACAAATAGCCCCAGTTAAATTCTTTTACAAATTGTATCTGTTTTTGTTCGTTATGGTATACTACCATATCCAGTATGGCTGCCGGCTGAAAGTAATTACCGGAGCCTTGTGATTTTTTGGAAGATTTGCGAACACCCTTTATCAAATAACTCTGTACACCAAATAGCTCCGTATATACAGAAGCGATAATGCTTGTATCACCATATTTTACCGTACGAAGTACAATACCTTTGGTGGAGTGGAGTTGCATGGTACAAATGTAAAGAAGCGCTTTTATCCGATGGCAAGAAGGGCAATACCGATCAGCATAATAATGGCAGCAATACTTCTTCTCAACGCGTTACCTTCTTTTAAGAGGTTGGCTCCAAAGAATACACCAAAAACAATACTTAATTCGCGGGCAGGCGCTACATAGCTTACTGGTGTTGTTTTCAGGGCAATTAAAACAAGTATAAATGAGAGGGGTTGAAAAACAGCTATCAGAATGATCTCTTTCCAGTATTGCCTCACTTCCTGTTTTACCTGCTGCTTTCCTTTTATCGCAACCGGGATCAATAATAGGGAGGGCAATAGCATTGCGGCGAAAGTGATCAGTAAGGCGGAGATATGTTGGTTTACTACGGCCAGCCTGTCCCACAGGGTATAGGCAGCAATAAACAGCCCTGTTAATACACCATATAGCAACCCGGCTTTTAGCCGCTTATCTTCTGATAACCGCAACCGAAAGCCTGTCATTATCAACACACCGGCTACTATTAATAGAACACCTGCTATAGCCAGCCAACCGGGCTTTTCATTAAAACAGAGTATTGCCCCTGTAACGGATAATAACGGGCCGCTTCCCCTTGCTACCGGGTAAACTACGGAGAGATCTGCTTTCCTGTACCCTGCCTGTAGTATTACAAAATATACCAGGTGCAATACCGAACTTACTACCAGGAAAACCACTACAGTGGGGGTTACAAACACTTGTGTTTGCAGCAATTGCCATATAACAAACGGGAGATAGATAATGGCTGAAGCAATAGCTATCAGCCAGAAGAAAGTGAGCTTACCATTTACCTTTTTAGTAACCAGGTTCCATACAGCATGTAAAACTGCGGCGGCAATTACTAATAATAAGGCTTGGGTGGTCATTTATTTATTTACAGGCACCAGTTGTATCACCTTTATTTTATGCAATCCCCGCATAATGATATAGGTAAGATCGAACTCGAACCACTTTTTGGCAAAGTTTGCATCTGTACTGGCATAATGGTGGTTGTTCTGAAACAACTCTCCCATTAGCAAAACACCCCATGGAGAGGTATTTTTAGAATGATCTCCATTACTAAAATTACTGTACCCGTACTTATGGCCACACCAATTTACTGTTGCACCTTGTATAGGGCCAATAAAGAAGTGGATAGGTAACAGGAGAAACCACCAGGCATTCGGCGCAAAATAAAGATAAAAGAGAAAATAGCCGATACCAAACAAAACACGGGTTATCATGCTATGGCCTATCTTATCGAGTTTATCCCATTTGGGTAAGTATGACTGTACAAACTTTTGCTCAACAACATAGGTTCCATTACTCAATCCTGTAAAAATAACAGAGGTATGCCACATCATTTGCCACACATCTTTAAAGAAATGAGGGGAATGGGGGTCTTTTTCTGTATCACTATACTCGTGATGCATCCTGTGCATTACGCCATAAGCGTGAGGTACCAGGTAAGAAGAACCCTGAGCGAACCAGGTAAGGAAGTAAAAGATCTTTTCTCGCTTTTTACCGGTAGTGTACATCTGGTGGGATGCGTAAA
>Ga0207739_1000049_pt1 | contig 13551 bp, 10 predicted proteins | sample LuqExpMetageno15_FD_187773 | JGI IMG/M metagenome (GOLD analysis project Ga0207739, IMG submission 187773) | Tropical forest soil microbial communities from Luquillo Experimental Forest, Puerto Rico - Sample 15 (SPAdes) | ecosystem: Environmental > Terrestrial > Soil > Tropical forest ... | reverse complement strand
AAGGCCATCCAGCTTTTCTGCCACGTTTTCTTTGGTAATAAATTCACTGTGCACATTGATCACCTGTACTTTTACCTCGTTCATGGCACCTGCATGTACAAAGCTTTCCAGGATGGATTTATAAGCATCCTGCAGCTCAATATATTTACCAATTAAGCCAATGGTTACCTTGCTCTTAGGATACTTAAGTTTATCCAGGAAGCCCTTCCATTTATCAAGATTAGGTTCCGCGGGATTATTAATATTCATTTTTTTCATGCAATACAAATCCAGCTTCTCTCTCAGCATCAATAAAGGCACTTCGTAGATAGTAGATGCATCCATTGCTTCAATAACAGCTTCTGGTTTTACATTACAGAATAAGGCAATTTTACGTTTAATATCATTGCTCAAAGGCTCCTCTGTACGGCACACGATTACATCGGGGTGTACACCTGTTTCACTCAGCATTTTTACACTATGCTGTGTTGGTTTTGTTTTTAATTCCTTTGCCGCTCTCAGGTAGGGAATCAGGGTAAGGTGTATTACCACAACGTCTTCTTCGGGAAGCTCCCATTGTATCTGACGAACAGCTTCAATAAACGGAAGACTTTCAATATCGCCTACTGTACCACCTATTTCAGTAATAATAATATCATATTTTCCTTCCTTACCTATCAACAACATACGGCGTTTAATCTCGTCCGTAATATGAGGAATCACCTGAACGGTTTTACCTAAAAAATCACCTGCTCTTTCCTTATTAATAACAGTTTGATAGATCCTGCCTGTGGTAACGTTATTGGATTGAGAAGTATAAATATTCAGAAAACGCTCATAGTGGCCAAGGTCAAGGTCTGTTTCTGCACCATCCTCAGTTACATAACATTCTCCATGTTCGTACGGGTTTAAGGTACCCGGATCCACATTAATATAGGGATCGAACTTTTGTATAGTAACTTTTAATCCTCTTGCCTGTAAGAGTTTGGCTAAACTAGCCGCAATAATTCCCTTCCCCAGACTGCTCGTTACACCACCGGTAACAAAAATGTACTTTGCCATAATATGGTTGATTAATCAATTAATACAATATTTTCTACTTGAACCCAACAACTAATTGCGTGCTGTTATTAACCCTTACCCCGCTTAAAATCACTCGCTACTTTTATTCAACCCATACTAAAATCAAAATGTAGTAATTAAGAAAAACCTGTGTTTTCTATTCAGCTGTTAAAAAGTGTATTTCTAAAAGAAACGTCGACCCGGAAAATTGCACTGTGTTGAGATATTCTCTGAGGTCATGCAAAGCTAAAGTAAATTAATTGTTATTAAAAAAAATGAGCCAACCCTGCGCACATTTTTGCTCGTATGGTGTTAATTTGAAGTGTATAATCTTTTATAAAAAACTTGCTTAAATGAAAAAAATCTTATTACTCTCTGCCGCCGCATTTACCACAGCGGCGTTACTCAGCTATACTATGCGAGCGCCGCAGCCGGCATTTCTCAGTAAAGAATGCATGATCAGTTGTTATCGTGCCGAAACGAAAGAAATGATCGAACTCGATGCAACCAAACCTGGTTTTGCCATGTTACACGAAAATCCCAGGTATTACAAATTACAAAATCCCATTGGCAGCATGGCCGGTTTTAAGGCTTCGCAGGGCCCGGATGCACAAGGGTATTTAATAAAAGCAAAAAAGAAAACCAATAAATGGCTTTTTGTAATACAGGAATGGTGGGGATTGAATGATTATATTAAAAAAGAAGCAGAAACGTATTATTCAGAATTGGGAGATGTAAATGTGTTGGCGCTGGATCTCTATGATGGAAAAGTAGCCACCACACAGGATAGCGCGGTAAAATATATGAGCGGCGCTTCCCCGGCCCGGTTAGAAAGTATTATAAAGGGAGCCCTGGCTTTTGCGGGCACGGATGCTAAAATATATACTGTAGGCTGGTGTTTTGGTGGTGGCTGGAGCCTCCAAACCACTATCCTGGCGGGTAACCAGGCTGCTGGTTGTGTAATGTATTACGGACGCCCGGAAAACAACCTCGACAGGCTAAAAACCATTCATTGTGATGTAATAGGGTTCTTTGGTAATAAAGACCAGGGTATCAAGCCAGAAGCTGTCAATACGTTTGAAAAGAATATGAAAGACGCAGGGAAAAATATTACAGTATATCGTTACGATGCAGGCCATGGGTTTGCGAATCCTTCCAACCCAAGCTATAATAAAGAAGCAACAGAAGATGCGCATACTAAGGCAGTCGCCTTTCTAAAAGCACATTTAAAGAACAGCTAATACTATTTATATAAAGCATTATCTTAACCACCTTTAACAGGTGGTTTTTTTATGAAAGGAATAATCTTTTTAATTAGCCTTATAGCTTTCTTATCGCAGGTAGTTGGGCAGAAAAAAGCGTGTGATATCTGCGAGATAAGCAGTAGAAAGCCAGATACAGTTTATTTAGCTGATTTTAGAATAATACAGGAACAAAAGAATATTTTCCCAAATATCCGGTTGGTTGATGTAAGAGCAGATGTATCTAAAATAGGATATCATGGAAGCAAAGGGCATAATTATGCTCCCTGTCAATTAGAAAATGGTACTGCTGTAGCATTCAATCGCCTGTTGCAATCTTCATTAGCTAATCAAATACCTATACCAACTTCAGATAGTATTATAGGAATTATGCACCGGTTTTGGATATATGAGTATGACTCACTAAGAAGCAATAACAATTCTTTGAATGCATTTAACAGATGCAATAAAATGGTGTTTAGTGCAGATTATTTCTTGAAGATCAACGATGATTATTACCCTTTTATGAGGATAGACACGTCTTTTATAATTGTTGCAGGCGGTCTCAAAGGAAAAAGGGAAGCAATCAATATATTACTCGATGCGCATACCGAAAAGGCTTTATCAATCAATCTGCAAAACGTAATAAAGCGGAAAAAATATTACTGGAATCAAATCAATGCTACGTTTCCGTCGTATGCCCCTAATCTTTCAGATTCTATGATGGCGCAGGGGATATATACAACATATGAGGAGTTTGTCAACAACAAACCTTCTTTGCCTTTTCACAGTATTAATGAGGCAAAGCTGGCAGATGTGTTGTACACAACGGATGAAAAAGGCAGTCCTTCTCCGGTAAGAGAGGTATGGGGATATCATGACGGCCATCACGCTTATATCAAATTGGGAGACAATTATTTCAGGTTGCTAAAGGTGGGTAATACCTATGAAGTATTTGGTTTTACCAATCTCTCCGCACGGGTTTATTACAAAGGTGGGGGTGCAATGACACCACCTGTGCCTATTGGCGGTGGTCTTGGCGTTAGCGTATCGGCAAATGGGGCAAGATCTGTTGATCTTCGCGTCTACTCCTTCCCTATACAGTTAGATATAGTTACCGGTGATATCTATTAGGGTTAAAATACTTCTCCAAGATTTACAAATACACCTCCTGAGCCATGAATACCCCATCCATAATCTAAAGCTATATTGGTTCGTGAATGCTTGTTTACCTGCACACGAATACCAGCCCCATACCCGGGTAATACCTGCTGAAAGGCATGGGATGGCCACTCAGAAAAGCTCTCTGCATTCGCAAAAATCACACCTCCTAACAGGTGGTTACGTGTAATCGTAAACCGGTATTCCCCTTCCAGGTATACCATATCTCTGCCCCGAAAACGCCCCTGTATATAGCCCCGCCCTGTATTATTATACGTATCCCAGCCATTGCTTGGTAAGTCCAGGTAAGGCGCACTGCCACTAATACCAAATGAACTGTAACTCCATAATGCCAGTACATTACCGGAAGACCGGGATAGTTGTATGTATTTTCTTATATCGATCAATAGTGATTCCCAATTATTATCACTTCCCAGGAAGGTAAAGTTGTTACGTAGAGAGGTATTGACGTACAGCCCCTTTTCAGGGTTAATGGAATTCTTCCTGTCATCATACAGGAAATTAAGTGATAGCCCTGATGAAACAGATGTATGGGTAAAGCCATATTTATCAAAATCAGAAACAGTTCCGTCAGCATTACCTTGTTCCGTAATATTCCAATGATAATCCAGCATATAACCGCCGCCAACAAACATATTATGGCCAATGCTCCTGAGTACCGTTTGATAAAACCGGACATAGGAATAATCCACCAGGTTAGCTTCATCAGTAGTTGTCAGGCTACCCAGGCCATAGGTGCTTTGTGGATATTTGTAATAACGCCAGTCTCCTAACAGGTTATATTTATTATTTCTTGTCCATATATTGGTTTGTATGGGCACCAATACCTGGTTATACTGCGTATAACCCACGTTAATCAATACGGTTGATAGGCTGGCTGTTGCTGTGTCGCTGGTATAGAACCCCATATTCCCGGTAATAACACCTGCAAAGCCTGTTTGCAAAGTATAACCTGCAGCTGGAACTACAGACGCATGATAGCGCCCTGTTTTTTGTACAGGCGTAAATGCGTGAGGATGTTCATGGTTATTAAAAACATGGTGAAAAACATCGATCAAATCCCTGTTACCGATATTATCGGCATCAATGGGCTTAATAGGTATAATAGCTGTATCTACCTGTGCACGCGCAGAAGTAACACAAACAAAAAAGGTAAGAAGGGATGAAATAAGTTGCTTATGCACTGTGCATTTTTGGTATTGACATCAAAAGGCCACAAAAGATTAACGCAGTTTTCCAATAGCGGGTAATCTTCTATCACATATCATTCACAATCTTTTTATAACTGGTAACAATGCCTTTTATCAGGGAAGAGCTAAAGCCCTGGTGCTCCATCTCATTTAAGCCGGCAATGGTACACCCTTTGGGAGTAGTTACTTTGTCAATCTCCTGTTCCGGATGCGTATTGTGCTTCAATAATAATTCTGCAGCGCCTTTTACGGTCTGTGCTGCTATCAGTGATGCGGTAGTAGCGCTAAAACCTATTTCTATACCACCTTGTATATTAGCACGTATATAACGCATGGCATAAGCGGTACCACAGGCGCCTAATACAGTAGCAGCATCCATTAATTTCTCTTCAATAAAAACGGTTTTGCCAAGCTGGTCAAATGCCTCACTTACAAATTCCTTTTGCTCGGTGGAAGCATTACTATCACAAATGCAGGTCATACTCTCCTGAATGGCAATGGCTGTGTTGGGCATTGCACGGAAAATGGTAAAGCCATTCCCCAGTATCTCCTGCATATCTTTTATCCAAATGCCGGTAATAACGCTTACCAATACATGACGGCTGGCATCCAACGAAGGTTGTACCTGTTGCAATACTTCCTTTACCTGGAAGGGCTTTACGGCCAAAATGATATAATCGGCAAACTTTACTGCTTCATTATTGTCATTGCTAACCAATACACCTTTGGTTTCCAGGTCATGAAGGGTAGCAATATTCCTTTTGGTAATAATGATATGGCGGGGTTGAACAAAACCACTGCTAATCAGGCCCTGCGCTATGGCGGTACCCAGGTTGCCACCGCCTATAATGGCTATTTTCTTACTCATGGTTCCCTACATTCATTTTCTCAAATCTACCATAATTTCTGCTTATTAAGGTAATTCCTCACATAATCATCCACGCCTTCTTCCAATGTATAAAATGCATCTGTATAACCCGCTTTATGCAGCTTCTGCATATTGGCCTCTGTAAAATACTGGTACTTATCACGGATGTCCATGGGCATATCTATAAACACGATATTCGGCTCCAGGTCAAGTCCCCTAAAGGTAGCCACTGCCAGGTCGTAAAAACTCCTCGCTTTACCTGTACCCAGGTTATAGATGCCAGATGGTACACCCTCCGTCTCCATCATCCAGCATATAACCTTTACCAGGTCTTTTACATATACAAAATCCCGTAATTGCTCACCGTCTTTAAAGCCTTCCTTATGGCTTTTGAATAACCGCACCACACCATCTTTTTTAATCTGGTTGAATGAGTGCCATATTACACTTGCCATCCTGCCCTTGTGGTATTCATTGGCACCATAAATGTTGAAGAATTTCAATCCCGCCCAAAAAGGAGGGCAGTGTTTATCATTCTCTGCCTGGTGAATGGCCCATTTATCAAACTCATTTTTACTAACGCCATAAGGATTAAGCGGTTGCAACTTTTCAACAACTGCATGATCATCATTATAGCCCAGCTCACCTGCTCCATAGGTAGCAGCAGAAGAAGCATAAATTAATGGAATAGCATGTTGTGTACAATACACCCAAACGTCTTTGGAATATTGCACATTCAATTCTTCATGAATGGCATAGTTAAATTCAGTCGTATCTGTTCGTGCACCCAAATGGATCACCAGATCAATTACCGGTTTGTGTTGTTCCAGCCAGTCAAAAAGATTATACCGCTCTACAATCTGCTCATATTTTTTACTTTCCCAATTCCTGCGTTTTTCTTCAATGCCAAAATCATCTACCAGTACCAGGTTCTCATACCCTTGTTCATTCAGGTATTGAACCATGCACGAACCTATAAAGCCGGCAGCTCCTGTAACAATAATCTGTGAACGGCTATTCATTATCAAGGGAGAGTTTTATAAATAAAGAGATCATTTATGATAACAATTGCTCTATGGCCGTATCATATTTGTTTTTCCAGGTTTCAATGCTACCCCAGCTATTGCCATTAACTTTTATATCACCTGTTGTTACGGTACCCAGTTGGGTAAAGGCAATACCGGCAGATTGTAACCTGCTAACCAATTGGTCGATAGCCTCTTTTTTTACAGATACAACCACACGGCTCTGCGCCTCACCAAACCAATACGCATCAGTGCGTAAAGAAGTGGTAGCGCTTACTTCAAAGCCAAGCTGACGGTTAAAGCCACTCTCCAGTAAAGTCACAGCCAGGCCACCTTCACTAATATCATGCGCACTTACTACCAGTTTATCTTTAATGATAGAAGCTACAAATTGTTGGATGTTATATTCTTCTTCCAGGTCAAAATAAGGAGCTGGTGAATATTCAACGCCTTTCAGTTTATGCAGGTACTCGCTGGAAGCAATATCATTCTTTTGTTCACCAATTAACAGGATAATATCACCTGCTGATTTAAAGTCCATGGTCATCCTGTTCTCAAACTCGTCAATCACCCCTACCATTCCAATAGTTGGTGTTGGATATACAGGACCATCAGGGTTTTGGTTATAGAAGCTTACATTACCCCCTGTTACAGGTGTATTGAATTTTCTACAGGCATCACCCATACCGGTTACAGCTTTTACAAACTGGTAATATACTTCAGGGTCATAAGGGTTGCCGAAGTTCAGACAATTGGTAACACCCAAAGGCTCCCCACCGCTACACACAATGTTTCTGGCAGCTTCTGCCACTGCTATCATACCACCTGTGTAAGGATTGGCAAATACATATTTACTGTTACAATCAACGGTAATAGCCAATGCCTTGCCTGTACCTTTTGCCAATACTATGGAAGCATCGCTGGGCGCATTGGTGCTGGTATTGGCAGCGCCTACCATACTATCATATTGGGTATACACCCAACGTTTCGAAGCAATATTTGGTATCTGGATAACCTGTTCTGCTACAGCTTTAACATCTGTAATATCTTCAACGGTATCTATGCTAAAAGCATTTACCTTCTCAAAGTATTTGGGTTCTTTGTATTCTCTTGTATACTGGGGGGCTCCTCCACCTAATACCAATAATTCAGCAGGCAATTCTGCCTCCAGTTCCCCATGCATATAAAACTTCAACAGTCCATCACCTGTTACTTCACCAATGTTGCTGGCTGACAGATCCCATTTCTCAAACACCTTTAATACAGCCTCTTCTTTTCCTTTCTCTACTACTATCAGCATACGCTCCTGGCTTTCGCTCAGCAGTAACTCCCATGCCTTCATATTTTGTTGACGGGTAGGCACTTTCTCCAAGTCAATACGCATACCTACACCACCCTTGGCACTCATTTCTGCAGTAGAGCATATAATACCCGCTGCGCCCATATCCTGCATACCAATCACTGCACCCGTGTCAATTACTTCCAGGCAGGCTTCCAATAATTTCTTTTCCTGGAAAGGATCACCCACCTGTACTGCCGGTAGCTCCTCCGCACTTTCTGCGGTTATATCGGCACTGGCAAAGCTGGCGCCACCAATACCGTCCTTACCGGTAGCACTTCCTACAAAGAACACCGGGTTACCAATGCCTTTAGCAGTAGCACTAATCATTTTATCTGCCTTCATAATACCCACACTCATGGCATTTACCAATGGGTTGGTATGATAGCAGTTCTCAAAATATACTTCTCCGCCAACGGTGGGTACACCAAAACAGTTCCCATAATGGCCAATGCCATGTACCACCCCTGCCAGCAGGCGTTGTGTTTTCTGGTCTTTTATGTTGCCAAAACGAAGGCTGTTGAGAGAGGCAATGGGCCTTGCACCCATTGTAAAAATATCGCGCTGAATACCACCCACCCCTGTAGCTGCTCCCTGGAAGGGCTCTATCGCGCTGGGGTGATTATGGCTTTCTATCTTAAATACCACACCAAATCCATTACCCATATCCATCAGGCCCGCATTTTCCTCACCCGCAGCTACCAGCATTCTGCCTCCTTCACGGGGTAAGGTCTTTAACCACTTAATCGAGTTTTTATAACTGCAATGCTCGCTCCACATACCGCTAAAAGCACAGAGCTCTGTAAAATTGGGAGTACGGCCTATTTTCTCTTTTATTAACTCAAATTCTTCTTCCGTAAGCCGGAGTTGCTGGGCTGTTTTTGCTGTAATTTCCATTATACGTGGTGGTTGACGAATAAATAGCGTTGATGAATATCAACCGCTAAAAACTAATTCGCCGCAAACCTACATTAAATGAATGATTGGCCAAAGCCGTAAAAAAGCAATCCCGCCTTTTGGGCGGGACCGGCATACGGGTTTCATGCAGGGCCCGTTATGCTAGTTTGATGATTTTTCCACTTCCAGAAGTTCTTTGCCTAACGTCGGTGGCAGGCCCACTGTAATATACGTTACCACTACCGGTAAGGGATGCATTAATACTCCTGTTGGCAAATATCCTCACGTTTCCACTACCACTTATCCTCGCAGAGGCATCGGTGCAAACCACCCCTGTACAATCGGCATTGCCGCTCCCGCTAATACTTGCGTCAACAGTGCTGGCCGAACCGTCCAGTTTTATATTGCCACTTCCTGAAATAGCTACGTATAAAGAACCTGCCTGGCTAAATGACATGCGAACATGTCCGCTGCCACTGATGCGTATATCGGTTTTCCCGTCATTGGAAAAATTGCCCTCACCGGTAATACTCCCACTACCGCTCAGGTGCAGGGAATTTACCCGTGTTACCGTAGCATACACAGTCATTTTATGGCGGGAATTGATGCTCGTAAAGTTTTTTGTTTTAATAACCAGCTCATTGCCTTTTACTTCTGTAATAATATAGGGCAGCAGGTTTTCATCGGCTTCCACTTCAATCGAATTGCTGTTGCCATAAATAACCTCTACATGCATAGAGCCTGCTACCGAAATAGCGGTATAAGTTCCGGTTTTCCTGGTTTCTTTTTGCAGGTTGCCATTGCCTTGTATTTTTCCCCAAATATCTATCTGGCCAAAAGATGCAAAGCCTGTAAACAGGAAGAGTACCAGTAATATCTGTTTCATAAATTCAGTTTTTGGCTAATAAGATTGTCAATGCAACGCCTTTGCCTCAAAAAGGTTACACCCCCCGCAGGAATTTTTCACAAATACCGCCGTCCTTAGCGGCATACCGGTCTCTTTTCCACCCCTTTCACGGCCTGGTATTATAAAAATACACATATTTTTCTTTCTTGTTTTTTAGCCAATTTTCGCACATGTAGTTAAAATAAAACTTGTGTTTTTCTGCTAATTAAACTTTATTTGTGGTGCTAAAATCAAAAAACATGTCATTGCGTTTTCAAGCTATTAGTAATCTTTCTACCGAAGCTGCCAAAATTAACCAGGCTGCTACGACGAAGATTACGGGCATTTTTGGTGAGAATGTATTCACCCTAAAAACAGCCCGCCAATATTTAAGTGATGAAGCTTTCAAGAGCTTAACAGGAAGTATTAAAGGGGGTAAAAAGATTGACCGTGCTGTTGCCAACCAGATTGCAAATGGTATCCGTGCGTGGGCTGAAAGTAAAGGTGTTACACACTTTACACACTGGTTTCAACCTTTAACAGGAACTACTGCAGAAAAACACGATAGCTTTTTTACTATTAAAAGCGATGGTACTGCCATAGAAGAATTTGATGGTGCTGCCCTGATACAACAGGAGCCGGATGCCTCTTCTTTCCCAAGTGGTGGTTTACGTGCCACTTTTGAAGCAAGGGGTTATACTGCCTGGGATCCTTCTTCTCCTGCATTCATTATGGAGATCGGCCAGGGCAAAACATTGTGCATTCCTACCATATTCGTTTCCTATACAGGTGAATCGCTGGATTATAAAGCACCACTGTTAAAAGCATTGGAGGCTTTAAACAAATCAGCGGTTGACGTATGTAACTATTTCGATAAAAACGTTACCAAGGTTACTGCTACATTAGGCTGGGAGCAGGAATATTTCATCATCGATGAAGCATTGGCTAATGCACGTCCTGACCTGGTACAGTGTGGTCGTACGGTTTTTGGTGCTGCTCCTGCCAAGGGCCAGCAACTGGAAGACCATTATTTTGGTTCTATCCCCGAAAGAGTGTACGCTTTTATGAGGGATTACGAAACCGAATGTTACAAACTGGGTATTCCTTTACGTACCCGCCACAATGAAGTAGCGCCTGCACAGTTTGAGTGTGCGCCTATTTTTGAAGAAGTAAGCGTAGCGGTAGATCATAATGCCCTGATGATGGACATTATGGATCGTGTAGCCCGTCGTCATAAATTACGTGTACTGTTACATGAAAAGCCTTTTGCAGGCATTAATGGTAGCGGTAAACACAATAACTGGAGCATGGCTACTGATACAGGTATTAACCTGTTGAGCCCGGGTAAAACGCCTAAGACGAACCTGATGTTCCTTACTTTCTTTGTAAACACGATCAAGGCGGTGCACGACTATGCAGATCTGCTGAGGTCTTCTATTGCTTCTGCCGGTAATGACCACCGTTTAGGCGCTAACGAAGCCCCTCCTGCCATTATCTCCGTGTTCGTGGGCCAATACCTTGCAAAAGTGTTAAACGACATAGAAACAAGGGTAGGTAACAAATTCGACGAGCAGGATGAAGCCATCTTAAAATTGGATATTCACCGTTCTATTCCTGAATTGATGTTGGATAATACCGACAGGAACAGAACTTCTCCTTTCGCATTTACCGGTAATAAATTTGAGTTCCGTGCGGTAGGCTCTACAGCCAATTGCGCTAACCCAATGACGGTGTTAAATGTTATCCTGGCTGAAACCCTGAAAACATTTAAGAAAGACGTAGATACCCTCATCGAAAAAGGCGATAAAAAAGAAATCGCTATCATGCAGGTAATACAGAAATACATTGTAGAAAGTAAATCTGTATTGTTCGAAGGGGATGGCTATAGCGATGAATGGCATCATGAAGCAGAACGTCGTGGTTTGCCTAATATTCCTACCACGCCATTGGCATTAGATGCAATGGTTACAGAAAAGGCAAAACACCTGTTCGAAACAAACAATGTATACAGCCATTCAGAGCTGGAAGCAAGACATGAAATAGAACTGGAGAAATACATTAAGAAGGTACAGATAGAAGCAAGAATCATGGGCGACCTGGCCATCAACCATATCATTCCTGCTGCTGTAAGCTATCAAAACCAGTTACTGGAAAACGTTAATGGCCTTAAGGCTGCAGGTTTACCTGAAAGTGCTTATAAGAGCCAGCTGGCTATCTTAACTGATGTAAGCAAGCACGTACAGGTAATCTATGAGAAAGTAGATGGATTGGTAGAAGCAAGAAAAATTGCCAATGCCATTGCAGATACCAGGACAAAGGCTATTGCTTATTGCAGCCAGGTAAAAGGTGCTTTCTTTGATGATATCCGTTACCATGTGGACAAACTGGAACACCTGGTAAATGATGATGACTGGACCTTACCTAAATACAGAGAAATGCTTTTGTTACGATAAGCATTTTAAAATAAACCAGGATAAAGAGACCCCGCAACCTTTTTGCGGGGTTTTTTATTGAATTCACCCGCTGGTATGGCTATTCACCGAGATTATCACAAAAAATTACCTCCCTTCAAAAGAAATTCTAACTTGCTTAACCATACTTCAAACGATTGTATGGCCATCTATTTTATCAAAAACAAAAAAGGTCAATTATGAAACAATTACTTGCTTTAATTACGGTAGTAGTTATGGGATCCTTTACGCTAACCATGGCTCAGGGTGGCGGCAATTTTGATCCCGCTGCTATGAAACAAAGACAGATAGACCAGTTAAAATCATCTGACTTGAAATTAACGGATGCACAGGCTGATTCAGTAGCCTCTATCAACATGGAGTTTATGCAGCAAATGAGGGGTATGAGGGATTTGACTCCTGAGCAAAGGCAAGCAAAAATGAAAGAAGTAGGTGATGCAAGGCAAAAAAGATGGGCTGCCGCATTGAAAGATGATGCACTGGCTCAAAAAGTGGCTGATTACTACGAAAAGCAACGCCAGCAAAGAATGCAGAATGGTGGTGGTCGTCCCAACGGTGGTGGCGGCGGAAAATAATAAGGATATATCCGTAATAAAATAAAGAGCGGGCTGGTTTACCAGCCCGCTCTTTATTTATAAGCTTATTGATCGATTGTTTCGCTTATTGCATTGTAAAGGTTTCCAGGAACTTGGTAGTAAAGTTACCATTGCGGAAATCTTCGTTTTTCATCAGCTGCAAATGGAATGGAATGGTTGTCTTTACGCCTTCAATTACATACTCGCTTAATGCCCTGTACATAGTATCAATAGCTTCCTGGCGGGTTTGTGCCACGGTAATCAGTTTACCTATCATACTATCGTAATAAGGCGGTATGGTATAGCCTGCATACACATGGCTATCCACGCGTACACCATGTCCACCGGGTGTGTGTAATGTAGTGATCTTTCCGGGCGAAGGACGAAAATCGTTGTAAGGATCTTCCGCATTGATCCTGCACTCAATAGCGTGCATCTGGGGCTCATAATTACGGCCTGAGATCTTTTCACCCATCGCAATCTTGATCTGCTCTTTTATCAGGTCAAAGCTTACCACTTCTTCTGTTACGCAATGTTCTACCTGTATACGGGTATTCATTTCCATAAAGTAGAAATTGCGGTGCTTGTCAACCAGGAATTCAATGGTACCCACACTTTCATAGTTAATGGCTGATGCCGCCTTAATAGCAGCTTCTCCCATTTTCTTTCTTAGTTCAGGTGTCATAAAAGGAGAGGGGCTTTCCTCTACCAGTTTTTGGTGACGGCGCTGAATAGAACAATCTCTTTCACTTAAATGGCAAACTTTACCATAACGGTCGCCTGCTACCTGTATTTCTATATGGCGGGGCTCTTCCACGAATTTCTCCATGTAGATG
>Ga0207739_1000048_pt1 | contig 13640 bp, 6 predicted proteins | sample LuqExpMetageno15_FD_187773 | JGI IMG/M metagenome (GOLD analysis project Ga0207739, IMG submission 187773) | Tropical forest soil microbial communities from Luquillo Experimental Forest, Puerto Rico - Sample 15 (SPAdes) | ecosystem: Environmental > Terrestrial > Soil > Tropical forest ... | reverse complement strand
TTAATGAAAATAGCCAATGATGTTCGTATGTTATCCTCCGGTCCACGTAGTGGTATTGGTGAGATTCATATTCCGGACAATGAACCCGGCTCTTCTATCATGCCAGGTAAAGTAAACCCCACTCAATGTGAAGCATTAACCATGATAGCCGCACAGGTAATGGGTAATGATGTAGCCATCAATATTGGCGGAGCCACCGGCCATTTTGAGCTGAACGTGTTCAAGCCTGTAATGATCCACAACTTCCTGCACAGTGCAAGGTTAATAGGCGAAGGCTGTGTATCATTCAATGATAAATGTGCTACCGGTATTGAACCACTGGAAGCGAACATTAAAAAACACGTAGACAATAGCCTGATGCTGGTAACTGCTTTAAATACAAAGATTGGTTATTACAAAGCAGCAGAGATTGCACAAACCGCACACAAGAACGGAAGCACCTTAAAAGAAACAGCCGTAGCACTGGGATATTTAACACCTGAAGAGTTTGATGCATGGGTAATACCCGGCAATATGGTGGGAGAGATCAAGTAAGGTACGATGTGAGATACACGATATACGATGTAAAGAGCCGCTCCCTTCGGGAGCGGCTCTTTACTTACAGCTCATCATGTATAAAAAGCTTGGCGGTATCAGTCTGTACAACAGCTACCTTTTGTTTCTTTTTAGTCTTCTTTTGCCTGCCCCACCAGATCAGGAATCCTGTAATGGGTAGTGAAGCAGCAATCAATGCCGCAAAGAAATAAATGATCTTACTGCCAATACCCAGTGCATGGATAGCACCTGTATGAAAATCCCTGTTGCTGCGGGAGATATTATTGTACGCAGTGTAATCCTTATACAATTCCGTCTTTAATATTTTACCACTATACTGATCAAAGTAGAGGCTGTTTTGTTTACGCACAATGGCATAAGGGTAACGCATGATCACCCGAATGGTAGCGGTACTATCTGTAGGAGGATTGATAAAAGTTTCCTTGGCACCTGCATAATTGAGGCACATGTACTGATAAGCATCATCAATTGTAAAACGGGTTCCCTTTACACGTACCGATTTTAGCTTCTCCTCTTTCTTCGGCTTTGGCTCGTGGGTAAGAAAACGGGCGATATCTTTTACTGTATCAAAAGCAAAAAACAAACCTGTTAAGGAGATGATGAATAATATCAGTAAAGCATAAAAGCCAAGCACACTATGCAGGTCCCAGTTAAAGCGTTTCCAGTTCTTTGTTTTAAAATTGATACGTACCGCCTGTTTAAAAAAGCGCTTTTGTTTGGGCCACCACAATACCAGGCCGGTAATACACATGATAAAGAAGATAAGCACATTGCAGGCAATGATCACGTCGCCCACATCACCCAATAACAAATGCCGGTGTATATCTTCCACCACGCCAAAGAAATCCTTTTTCAGATTCCTCACCCCAATAATATTCGCCGTATACGGATCAATAGAAACAGCTTTATCGCCTTTGGTATAGAAAACAAAAGCCGCATCCTTCTCTTCCTTAAACCGGATGGAATTGATCTTCTCTTTCGGGTAATGGGCTTTAAAAGTATCCCGCATTTGTTGTAACGGAACCCGCTGCTCCCCCACCTGTGCCACATGGTAGTAACTATGCTGGAACAGTTCCCTGCTTTCCTCTTCAAAAACCAGCATGGAGCCCGTTAAGGCTACAATCACCATGATGATACCACTGGTTAAACCAAGGTACAGGTGTACCTGGCGAATAATGTCTTTAACGGGTGTTTTCTTCCTCGGGGGCATAATTAAAAGAGTGGCAAAGAAATGCGAAATCCACATCCCATGATCAATGTTAACGGGAATTCATTTTACGCAAAAAGGAAACAGATGGCTACGCGCCAAAAAGGCAGCATCCTGGTTGGAACCACCTTACAGTAACTACTCCTTTCAACCCTGCCCGAACCTTGGCCGAATCGCCCCTTGGTAGGGGATAAAGCGCAGATAAACCGTAGATAAAGGGTAGATAAAGCGCCTCTTTAAAGAGGCGCTTTATCTACCCTTTATCTGACCTTCAACTTCCCTTTATCCTAAAACCTGGTAGCAAGGAGGCTCCTTGCAGCCAGGGGTCAGCCGGAAACAATGCTAAAATGACAGTTGGAAAACCAATAAAGAAGCCCGGTAAGCGGGTAAGCAACCACCCAAATGAGGGAGAAAGTAGGCGGACACACTCCGTAAAACTTGCCATACCGCCGGCAATTAAAACCGGAATGGTCCTTAGTTGAAATATTTTATTGATTTCCGGGTCCCAAACATCCCGGTAATGGTACATGTTGCCGCAAAGCTATTGCGCCGGCTTGCCCGGCTTTTCCCAAAGAAGGAAAATGTGTTTACGCGATAAGGAAGGAAAACGCCACCCCAAAAGGATACAAAATAAAAAGCGCTACAAGTATGAGTTGTAGCGCCACTATCTTTTATAAAAAATATGATTCTATTTAATCAGGTCGCAGGGCTTTAATCCCGTGTGTTTCTTAAACGCTGCAGAGAAATGGGAGATAGAAGAATACCCCAGTAAAGCAGATACATCTGTTACACTCAGGCTCTTCTCGTACAACAGGTATTTGGCATGTTCCATCCGTTGCTGTTGATAGAAATCGAAGATGGTAGTACCGAATATTTCTTTAAAGCCTTTCTTCAGGTAACATTCATTCATCGCTACCTTACGGCTCAGTTCTTTAATGGTTAACGGATCGCCAATATGTTGCAACAGTATTTCCTTGGCCTGGTAAATACGTTCACGACTAAACTCATCTTCCAGGAACTTACAAACAAATCCAGTTTCTTTCTCATCAACCAGGCAATCCAGGCTGTATAACAACAGCTCATGCACCTTGGCATTAACAAAGATATTCTCCAAAGCACCGCTGTAGCTATGGTTTAGCAAACCATCCAATGCATTGCGTTTCTTACTGCACAAAGGAAATACCTTGGTAAAAGCATGTGGATGCTTAAACGCCAGTACCTCATCTTTACGGTTGCTTAGCTTTACATTGTGTACAAACTGGTATAGGAAAGTAGAAGAGAAATGGAAAGAGAAAACATCAACGGTTTGTTGTTTACCGCTACAACTTTCTGTAGGTTTTTCGCCACAAAATGAACAACTCTTTTCGTGGCAATAGCGGTTGCCGGTGGTACAGTAACGCAACTCCAAAAAGTTCTCTGATGGCTTGGATTCATTATAATGATAAACCATCATACCGGTATCCTCGGCCACCCAGGGATGCTGGGCATAATAACGCCTGATATTGTATTGAATAGAACCGGGTATATGCTGCTCTTTATGATACAACAAATCCATGCTGGGATCAATACCATTCCTGTGCGCGAGCTTTAATATGTCTAACGTTTGTATCATCTTACGGGTGCAAATTTAATGTAGTAACACGGAATAGCAATCATCTATCTTTTTCGATTAATGGGAAACGGTGTTTAATTACAAATCTGTGACACTCTGTTTCCACCATTTTGGGGCCCGGATAGTGGATAAAAAGCGCTTGTTTACCGGCCCGGAACCCCTTATAATCCTTAACTTTGTCCACTTGTCAAAAAAACAATTAATCCAGGATTTATATACAATATGACGCAGGAACAACAGAACATTAACGAGGCACAGAATAAAAGCTATGGTGCCGATAGCATACAGGTATTAGAAGGTTTGGAAGCGGTTCGTAAAAGACCGGCGATGTATATAGGCGATGTGGGGATAAAAGGTTTACACCACCTGGTATATGAAGTTGTGGATAATAGTATTGATGAAGCGTTAGCCGGGTTTTGTAAGAATATTGTTGTTACCATTCATGAGGATAATTCTATCAGTGTACTGGATGATGGTCGTGGTATCCCTACCGGTATCAACACCAAAGAACAGAAAAGTGCGCTGGAGCTTGTAATGACTGTTTTACACGCGGGTGGTAAGTTTGACAAGAACACGTACAAGGTATCCGGTGGTTTGCATGGTGTGGGTGTGAGTTGCGTAAACGCATTAAGTACTACACTACATGTTACTGTAAAACGCGAAGGAAAAATATTTGAACAGGAATATAAAACCGGTATCCCTCAATACGCGGTAAGAGAGATAGGTGAAAGTGATGAAACCGGCACCCTGGTTCACTTCTGGCCCGATGGCAGCATCTTCCAGGAAACCACTTACCGGAAAGAAATACTGGAAGGCAGGTTGCGTGAACTGGCTTATTTGAACCGCAAGATCAATATCGTTTTAACTGATCTGCGCGAGAAAAAAGAAGATGGCTCCCACTACTCTGTTACTTTTTATAGTGAAGGGGGTATTGTGGAGTTTGTAGAAATGCTGGACAAAGCAGCTAATCGTACCCCACTTATCACCAACACTTTATTTGTGGAAGGCCATGATGAAGCCTCCAATGTGGCGGTAGAAGTTGCCATGACTTATAATGACGACTTTAAGGAACATATCTTCTCGTATGTAAACAATATCAACACCATTGAAGGGGGTACACACGTTACCGGTTTCCGCCAGGCGCTTACCCGTGTGTTCAAAACCTATGGTGATAAAGAAGGTTTGTTTGAAAAAGCCAAAGTTGAAGTAGAAGGGGATGATTTTAGGGAAGGATTGAGTGCGATTGTTTCTGTAAAAGTGCCGGAACCACAGTTTGAAGGGCAAACCAAAACAAAACTGGGTAATAGTGATGTAGCAGGTACGGTACAAACTACCGTGGCCAAGGTATTACAGGCTTACCTGGAAGAGAACCCCAAAGAAGCAAAGAATGTAATCTCTAAAATAATCCTGGCCGCGCAGGCACGTGTGGCTGCCAAGAAAGCCCGTGAAATGGTACAACGCAAAACCGTTTTAAGCGGTGGTGGTTTACCGGGTAAACTGGCAGATTGCAGTGAGCGTGACCCTGAAAGATGCGAGCTATACCTGGTGGAAGGAGATTCCGCGGGTGGTACTGCGAAACAAGGTCGCGATAGGAGTTACCAGGCCATTCTGCCATTGCGTGGTAAGATATTGAACGTGGAGAAGGCCATGGAGCATAAGATCTATGAGAACGAGGAAATACGCAATATGTATACGGCACTGGGTGTTACCGTAGGTACGCCTGAAGATCCGAAAGCATTGAACCTCGTAAAGCTGCGTTATCACAAGCTGATCATCATGACGGATGCCGATGTGGATGGTAGCCACATCGCTACCCTGATACTTACTTTTATTTTCCGTTACATGAAGGAGATGGTGGAGCAGGGATATGTATACATTGCCCAGCCACCTTTGTACCTTGTAAAGAAAGGAAAGGACCAGGCTTATGCCTACAATGAAGAGCAACGCAAGAACCTAGTAGAAAAAATTGGCGGTGGTAAGGAAGACAGCGTAGGTATACAACGTTATAAAGGTTTGGGTGAGATGAACGCCGACCAGTTATGGGAAACAACTATGGATCCTGCCCGCAGAACACTAAAGAAAGTGACCATTGAAAGCGCTGCCGAAGCGGATCGCGTATTTAGTATGCTGATGGGAGATGAAGTAGCACCCCGCAGGGAGTTTATTGAAAGTCACGCCAAGTATGCTAAACTGGACGTATAAGTAAACAATACAATTGTTATTAGAACGGGTTACAGGTTATCTAAATAGAGAAAGTTTCTAATATTTAAATTTCTGCGAATCCGGGCTATTTTAAGTGCGGATTTTTGTTTACCCAAAAAAATTGGTAGCTTGGTGGCTACTATACCCAGAACCCATTTGTTAAACCATTAAATTCAAGCAAAATGGACACTAGTAAAATGATCAAAGCGTACTGCCTGAAAACAAAGGAAAAGAACGTTCCTATGCATGACGCTATTATTACTAAAACAGCCAAAGGAGGCTATATGGCCGCAGGAAATGATGGCAAGGGTAATAAAATGGCTGCGATTCTCAGCGAAGCAAAAGCACAACAGGCTATTGCTGACGGAGTTGCCAAGAAAGGATATTAATCTTACACATTTAAAGTATTGTAAAAGCCTGCCTGCCTATTGCAAGCAGGCTTTTATATTATGAGGTTATCACCCCTTTGTGCATCTTATCCAGGAACCGGTGCATGGCTTCCATATCCTTGATATCATCTACCACTAAGAGGAAGTTTTTAGCAGCCTGTTTTAACCTTGCTTTATTGGTGCCTGTTTGCAGGTAGCCCAATATGTTCTTAAACAGCTCCGATTCAAAATAAGGAGAGTCGTTTTTATTAATGAAATAGCAACGCAGTGTTTCTTCTTTCAAGGCCATTTTCTCGAACCCGATTTCTATGGCCAGTTTGCGACAACGGATGGTGGTAAACAAATCTTCTACTGCTTTTGGCATTGGGCCAAACCGGTCGATCATTTCTGCATAGAATGCCTGCAGGTCTTCCTCTGTTTCACAATTATCCAGGCGGGTGTACAAAGACAGCCTTTCGGTGATGCTCTCTACATAACTATCAGGTATCAGGATCTCCAGGTCGGTATCGATGGTACAGTCATTTACATATTCATCCTGCCTGGTGATCTCTTCTTTAAAGAGGTCTTTAAAGGAAGTACGTTTTAATTCGCGGATGGCTTCTTCCAATATCTTCTGGTACATCTCAAAACCTATCTCAGCCATAAAGCCGCTTTGTTCTCCACCCAGCATATTACCTGCACCACGGATATCCAGGTCGCGCATGGCTATCTGGAAGCCACTGCCCAGGTCGCTAAACTGTTCCAGTGTTTGCAACCGTTTACGGCTATCGGTAGGCAAAGTGCTCATAGGAGCTAATAAATAACAGAACGCTTTTTTATTGCCACGGCCTACCCTGCCCCTTAACTGGTGCAGGTCACTTAACCCGAAATGATGCGCATTATTAACAATGATGGTATTGACGTTGGGAATGTCCACACCGCTTTCTACAATATTGGTACATACCAGTACATCGTATTTCTTATCGATAAAATCCAGGATCCTTTCTTCCAGTTCATGGCCTTCTAACTGGCCATGCGCAAAGCCGATACTTAAATCAGGACACAGGCCCTGTATCAGGCTGCACATTTCAGCCAGGCCCTGTACCCTGTTATAGATAAAGAATACCTGGCCCCCTCTTTCTGTTTCAAAGTAAATGGCATCACGTATAAAATCATCATTGAATACATGGATCTCTGTTTGAATGGGCTGGCGGTTAGGGGGTGGTGTATTGATGATACTAAGGTCCCTGGCACCCATTAAACTGAATTGCAGCGTACGGGGTATGGGTGTAGCGGTTAATGTTAAACAGTCCACATTCGTCTTTAAGGTTTTGAGTTTCTCCTTATGTGCTACACCAAACTTCTGTTCTTCATCAATCACCATCAAACCCAGGTCTTTGAACTTCACTTCTTTCCCTAATAAACCATGTGTACCAATAATGATATCAATCTTACCCTCAGTTAACCGCTGGAGGGTTTCTTTCTTTTCTTTGGATGACTTGAAGCGGTTTACATAATCTACCGTAACAGGGAAATCTTTCAACCGGTCTTTGAATGTTTTATAATGCTGGAAAGCAAGGATGGTGGTAGGTACCAATACGGCAGCCTGTTTGCCATCAACCACGCTTTTGAACGCAGCACGTATGGCCACTTCTGTTTTACCAAAGCCTACATCGCCACATACCAGCCTGTCCATAGGACTTTCGCTCTCCATGTCTTTCTTAACATCGGCAGTAGCCTTGCTTTGGTCGGGGGTATCTTCGTAGATAAAGCTGGCTTCCAGCTCTGTTTGCATATAGTTATCCGGCGCATGCGCAAAGCCTTGTTGTGCCTTTCGCTGTGCATATAGCTGGATAAGATCGAATGCTATTTCTTTTACCCTTGTTTTTGTTTTCTCTTTTAGTTTACTCCAAACCTCGCTACCTAGTTTATTTACCTTGGGTTCACTTCCTTCTTTGCCTGTATACTTGGAGATCTTGTGCAGCGAGTTGATATTGACATACAGGATATCGCTATCCCTGTAAATGATTCTTACTGCTTCCTGCATTTTGCCACTCACTTCTATCCGCTGCAGCCCGCTGTACCGACCTACACCATGGTCTATATGGGTAACAAAATCGCCCGGTTGCAGATCGCGCAGTGTTTTTAGTGTGATTGCCTTGTTCTTATTATACGCCTGTTTAACACGGTATTTGTGGTACCGCTGGAAGATCTGGTGATCGGTATAACAAACAACTTTTAACTCCTCGTCTATAAACCCTTCATGGATAGAAGTGGCTACGGGTACGAATTGTATTTCTGTATTGAGATCGGAGAAAATGCTGTTGAGCCTTTCCAATTGCCTTGCCTGCTCAGCAAAAATGTAAATGCTGTATTGGTTGCTCTCATGCGCTTTGAGGTCCTTGATCAGTAATTCAAAACGCCTGTTAAAAGCAGGTTGTGGCTTTGTATGAAAAGCGATTTCAAAAGAGGATAACTGGGGCTGGTATCCGAATTCTACCAGGGTTCTTTGTTTTAGTTGACGCTCGGTAGTAGCCGCAGGAACAAAATCGTGCAGTTGTACTTCTTTCAGGATCTTGGTATCGTCTTCATCCGTTTCCTCTGTTACCCATCGCCCTTCCTCTACCGCTTTAAGGAAGAGGCCAAGGTTCTCTTCTTCGGTTTCGATCTTCTCTTTGATCACATCCCAATCCTTTAACCACACGATCGTATTATCTGGTACAAACTCCAGTAAGGATACTTTCTCACCGCTTTCAAACTGGGTTTCTACATTGGGGATAATGCTTACCTGTAATAGTTTTCGTTCGCTTAACTGGGTTTCGGGATCGAAGATGCGGATACTATCTACTTCATTGCCAAACAACTCTACCCGGTAAGGCTTTTCATTACCAAAGGAATAGATATCGAGTATGCCACCCCGCAAAGCAAACTGGCCGGGTTCGTACACAAAATCTGTACGAACAAACCCATACATCACAAACAACTCTATTAACCCATCCAGGTTAATGGTGTCGTTTGTTTTAATACTGATGATATTACTGCTAAGCGTTTTGGGTAATACTACCTTCTCGAACAGGGCTTCGGGATAGGTAATGATGATCTTTTTGTTACCGCCTGCCGCCAGCCTGGTAAGCGCTTCTGTACGCAGCATTACGTGCGACGAGTTAAGCCACCGGTAATTCTTACGGTTCTTAAAGGAAGAGGGGAAATAAAAGATATCTAGAGCAGACGTGAGGTTCTCCAGCGTATTATGAAAATACGCGGCCTCTTCTGCATCATTCAATACCACCAAATGGTTCAAAGATTGGGTAGCGGGATGGGTAAAAACACTGGCAACTACAAATTCTGCACTACTACCCTGGAGGTTTTTAAGGAAGATTTTTTGAGGATCGGCAAAAGAAAGCCTGTCCGCCAACTGAAAAAGGCGGGGGTTATCCCGGTATTGCTCCAATAACGCACTTAAATTCATAAACGATTTAGCTCCCTCCAAACAGGGCGCAAAGATAACAGGTATCTATCAATAAGTAGCGGCGTAGTTAACGTTGAACTTTACGGGTGTGAGCTTGTCTTTTTCTACCGTATATAGTGATATATTATTATTTGTATCAAACAAATTTGCGTAAAACTGGTTATTCTGCTTCGTAAACAGGGAATAAGATCCTGGGGGTAAAGCAACGATAAAGTGGCCTGTACTATCACTTTGAACGGACGCAATCAACTTTGTTCTAATATCAGTATAAAAAGTGGAAGTTCCTACCCTTGCCACCTGGCTGAGGTTGGTAGGCTCATATATATAAATTGTTGCCATAATACCGTGTGGCCTTGGGCTGGGCCGGTTGGGTGAGGGCATCATATTACCCGATTGGATACTAATATTCCCCTCTATTCCCTGGCGAATTTGGGAATGTGTCTTTTGAGAGGATAAACACGCGATATTTGCGCAGCAAAAAGTTAAAACAGCAAAAAGATTCGTTTTCATACCACAGTTTAAGTACTTAAAGTATCTAAATCTAGTAATTCTACCCCAATTGAACATACATAGTAACATTAAATCAAAACTTACCCTACTCTATGTTGAAGAAAGTCAGCACCGTACTCGTGCTTATGAGCCTGTTCTTTAGATCTTTCTCTCAAACGCCAGATCATGCGCAAGTACTGGCAGACATGTCTAAACAACTATCATCAAGCTACTCTGAGAATTACAAAAAGGCGTTACAATTGGCCCCTCAAAAAGGGTGGAAATTACAAAGAACCACAGCTACCGGCGGTATCATTACCCTGGTGGGGGTAGACGAATTGGGAAACCCTATCTACTACAAAACATTTAATAACACCATTGCAGCAGCTACTACCCGGGCTAACCAGTTATGGCCGGGCGGCAGAACAGGATTAAACCTGTCTGGTTCCTCCAGTTCTGTAAAAAGCAAAATAGGTGTATGGGATGGCGGTAATGCGTTAACCACACACGTGGAATTAACAGGTCGTGTAATTATTAAGGATAACACGAATTCTGTAGCAGACCACCCTACACATACCACCGGTACCATGATTGCGAGCGGGGTTAACCCGATTGCAAAAGGTATGGCCTTTGGCGCACAAAATATACAGGCATTCGATTTTAACAACGATGCTTCTGAAATGGCAAATGCCGCTTCTACTACTACCGGTACAGGTTTATTAGTTTCTAACCACTCTTATGGTACACCGGCAGGATGGGATTATGACGGAAGTGCCTGGAGCTGGTATGGCGATACTACATTAAGTAATACTGATGCTTATGGCTTTGGTTACTATGACGGAACTGCCCAGGTATATGATTCCATTGCCTGGAACGCACCCAATTACCTGATCTGTATGTCAGCCGGTAACTCACGCAATTCCGCTGGTCCTTCAGTAGGCACTAAATATTATTACAATGGTGCTACACAAGTAGTGCGTACCTCCAGTTTAAAGGCTAACCCTGATTATGGCAGCATTGCCTACACCCAGAATGCTAAAAATATATTGGTAGTGGGTGCAGTAAATGGTATTCCATTGGGTTATAGCTCTCCTTCAGATGTTGTAATGAGCGATTTTAGTTCCTGGGGGCCAACTGATGATGGCAGGATCAAACCTGATGTGGTAGCAGACGGTGTAGGAGTAACTTCTTCTGTATCAACCTCTAATACCGCTTATGCAGCTATGAGCGGTACCTCTATGGCCTGCCCCAATGCAACCGGTTCCTTATACCTGTTACAGGAGTATTATTATAAATTACACCCAGGTGTTTTCATGAAGTCAGCTACCTTAAAAGGGTTGGCTATTCATACTGCTGATGAAGCTGGTACTGCACCCGGACCCGATTATATATTTGGATGGGGTTTACTGAACGTGGAAAAAGGTGCTAACGTGATCACTTCTTCTTACAACCATCAAACAGATACCATTATTGAAAGTACACTGGTGAACGGTGGTACTTATACTTTTACGGGCGTTGCTTCCGGTAAAGGTCAATTGGTAGCTACCCTTTCCTGGACTGACCCTACTATTAAAGCCGTTTCAAGATCATTGGCATATAATAACACTACCAAAAGACTGGTAGATGACCTGGATATGCGTATTACAGGTGCCGGACAGACTTATAAACCATGGATATTAAGCCCATCTTTCCCTTCTGCGGCTGCAACCAAAGGAGACAATACCCTGGACAACGTTGAGAAAGTAACTGTGGATAGTCTTATTCCCGGGCAGACCTATACCATTACCATTACGCACAAAGGCACTTTACAAAGAGGTAGCCAGAACTTTTCTTTATTGGTAAGTGGTATTGGTGGTACTGCTTATTGTACTTCTGCTCCTACTACCAATGCGGGTACCCGTATTGATAGTGTTTCTTTTGCAAGCATTCACAATAAGAACGTTACCGGTTGTACCAGCTATAGCAACTTTACCAACCTGAACGCTTCTATACAGGCGCACCAAACTTTACCGATTACTGTAAATGTGAGCAGTTGCGATGCGAGCACTGCCAACAAAATAGTAAAAGTGTATATCGATTATAACGGCAACGGTAGCTTTACTGATGCCGGTGAACTGGTAGCTACCAGTAATGTAATTAGCGGTACCGGTACCTTTACTACCAGCATTGTTACTCCCGGTGGCTTAACAATTGGCAACCATACCTTGATGCGTATTATAGCAGAGGAGACTTCTACTGCATCTGACATTACGCCTTGTGGTACTTATGGCAAAGGTGAAACACAGGATTACAGTATTACGTTTGCGCAACCCTCTGTAGCAGATGTTGCATTGGCTGCTATTATTAACCCTTCTTACACCAGCTATGCCAATCCTTCTCAATACCTGACAATAGCTGTAAGAAACAATATTGCTACTGCTGTATCAGGCGTACCTGTAGTTGCTACTGTAAAAAATGGATCAACTGTTGTTGCTTCTTATAGCACTACATTGCCTATTTCTATACCAGCATCCTCTGTTGGAAACTATACTTTCCAAACGCCATTTAACCTGGATAGTAATAAGACTTATACAATTACTGCCTATACAACGTTGGCCAATGACCAGGATAATTCCAACGATACTACTTCTGTTAGTATTACTGTTCCTGCTACGCCTAACATTGCTGCAACAGCTGTTACCTGTAGCAACCAGACATCGTTAAATGTTACTAACCCTGTTTCTTCTACCAACTATTTCTGGTATGCCAAGCCTACAGATACTATTCCTTTGTTGATTGCCTCTTCAGGTACTACCACAACCATACCTGCGAACAATACTTATTATTTAGCTCCGGGTATCAGAACCAATATTCCTCCTGCTAATAAATTAGTATATAGCAGCGGTGGTTACAATACATTTAGCGGCGATTATAACATTGTGAATTCGGCTGTACCACTTACCCTGGATAATGCAAGGTTATACATTGGTAATGCGGGTCGTATTAAGTTCGTAGCCAACCCGATAGCCCAGTTATCTTCTAATGGCCAATTCTCTTATTACCCAACAGAGGGTGATAGCGTGGTACTCAATGTATACCCTACCAGGCCAACTGCACCTGTGTTAGGCGCAACAGATAACAGCACCTCCGATACAGGCGCTATCTACTACCTTGGCCTGCACCTGGATAATTCGATAGGTACCAATTACCTGTTGACTATCTATTGCCTGGATGGAGCCTCTATTTTCAGAAATACGGATATTACTTCGAATCCTTACCCAATAGGTATGCCGAATGTATTTACTGTAGTTAGGAATAACAACAGCAACTACCAGGGTTTCTATTCCTTCTTCTATAACACCCAGGTGTATACACCCAATGCTTCTACCACAAAAATGCCGGTAGTATCTACTGTTGCTACAGCGCCAACCATTACTCTATCAAATGATAGCCTGGAAAGCAGCACTAGTACTTATTATCAATGGTATTATAACAACACTGCTATTTCAGGAGCAACCAGTCAAAACTATAAGCCTATTTATTCCGGCCAGTATTACGTAGTTGCAACAAATGTAAACGGATGTGCTACCACTTCTGCAAAATTCAATTATGTGGCTACTGCAGTAACCAATGTATCTGCCGATGTAATTGGATTGATTGCTAGTCCGAACCCCAATAGCGGTGTGTTTAATGTTGAATTTAACAGCAGCACCTTATCGAGCGTGCAGATAGACCTGATTGACGCTGCAGGCAGAAAGG
>Ga0207739_1000047_pt1 | contig 13760 bp, 11 predicted proteins | sample LuqExpMetageno15_FD_187773 | JGI IMG/M metagenome (GOLD analysis project Ga0207739, IMG submission 187773) | Tropical forest soil microbial communities from Luquillo Experimental Forest, Puerto Rico - Sample 15 (SPAdes) | ecosystem: Environmental > Terrestrial > Soil > Tropical forest ... | reverse complement strand
GGCTATTGACACGTGTTTCAGCTATTTTTTATTTTCCCCGGCTATGGCCAATCGCTGGTAAATGCCTACCACTTTGAAAAAAGGATTTTCAAAGTGGTAGGCAGGTTTGGGACAATTACCGCCCGGTATTGGTCAAAATCGCCCCTTCCAGGGGGGTGATCTATACCTGGTAGTAGGCTTGTTAGGGGATAAACTCCATATAAACCGGAGATGAAGCGTAGATAAAGCCACTCTTTTAAAGGGTGCCTTTATGGTGGCTTTATCTAGCCTTTATCATGCCTTTATGGTGCCTTTATCCCCCTATCAGGAAAGAAGCAGGGGCGGCCCGGAAGTGAGACATTCCAAGGGGGATTCCGGGAAAGTTGGAGGAATCTGGTATAGTTTTGTACTGTTTATACCTACACAATACCTCATGCGCTATGAATACAGTGGTAACAACAACGCCTGTTCAAAAAGTTTTTCGCATTATACTGGGGGCTTTTATGATATTGGCAGCCCTGGGACATATGAGCTTTCAAAGAAAAGCGTTCCAGGCGCAGGTGCCGGATTGGGTACCTGTTAATAAGGATACTACGGTGATCCTGTCTGGCATTGCAGAGCTGGCCCTGGGAGCTGCTATGATCTTTTGGCGGAAACAACGGGTTACTGTTGGCATTACCCTCGCTGTGTTTTATCTACTCATCTTCCCTGGCAATATTGCGCAGTATGTAGATCACAGGGATGCATTTGGTTTAAATACCGATACTGCCCGGCTGGTACGGTTGTTCTTTCAACCGGTATTGATTGGATGGGCATTATGGAGTACGGGTGCCTGGAAGACATTAATGGCTCGCAAGCCCTAATCAATTGGCATAGCCGCTGTATGTTTTGCTCGTTATGGAGCATTGATACAACGGCTATTAGATAGTCCCGGCTCACAGCGGGGACACCTTGGTTTCTCTATTGTTACTTCAGCTTATCCAGTGCAATGTTGAGCTGTAATACATTTACTTTTTGTATTCCCAATGTTGGGTTTTCGATATTGTTCTGTACAAGGGTTTCTATTGTATTAGCCGGCAGGTTCCGGACTTTGGCTATTCGTTGTACCTGGATCAGTGCTGCCTGTGGTGTGATATCCGGATCGAGGCCGCTACCAGATGCTGTAACCAGCTCTGAAGGAATCGCCTCTTTTTTAGTGCCGGGATTGTGTACGAGGAAAGTGTCGATCCTCGCTTGTACATCTTTCAGATAATCGGGATTGGATGGGCCTTTGTTACTGCCACCGCTACCGGCTGCGTTGTATGCAACGGCCGAAGGACGGCCATTGAAATACTTGTCCTGCGTAAAGCTTTGGCCTTCGAGTGCATAGCCTACTGTTTTACCATTTACCGTTACTGTTTTGCCATTGCCTTTACCGGGTAAGGCTTGCGCTGCTACCCATATGAGCAATGTGTAGATGCCGCAGAAGAACACGATACAGGTAACGGTGAGCTTTAGGGCGGGGAGAATATGTTGTTTCATACGTTGTACGTTTTATGTAGTACGTTATAAGTTTTAGAACCAGAGGCTTACTGCCAGGTCAATGATCTTGATACCGATAAAGGGCACTATAATACCGCCTACACCATATACCAGCAGGTTCCTTCTTAATAAGGCGCTGGCGCCTATGGGCTTGTAGGTTACTCCTTTTAAAGCCAGTGGTATCAGCAGCGGGATGATGATGGCATTAAAGATAACCGCTGAGAGTATGGCGCTTTCGGGACTATGCAGGTTCATGATATTCAACCCTTGCAAAGCTGGTATTGAGGTGATGAACAATGCAGGTACGATGGCAAAATACTTGGCTACATCATTGGCAATAGAGAAGGTGGTTAGGGTACCCCTTGTCATCAGTAGCTGTTTGCCTATTTCTACAATCTCGATCAGTTTGGTGGGATCGTTATCCAGGTCAACCATATTACCGGCTTCTTTGGCGGCTTGTGTACCACTGTTCATCGCTACGCCTACATCTGCCTGTGCCAATGCAGGTGCATCATTGGTACCATCACCCATCATGGCTACCAGCTTACCCTGGCCTTGCTCTGCCTTGATATAATTCATCTTATCTTCTGGCTTGGCTTCTGCAATGAAATCATCTACACCGGCTTTCTCAGCTATATACTTTGCGGTTAACGGATTGTCGCCTGTTACCATTACTGTTTTTACACCCATCTTACGGAGGCGGTAAAAACGTTCCTGTATACCGGGCTTGATGATATCCTGCAGTTCTATTACGCCCATTACTTCTCCATTCTTACTTACTACCAGGGGTGTGCCTCCGTTGGAAGCAATCAACTTAGTACGCTCTGTTACATCTAACGGAAAGATGTTTCCGGACTTTGCTACCAGGTTACGAATAGAGTCTATAGCCCCCTTCCTGATCTTTGTGCCATTGGGTAAGTCTACCCCACTGCTTCTTGTTTCTGCTGTAAACTCTATGAGTGTTGAACTATCGGGCAGTTGTTTTACAATAATATTCTGTGTGGATGCCAGCTCTACTACCGACTTTCCTTCGGGTGTAGTATCTGCCAGCGAGGCCAATACACAGGTAGTAGTGAATACTTCTTCATCCACTCCTTCTGCGGGCCAGAAATGGGTGGCCTTTCTATTACCAATGGTGATGGTACCTGTTTTATCGAGTAACAATACATCTATATCGCCTGCTGTTTCTACTGCCTTACCACTCTTCGTGATCACGTTGGCGCGTAAAGCCCTGTCCATGCCCGCAATGCCAATGGCACTTAACAGGCCGCCAATGGTAGTGGGTATTAAACAAACAAATAAGGAGATAAAGGCCGCGATGCTGATGGGCGTGCTGGCATAATCACCAAAGGGTTTTAAGGTAACACATACAATAATGAACATGAGTGTGAAGCCTGCCAGTAAAATAGTCAATGCTATTTCATTGGGTGTTTTTTGACGGGAAGCACCTTCTACCAGTGCGATCATTTTATCGAGAAAGCTTTCACCGGGTTCGGTGGTTACGCGCACTACAATCTTATCACTCAGCACTTTGGTTCCACCTGTTACAGAGCTTTTGTCGCCACCTGCTTCCCTGATTACAGGAGCGCTTTCTCCTGTAATGGCGCTTTCATCTATGGTGGCTATGCCTTGTATGATCTCACCGTCCATGGGTATGGTATCTCCTGCTTCACAAATAAACAGGTCGCCTTTTTCGAGACGGGAGGAGGATACTATTTCTATTTCATTGGTGAAGATCTCCCCAACCGGGTTGATCTTTTTAGCCGGCGTATCTTCCCTTGTTTTACGCAGGCTGTCTGCCTGGGCTTTACCCCTTGCTTCTGCAATCGCTTCTGCAAAGTTGGCAAACAACAAAGTGAAGAGTAAAATAAGGAAGACCGTGAGGTTATAGGCCAGGCTTCCCTGTGTGTGGTTGCCGGTGATGATCCAGATACATACAAAGAGCATGATAGCCGTACCTACTTCTACCGTGAACATAACGGGGTTGCGAAAGAGGATACGTGGATTGAGCTTGATAAAGGATTGCGCGATCGCCTGCTTTACCAGCGCCGGTTCAAACAATTTATTCTGATTACGTGCCATAGTTGTTGTCTTAATTTATTTCATACTGAAGAACTCTGCTATAGGGCCCAGTGTTAAAGCGGGGAAGAAGGAGAGTGCCGCTACTATAAAAATCACGGCAAACACCATTAACCCGAAGGTGCCCGTATCTGTTTGCAGGGTACCCGCACTTTGTGGTACATGTTTCTTTTGAGCGAGTATGCCTGCTATGGCTACTGGCCCTATAATGGGTAAGAACCTGGCGAGGATCATCACTATACCGCAGGTGATATTCCAGAAGGGAACGCCATCACCAAGGCCTTCAAAGCCACTACCATTGTTGGCTGAGGAAGAGGTGTATTCGTACAACATTTCACTAAAGCCATGGTTGCCGGGGTTGTTTAACCAGCCTGCATAAGCCTGCGGGTTATGTGCATAGAGATAAGAGGATAAGGCTGTACTCACCAGGATGAGGAAGGGATGTAATAAGGCTATGATAGAGGCGATTTTCATTTCTTTGGCTTCTATCTTTTTACCGAGGAACTCGGGTGTTCTGCCTACCATCAATCCGCTGATAAATACGGCTATGATAATAAAGATGTAAAAGTTGAGGAAGCCTACGCCTACACCGCCATAGAAGGAGTTGATCATCATACCCAGCATAGCACACATACCTGTCATAGGTGTGAAGCTATCGTGCATGGCATTGACAGAACCATTGGAGGTGACAGTTGTAGTTATACCCCAGAAGGCAGAGGCAGCGGAACCAAAGCGGACCTCTTTACCCTCCATGCTACCCATGTGCTGGGAGATACCCATTTTTGTTATTCCTGGGTTGCCTTTCATTTCGAGATAAACAGAAGGTATGAGGAGCAGGAGAAAACCGAGTGTCATTACAGCGAACACCATCCATGCGAGTCTTTTCCGCCTAAGCATATGGCCCATTGCGAAGATCATGGCTATGGGGATCAGTATGATAGAGATGTTCTCGACTATATTGGTGAAATAAGAAGGGTTCTCAAAAGGATGGGCTGAGTTGGCGCCAAAGAAACCGCCACCATTGGTGCCTAGTTGTTTAATGGCTACCATAGCGGCTGCCGGACCGCGTGATACCTGTACGGTATCGCCTTGCAGGGAAATGAATTTGTCCTTCCCTTCAAAGGTCATGGGGGTACCGCTAAGCAATAAGATGAGCGCTACCACTATCGAGAGGGGTAATAATACCCTTGTACATGATTTTACAAAGTAGTTGTAGAAGTTACCGAGTTTATCTGTTTGCTTTTCTTTCATGGCCTTAAACACCACTGCACATATAGCCATACCGGCACCGGCGCTGATAAACTGGAATAGCATTAATACCAGCTGGCCCATGTATGAAACACCTGTTTCACCGGAATAGTGTTGCAGGTTGGTATTGGATACAAAGCTGATAGAGGTATTGAATGCAAGGTCTGCACTCATGGAAGGATTGGCATCGGGGTTTAAGGGAAGCCAGCCCATATTCATTAACACGAGCATAGAGAACAGGAACCATACAAGGTTGATGGTGAGCAACGCTGTGAGGTGTTGCTTCCAGTTCATTTCCTTCTCCGGCTTAATACCACTGAGTGTAAAGAAAATTTTGTCGATAGGGTTGAAGAGGGTATCCCATTTGGTTTTGTCTCCATTGTACAGCTTACCTATGTACTTGCCAAGAGGGATGGCCAATACTACTGTAATTAGGAACATGAGGATGATACCGATAAGTTCTGTGTGCATAATTAGAATTTTTCCGGTTTAATGAGTACGTAGCAGAGGTAGAGGAAAACCAGTACTGAGATGATGAGTAAGATTGTCATATGTTTTTATTTTTTACCACTAAGGACACAAGGGGCACTTAGACGGCACTAAGAAGTTTAGATCTTTTCGAACCAGTCGATGAATTTGTAGAAGAGCCAGAAACATATAAGGCCTGCGGCTATGAGAATGACTGTTTGCATATTGTGCGGTTTTATGAGTTATACATTGGATTTCAGGACCTGTTGTACGTATAATGAGTAGATATGTATGGGCATGTATGCCTGTAATAACCGCCATTCTACTTCGTTGCATAAGGGCCGCATGGAGGAGATGGAGTATACGATTACATTCTCTACTGCGTTTTTTACGATGGTATTTCCTTTTTCATAGATCTGCTCTGCTACCTGGAATGATCTTTTTACGGTTCGTATATCGTGTTGGAGCGTCATGTTATTGATGTATTGTACCAACGTCTGCATGGCTTTGTAAACAGATATGTCGTTACCTAGTTTATCGAGGTCTGTTTTGATGCCGGGGAGTTTCTCTTCGAGGTAGGCGGGTACTTCATATTCGTTCATCATAGTCTGTTGTTTTATTATTCTGAGGTACTGTGCCAAAAGCGGTGCCGTGTAAGGGAGGATGTTAGAGTAATGGGCGGGAATACAGGCGGGATAAGGAGTACAGGGAAACGGTTTGTTATGGTAGGAGATGGGGGAAAATAAAAACCCTTCCATTTTGGAAGGGTCTGTTTTCATTTTGGAACAGGAGCTGTTCCCCGCGGAATGCGGGGAAATAGGTTGCCACGAATGGCACGAATAAACACGAATGGGTTTTATCCGCCGAGTTTGTACTCGTCTATTTTCCGGTATAAGGTGGTAAGGCCAATATCCAGCAGGCGGGCGGCTTCTGTTTTATTGCCTTTGGTATGGTTGAGTACCCGTTGTATGTGTAACATTTCTACGCTTGCCAGGGAGAAAGCAGAGAGTTGCCCGGTATTAGCGGGCAGTGCTGCGAAACGGAATTCTACCGGCAGGTCCTCCGGTGTGATCAGTTCGCCTTCTGCGAGTATGCAGGCGCGTTCAATGATGTTCTTTAACTCCCTTACATTCCCCTTCCAGTTGTGTTGTTGCAGTAATTGTAAGGCAGCGGGTTCTATACCGGTGATCACTTTATTTAAGCGGGCAGGAAATTCATTCAGATAATGCTGTACAAATAAGGGGATGTCTTCTTTTCGTTCATCCAGTGAGGGTAATACGATGGTGAATACATTGAGTCGGTAAAAAAGGTCTTCCCTGAATTTATCCTGCCTTACGTCTTCTTCCAGGTTTCGGTTGGTGGCGGCTATTACGCGTACATCGGCCGTCAATGTTTTGGTGTCGCCTACTTTGATGTACTCTCTTGCTTCGAGCACCCTTAATAACTTGGCTTGTAGTTCGAGAGGCATTTCGCCTATTTCATCCAGGAACAGGGTGCCTTTGTTGGCTTCTTCTATCAGGCCTTTCTTGTCTTTTATAGCACCGGTAAAGGCGCCGGCTTTGTGACCAAAGATCTCGCTTTCGAGCAACTCTTTGCTGAAGGCGCTACAGTTAATGGCTACAAAGTTTTCTTTGCAGCGTTTGCTATTGTGGTGAATGGCCTGTGCAAATACTTCTTTACCGCTGCCTGTTTCTCCTAACAATAATACCGTAGCATCCGTTACCGCTACTTTCTGCGCCAGTTCTATGGCTTGTAGTATGAGCTTTGATTTGCCAATGATGTTCTTAAAGGAATATTTGCTACCTACCCTCTTTTCAAGGTGTGCTACCCGTTTGGCCAGCTGTACTTTTTCTACGGCCCTGTGGAGTAGGGGAATGATCTTGTTGTTGTCGTCACCTTTGGTAATATAATCGAAGGCACCATTTTTAACGGCCTGTACACCATCGGGTATATTGCCGTAGGCGGTGAGTAAGATGATTTCGCAGAGGGGTTGTTTGGCTTTGATCTCTTTTACGAGGTCTACCCCATTGCCATCGGGTAGTTTTACATCGCACAATACCGCATCTACATCCTGTGTTTCCAGCCTCTTCAACCCGGCTTTACCGGTAGACGCTTCTATTACTTCAAACCCTTCTAAAGAAACGATCCTTGCTAACAGGCTTCTTAATTTCTCTTCGTCATCAATGATTAAAACAGTATACACGTGTAAGATGATTAGGGGATCAAAAGTAATCAGATAATTGTTAATGGTTAATTGTCAATTGTCAATCAGAGCCACAGAGACGCTAAAGCGCTAAGCAAACCAGTATAAAAACGGGTATTATCATTAACAATTAACCATTGACAATTAATCATTAACAGGCGTCCATTGGCTGGTGTTGTTATTGAGATCAATAGCGGCAATGAATACCTTGTTATCGGCTGGTATATACGACACGGAGCGGATGAACTCGGCCTTATCGGTGGCTTTGATGATTTGTACCAGGGTGGCATACTCAGCTTTTATTTCCAGCCCGGGAGCTATGGCAAATACGGCAAAGCCTTTGATCTTTTCCTGGCCTTTGTAAGTAATGCTATAGGTGTTGGCTTTGGTTTTTTCGATAAGTGGTTTGGCAGGTGGTATGCTATCTATCCAGGGCATAGGCGGTACTATGGCTGGCAGGGCGTAATAGTTGCGGCGCAGGCTATCCTGCCATCCATTGGGATTCTTTAATAAGTCTACACTACTAAAGTAAACACTGCCTTGTACGGCTTCGTATTCGCGGAGGTCCCTGATTTCATTGGGTAGTTCATTCTTGTTTCTCCAGGCCGGGGCAATACCGGTAAAACTTCGGGTATGCAGTATTTCGTTGGCGCGGTAAATACCGTGGCCTATATAGAGATGCCTGTCGTAAGCATGTTCTGCCCACCAGTCCAGCAAGGTATCGTAATCACAGAGCCTGTGTCCTTTTTCCCAATACAACTGGGGTGCTACATAATCGATCCATCCATTTTGTAACCACAACAATACGTTGGCATAGAGGTCGCCATAACAGGAGGTGCCTGCCCGGGTATTACTGCCATCCGGGTCGTCTGCTTTATTACGCCATACACCAAAGGGGCTAATACCAAACTTTACTGTGGGTTTGATGGCATGGATGGCCATATATACCTGTTTAACGAGGCTATCGCAATTGCTTCTTCTCCAATCGTCTTTCTTTAATCCATTGCCATATTTGAGATATGCTTTTTGATCGGGGAACTCCCTGCCCGTGATACGATAGGGATAGAAATAGTCGTCCATGTGTATCCCATCTACATCATATCTTGTTACAATATCCTTTACCACTTTTACTACAAACTCGCGTACCTGTGGTAAACCGGGGTTGAAATATTTGGTGGTTCCATAGTTAATGAACCATTCGGGATGTTGCTTTGTAATATGAGTGGGAGAAACAGAGGAGGTTCTAATATTGAATACGGCGCGGTAGGGGTTTAACCAGGCATGAAACTCCATACCCCGCTTATGCGTTTCTTCTATCATGAATGCGAGAGGATCGTAGAAAGGTGTGGGTGCAACACCTTGTTTACCGGTAATATATTCGCTCCAGGGCTCGTAGGGTGAGGGATAAAAAGCATCTGCTGCGGGCCTTACCTGCATAACAATGGCATTCATGCCATTGCGTTGGTGCTCTTCGAGCAAATGAATGAACTCTGCTTTTTGCTGTTCTACACTTAACCCTTTCCTGCTGGGCCAATCGATGTTTTCTACCGTGGCAACCCATACACCACGGAATTCAAAAGCCGGGGATACCTGTGCCATTACACGATCACCCACGATAAGCATTGTACACAATAAACAACAGGCAATAAGGTATTTCATCATCCGAAGATAATATGGATGCTGTATGAAACAGGGAATGTGGATGAATGTAAGGGGAAAAGCCGCGTAATCCACAGAGAATGAGGTTATTCTCTCATTTTGTCCAGGAGGTTACTGAGCGATCCGGCATCTGCGAGGTTGAGGTTGCCCATGAATTTATCCATGGCATCTTCCTGGCGGTCTATCTCTTCCAATAACTGTAATCCTTTTTCGGAGATGGTTACATCTACCAGGCGTTTATCGGAAGGGCAGGTTTTCTTTTCTACAAATCCTTTTTTGATGAGGCGGTCTACCATTCGGCTGGTATCGCTCATTTTATCGAGCATCCTGTCCCTGATCTGCAGGGTACTTAACGGGCATTGGTGGCCACGGAGAATACGGAGAATGTTGAATTGCTGTGGGGTGAGATCGAAGGGTTCCAGGAAATTCCTGATCTTCTCCTGCAGCCAGCCTGCAGAGAAAATAAGATTAATAGCAGCTTTTTGATAGTCATTGCGAAAATGACTCTGCTGTATGTCCTTATCGATCCCCATACTGCAAAAGTAATAAGGCTGGCTCAATCTTCCCACACTGTTAATCCTTCGCTGCAATTTGCGCAGATATCGATGTTTTTTCGGCTGGTCATGAGCTCCCGCCTGAATTGTTTGTAATTGTCGTTATTCCAGGTTTCCTTGAAACTCTGGGTTTTGAGGTTGCCGAGCTGGTGGGTGGCGTCTTTATCGAAACAGCAGGGTACCACCAGGCCATCCCAGGTAATTACATTGGCGTGCCAGAGCTTCCAGCAATGGTTGCTGAGGCCGCTTTTTACCTGCATATTGCCCTGTTTGTCCTTTTTGTAGCGGCTGTACTTATCGAGGGAGGGAATTAACTGGTGGGGGTCATTTTCGTAGTCGTATACCTGTGCTGTTTTGAAACGCACCTGGTCTACCCCTATTTCCTTGCCCAATCGCTTTACTTCTTCTATCTGGTGTTCATTGGGTTTTACCACGAGGAACTGGAAGAAGATAAAGGGGGTTTTACTATTGAGTTCTTTTTTCCATTTTACAATATTGCGGGCTCCCTGTAACACTTTTTCCAGTTTACCGCCTACCCGGTATTGCTGGTATACATCCTGTGTAGTACCGTCGATGGAGATGATCAACCTGTCCAGCCCACTTTCTACAGTCTTTTTTGCTTTCTCATCAGTCAGGTAATGGGCATTGGTGGAGGTGGCTGTGTAGATGCCTTTGCTGCTGGCATATTTTACCATATCCAGGAAACCAGGATTGAGGTAGGGTTCTCCCTGGAAGTAGAAAATGAGGTAGAGGAGTTCTTTGTGAATATCGTCGATGGTCTTTTTGAAAAAGCTTTCCTCGAGCATACCCGTAGGCCGGGTGAAGGCGCGCATACCGCTGGGGCATTCGGGGCAACGGAGGTTGCAACTGGTGGTGGGCTCGAAGGAGATGGAGATAGGATACCCCCATTGTACCGGCTTTTTGAGGACCTTACTTAGTTGGTAACTGCTCATCACTTTTACCGTATTCCATATACGGCGGGGTGTGAGCTTGGTGATAAGGTTTACGCTATCTGTGAAATTAAAATAAGGCATAACTGACAGTAAAAATAAGCTGCTCTGCGTAATAATGAATTGTAATGTTTGTTTACTTCCGGATTTGGTAAAGGCAAAGGGAGCAGACAGGCAGGGAATAACTTAAACTGGCGATTATAGGATTGAAACAAGCCAGTTACTCAATAGCAGGGGCTATCTTTTACACATTGGGTTTTTATTAGCAAGTATTTGAGCATATTTGTTCTATAGCTCTATGCCCAGGCCTAAAAAGAAAAAACGTTCCGTATTACCTTATTTAATTGCTGCATTGGTTGTTGCGGCGGGTGCCGCCGTATACCTGGTTAGCGTTCTGCGGGAACAGAGTGAACTGGAAAAGGCTGAGGCTGCTTATTACTCGGCTTTCGGCATCGATATGCCGCTGAATTATTCCATACATGGTATTGATGTTAGCAGTTACCAGCGTACCATTTCCTGGCCATCTGTAAAAAGTATGCAGGTGGATGATATTCAAATGGGCTTCACTTTTATTAAGGCGACCGAAGGGTTGAATGATGTGGACAGGCAGTTTGTGAACAACTGGCTGAATGCGAAAAACGCCGGCATGGTTTGCGGGGCTTATCATTTTTTCCTGGCTACCAAGAGTGGGGCTAAACAGGCGCATAATTTTATTACCACGGTTTCCCTGCATAAGGGTGACCTGCCCCCGGTATTGGATGTGGAGCAATTGTATGGTGTGCCCCCGGCGCTCATGCGGCAACGGGTGAAGGAATGTCTTGATTCGTTGGAGCATTATTATAAGGTAAAACCTATTTTATATAGCTACGTGGAGTTTTACAATCAATACCTGGGTAAGGATTTTGATGATTATCCTTTGTGGGCGGCTCATTACCTGGAGCCTGAGAAACCGCGTATTAAAAGAAGTTGGCTTTTTTGGCAGCACAATGATGCCTGCCACGTGAATGGTATTGTTACCCCGGTGGACTGTAATGTATTTAATGGGGATAGCACTGATTTTAGAGGGATATTGATGCCGTAAGAAGGTTGCAGGTTAGAAATTCCCCAAACAGGCATTTAGTAAATCAGTAACTTGTAACTAGTGCCATTCTTCTGTAAACCCTACTGTATGCGTTATATTACCTGCGCCATCCTGGCTTGCTTACTATTCCTGTATACCACAAAGGCTCAAACTTTATCCCCGGGTTTTAATGCGGAAGAATATGCGGAGATGCTTCGGGTAATTTTATCCAATGCCGATACTGCTTACCTGCAGCGGCATTCTATTACAATGCCTATAGCCAATGATTATCACCTTGCCTACCAGGCCCCGGAAACCGGGTTGAGAAACCAGTGGAGTCTTTTTGTTAATAGCAGTAACACTATTCTGGTGATCAATTTGCGGGGTACCGTAAATGCTTTTCCGAGCTGGCTGGAGAACTTTTATTCTGCTATGATACCTGCCAATGGCTCCCTGCAACTGGATGACAGTACTGTATTTCATTACCGGTTTGCGGCTGACCCTAAGGCTGCTGTACATGTAGGATGGGCGTTGGGTGTGGGAAGTATGGCGCCTGCTATTACGCAGAAAATACAGGCATATTATAACAAGGGCATTAAGCAGTTATTAATCATAGGACATAGCCAGGGTGGTGCGTTGGCATTCTTACTTACCTCTTACCTGCATTACCAGGTGGAGGCACATGCTTTACCGGAGGACCTGCTACTGAAAACCTATTGTAGTGCGGCACCTAAGCCTGGTAACCTGTATTATGCTTATGATTATGATTTCATTACCCGGAACGGATGGTCGTTTACCGTGGTGAATGCGGCAGACTGGGTTCCGGAAACACCTTTCTCCATACAGACCACCAGGGATTATACTACCGTGAATCCTTTTACAAACGTTGCGCCTTTATTAAAAAAGCAGCCTTTCTTTATAAGGCTGTACCTGAAACATGTGTATAGCAGGCTGGATAAAACCACCCATGAGGCCCAGACCACTTATACCCAATACCTGGGCAAAACCTTATACAAGGAGGTTAAGAAATACCTGCCTCATTTCAGGCAACCTGTTTATTACCCATCCATGAACTATATGCGGGCTGGTGTTCCTATTGTATTGCAGCCCGACGAAGCATACCGCAAAGCATACCCTGATAGCACGCAGCATCTTTTTATGCATCATGGCATACAACCCTATTATGAACTTGTTGAAAGGATATATCTTAAAAAGTAATGGATATAATAGTAGTATTAACGGAAGTTATTTAGTAACTTTAAATAACATACCTACTGTAAGCGGTCTTGCTTGTTTTATTAACTAAACCTGAAGATGCGGTTTTTGACAAAACATAGACTTTCCTGCATTGTTAACGATGGCTTCCTGAAACTGTTTTTTAAGGGCTGGTTGTGTATTATTGGTATGTTGCCGCTTGCCCTTCGGGCCCAGGGAACTGCGTTTGTACAGCCTGCGGCCAGATTGATCACCCGCTTTCATTTTACCCAGTTTACCGGGGGTATCATACTGGTACAGGCGAGGCTGGATAATATCGGTGATACCTTAAATTTTATATTGGATACGGGTTGCGGTGGTATTTCACTGGATTCTGCTACTGTTGAGGAGTTTCATATACCCACCCGGAAAAGCGACCATACCATCCGTGGTATTGCCGGGATGAAACTGGTTGATTTTGCTTATAACCATACCTTGCGTTTACCGGGACTAAACGTGGATAGCCTTAACTTTCATGTTAATGACTATGACCTGCTTTCCAGCGTATATGGTGTTAAGATAGATGGTATTATCGGCTTTAGTTTTCTACGCCACTATATTATAGAAATCAATTACGATTCCTTACAGATCGGCATTTATACACCGGGTAATTTTAAGTACCCGAGGGGTGGGCATATGCTGTACCCTACGTTTACTTCTCTTGCCATGCCCGACGCGGTTCTTACAGATGAGAAGCAGATAGCCAGCCGTTATATTTTTGATACCGGTGCAGGCTTGTGCCTGTTATTATCGGAGGATTTTGTGAAAGACAGCAGCGTAATCAA
>Ga0207739_1000046_pt1 | contig 14008 bp, 14 predicted proteins | sample LuqExpMetageno15_FD_187773 | JGI IMG/M metagenome (GOLD analysis project Ga0207739, IMG submission 187773) | Tropical forest soil microbial communities from Luquillo Experimental Forest, Puerto Rico - Sample 15 (SPAdes) | ecosystem: Environmental > Terrestrial > Soil > Tropical forest ... | reverse complement strand
TAGTTGCTGACAAGCCAAAGCCTGAAGCAGCACATAGCCACGCTGGTGCTCCTGATATGGGTGGAATGGGCGGTTACTAATCATAACAGTCATTTCTATGCAATACAAGAATCCCCGCTATGGCAACATAGCGGGGATTCTTATTTGCATTTATACACCGTACACCATACATCACACATCGTACATCGAATCATTGTTTCTTTACCTGGAACTGCCAGTAATCATGCTTCTTCAATACATCAATAACAGGTTTAAAGGCGTTGTACAGCGTTTTTTCTGCACCGGTTAATACCAGTTTATTGCCATCAATAGAAGGCTGTTTACTGGTAATGCAGCTATCTAATTGAGCAATGGTATTGCAGGTAAGGGTATCGTTCTGAAAAGTAACCTGGTAGCTGCCCTCATGCAAAAGATGGATCATAAAATAGGAAGCATCATAAGTAACCTGCACAGCTGCTGAAGGTACCGGCACATCCTGTTGAAACGTAGTGCCCAGGTTCATTACCCGGTAATTGTTGATATGTGCGTCCTTTAGTATGCTTAGTAACCGGATGATATCCCCATAGGAGGTACGGCTATCGGATATAACAAAGAACCGGCGTTTGGAAATATCCTTCTTATACGCTTGTATAACAGAATCTACCTCTTTCCACTCTTCCACACGTACATGATGCCCGTTGGTGTTAATGGTATATTTGTCCGGTAACAGGATACAATTGTTAAAAACCTTTGTTTCACTGGCATCCGGGCGGGTACTGGTAAGCGCCAGGGTATCATCTTCAAATACCTGGGCTGTTGACCGGGTAGTAAAACCTAAGGCTGCAAAGAATAACAGAATCACTAAATAGTTGCGCATAACAATAGTTTACGATGAAAGACTGTTTAGATAAATTCATTCTTCTGTATCAGGATAACCTGTTTCTCCAGTTCATCTAAATCCTGTGTAGCATAATAGATCTTCTCTGCTTTAATTCCATGATAAACGTGGATAATGAAATTCCTGAAAGAGCGGGGAACATGCCATGGATAAGAATACTTATCCAGTATGTCCTGGTCAATATACCGTATGGCTTCCCCAATAATAAGGAACTGGTACTGAACAGCGCTTTGTACCTGTACATCGCGCAGGAACGTTGTTTCGTCTATTCCTTTTACAAATGACCTTATTAGTTGGATAGCATCCAGTATATGCGTTGTTCTTTCCTGGGAAGTAGGGTTACCCATATATTTGGATCATATCTGCGTTGGCGGATTGCTGGGCAAAATCTTTGAGGTATCCTTTTTCTACGAGGTCTACCTTTCGCCGGATATTGGTTTCAATAACATAGGCAATATCAATAAGATCGAACAGGGAATATTTCCGGGCATCATTGAGCTCTACCATGATATCTACATCGCTTTTAGGAGTGGCTTCGCCCCTGGCAACAGACCCGAATAACCATGCATTGGCAACACGGCCATCTTTGCTAAGTGTGTTCTTTATTTGGTGAATAAGATTACCGGTATTGATAACCGGCTGGGCAAGATAGCTGGCCCTTTGTTCGGCAACCTGCAGTGCCTCGAGCCCTACCTCTTCGTTTTCTACCTCGTAGAGTAGTTTATCGGAAAGCCATGTGATAAGCAGGTCGTTTTGATTGAGGGAGAAATAGCCTGCTAATTTAATAACCTGCTCGCGGGTGGCTATACGCTGGCCGCGTTCTATTTTGCTGAGTATGGCCTGGTCTATATCGAGAACGGCGGCAATAGCCCGTAAGGGTAGTTGTTTTTCTTCCCTTTGCCTGCGGATAATATCGCCAAGACTGTTCATGGGTATAATTGCCTTTTGACAAATCTTGTCAAAGATAATCTTTCTTTTGGGTTATTCCTTATTTATTGCTAATTTTTTTATCATACTTCCTGTATAATAAGGTTCACTATATTTAGTGCTATGGCGAGAATTGTATCCCGGAAAATGCGGTTAATACCCCTTGTAGCGGTTATTTTCTTTACGGTATCCGGCGGCCCTTATGGGTTGGAACCATTGCTGGTATATGCAGGCAAGCATGGTGCATTATTGCTCCTGCTCACGGTACCCTTGTTATGGGATATACCCGCCATTGCCACGGTACTTGAATTAAACAGTATGATGCCGGTAACCGGTGGGTATTACCAGTGGGTAAAGCGCGCGCTAGGGATGCGTTTCGCTTTTTATGAAGGCTGGTGGACATGGCTCTATACTTTCGTAGACCTGGCCATATACCCGGTATTATTTGTTGAATATGCCTCCTTCTTATTCCCGGGTATTGAAGCCTACAAGATACCGGTATGTTTATGTATCATCTGGTTTGGCGCAGGGTTAAACATATTGGGTGTAGTACCTGTAGGTAAAACAGCCCTGGTATTAAGTGTGCTGGTACTATTGCCATTCCTGTTATTGTTTGTAAAAGGCGTATTCCTGTTTAAGGGTGTAACGGCCATACCAACGCCATCATTAAGCGGTATAGGTTTCTCCTCTTTGGGGATGGCATTGTATACGGTAATGTGGAATTTTATTGGTTGGGATAATGCCACCACTTATGCGGGGGAAGTAGAGAAACCGGCGCGAACCTATATCTATTCTACCCTGATAGCTTTTGGTTGTATTGTACTGGTATACACATTGGCTGTAGTAACAGCAGATGTATCCGGTATGGATCTGGGCCACTTAAATGAGAAAGGCTTTCCGGCATTGGGTGAATGGGTAGGAGGCAAGTGGTTGGGTACGGTATTGGCGATGGGCGGCATGGCCAGCACATTAGGGCTTTTCGCGGCCATATTGCTATCTGTATCAAGGGTACCCAAGGCAATGGCAGACGATCGCCTGTTGCCGGCTATCTTGCAAAAAGAGCATCCCCGTTATCAAACACCCTATTTATCGGTATTGATCTGTGCAGGTGTGGTAAGCTGTATGATACTATGGACATTCAGCGACCTGTTGGTGATAGACATCATTCTCTATGGGGCAGGTCTTTTACTCGAATTCATCAGCCTGCTGGTATTGCGTATCAAAGCGCCAAACGAACCCCGCCCTTTTAAAATACCACTCAATACTTTGGGGATCTGCATCATGATTGCCTTGCCTGTAGTGGTATGGGTGATTGCATTATCCGGTGCATTGTCCTCCAGCGATAGCATTGTAAAAGCTGCTATATTCGGCCTCTCAGCACTCGTAAGTGCAGAAGTAATATGGCAGGGGATCCGCCTTTACAGAAGGAATAGAAATGAAGGTAGATAAGCCCGTAACAGGGTTGGTTATTCCTTAGCTGTACCAATAGCGTTCATTTGTATCTGCTGGGTAGTATCTTCTTTTAAAACATATCTTGCTTCCCCGGTAAAAGTATTGGCCGGGTATACGGAATAGAGTTGCTTCTCGGTTAGTATGCGTAGCAGGGCAATATCGCCACTGATATTACGATCACGCTTCAGGTAATTCTCGTTTAACTGGTATTCAATATAAATGGTTTTACAGGAAGCATGGGTTACTTTGGGGTCGAATATCTTTACACGGGCTGTTAAATAGTTGCCAAGGCTATCGCTATATAACTTTTCCAATGCTTCACTTTCGGCTTTATTATAAGCTGTTCTATCGTATTCGTCATCATTTGAAGTGAGGGTGTTTACTACCGTTTTTACAGGCAATGAATGGATGAACATTGGATAGGTAGCCGCCAGGGTAAAGAACGTGGCTATGCAAATGATAACCGGTGTCATCACCTTTATAAAAGAAACTTTTGGCTGCGCTGTAGTGGGTGGATAATACGTAACAACCTTTGTTCCGGCAACGATATCCCCAAGCCTCCTGGAAGGGTTAGCCAGTGTAATGATCAATTCTAATGGCCAGAAGAGGCAAAACAGGTTTCGTATCAAACAGCGTAAGGGAGAGGCCGCTTCCCGGGTTGTATTCCGGACTACCTGGTTTTGCAACATGTTCTTGCCAATGCTTCTGCCATTGATACCATCTTTACAGAGATAGAAGGTGAGCCCCAGTGATAAAGCCATCAGTAACGGTGTGGTTACAAAATAAGGTACTACCTCATTGGCTTTTACGGTAAGGGGTTTAAACAGGTCGATGATAAGGGTAATAATAAAAAAACCGAAACAGGCTGCCATAAATGTAAGAACGTCGATAACAAGGGAGGCAAGCCTTGACCCGGCATTTACATTTGTTTGTAGGATCATGCAGTTGTTGGTTATAATGGAAAGGTACGGTGTTTACCCAGGTATTATACAAACTGGAAATACAACAAGGCTATGGCAGCAGCCGTCATTAACACAAGGGTGATCATGCCCAGTACATTTGACAAACGACTATTGGTAAAACTCCCCATTACTTTCTTATTGTTACAGATATGTAATACGATCACGATCATTACGGGGGCTGTAACACCATATAATATGGCCGTATAGATCAATGCCTGGATAGGGCTGATACCCAGGAAGTTTAATAAAAGGCCAATGATCAGCGAAGCGCCCATGGTAATATAAAACCCCTTTGCCTCGCGGAACGTTTTATCCAGCCCTTCATCCCAACCAAAGGTCTCCGCCATGATATAGGAAAGAGACCCCGCCAGCACGGGTATGGCCAGGAAGCCCGTACCCAGTATGCCGATGGTAAATAATACATAAGCCAGGTTGCCGGCAATGGGCTCCAGTGCTTTGGCAGCCTGCTCAACAGTATCTATTTGTCGTATGCCCGCATTATATAACACAACACCCGTGGTAAGAATGATAAAGAACATGACCAGGTTAGAAAAGAACATTCCCATATCCACATCTGTTTTCATTTCATGTAATACCTTCTTGTTCAGGACTACTTTCCTGGGATGATGTGTTACTTCTTCTGCTTCCATGGTTGTTTGCCAGAAGAACAGGTAAGGTGAAATGGTAGTACCCAGCAGTGCTACCAGTATTTCTATAAATGCCTTATTAAGATGTATAGTGGGGATAAAGGTACTCTTAAGCACCTTTGTCCAGTTTACCTGTACCAGGAAGGGTACCACTATGTACAGTAGCAAACAGATACAAAGCCATTTTAGAATGGTAGCCAGTTTTTGGTAAGGATACTTTATAATGAGAAAAATGAGTAATGCCGTAAAGAATACACTAAAAATAACCACCGGTACCTTAGGAACCAACAGGTGAGCAGCAGCCCCCATACCTTGTATATCTGAGCCTATATTGAGTGTAATGGCAGGGAAGCTAAACAGCATCATCAGGTAGAGTATACTTTTATGATAATGTTGCCGAAGTGTAGTGGTTAACCCTTGCCGGGTAACAATACCTATTCTTGCACACATCTCCTGTATAGAAGCCATTAAGGGAAAGGTGATGAGTGCAGTCCACAAAGTAGCCAGTCCAAAACCTGCACCTGCCTGTGAGTAGGTAGCAATACCGGAAGGGTCATCATCGCTGGCCCCAGTAATAATACCCGGCCCGAATACACTAAAGAACTTTCTAACCTTTATCCATCGTTGTACAGACTTTTTCAAGAGTAATGGGTTTATAGTAAGGAAAACTACGTTAAAAATGGTTATATCTTATTACTATCCACCGTTCTCCAGGTAACGATTGGCCTGCATGGTATAGAGGTCTGCATATTTGCCCTTTAGTTGCATCAGGTTTTGATGCGAGCCTTGTTCAATAATTTTACCATGTTCCAGTAATAAGATGATATCAGCATTCTTAACCGTACTAAACCGGTGGCTGATCAATATAATGGTCCTGTTATTCATATTCTTTTCCAGTGAACTGAAGATCTTCTCTTCTGTTACCGCATCAATAGAAGCGGTAGGTTCATCCAAAATGGTTACAGCGGCATTGCGATAGAACATTCTTGCCACGGCCAGGCGTTGGTGTTGCCCTTTGGAAAGATCAACACCATCAGTGAATTCTTTCCAGATCAGCTGGTCGTATTTGGCAGGGAATGCATTGATAAATTCATCAGCCCCGGAATATTGGGCAGCCTGTAGCAGCCTGTCTTCATGAACAGGGAAACCCATAGCATTGTCCATCCTGCCTACACCAATAGATTCCCGAATGGATAAATTATAAATGGGGAAATCCTGGAAGAGTATCCCGATAGCCTCCTGCCAGTCGTCCAGGTGAATATCTTTTAAATTGGTTCCGTTGATATAAATATCCCCTTCTGTAGGGTCGTATACCCGGCAGAGTAATTTGATGAGGGTGGTTTTACCAGAGCCATTGATCCCAACAATCGCTACTTTTTTACCGGGCTCAATAGAAAAGGAGAGGTGCTCCAATACAAAGGGATTATCCTGCCCCTCGCTGGGATAACGAAAAGATACATCCCTGAATTCGATCAATGGGGGCTCTGCAAACTTGTAACGTATGGAATGCTCTTTGGAGGCTATCCGTGGTTTAATATCAAACAACTCAAACCAGCGTGCGGCGTAACGTGCGGCTTCCTCGGTATAGGAGATAGATTCAATATACCCGTTGATGGTTTGATAGAAGCGTGTATAAGTAGTAAAAGCCAATAAAAGTCCACCTACGGCAATACTACCAGATAGCGCATCCTTTGTCATGAGTGCTATAGCCGCAAAAAGGAATAAGAGATACCAGAGGCTCAGGATGCTATAAGAGACGGCCTTTTTACGTTCTGCTACAATCACTTTCTTATTATAGGAAAGCTTGCGATCCCTGATCTGATCCTTTAGCCAGTTCTTTAGTTTTAAAAGGATCACATCCACTGCTTTTTGTAACTCCTCAAAATGAGAGATCCGGTTGCCAATGATGCGGTTATCGTCCAGGGAAAAATAGCGTATCCGGAAAACCTCCATGCTATACTTTTTATAAAAGAAATAAACAGGAGTAGCCGCCAGCAGCGCAAATACAACCAGCCATTTGCTGAGCGACCATAAAATGCCGATAGAGGTAATGATACCTGCAAAGCTGGAGGCAGAGTTAAAGATAAAATCCTGCAGGTTTAATACGCTACCCGTACCCCATTCCTGTGCGCTTCGAAGCAGGTTTTGGTAGGTACTGCTTTCAATAGTGCCAATATCCAGGGCGCTTTGTTTGTCAATTTTATACATCTCCAGTTGCAGGTTTTGTTGCATCCGGAATGTCATCTTGTAATGACTGGCGATATTGCCAACCAGCATGGGTACCAGGAAAGACAGGCCCAGCAGGATGGATGTTTCCACCAGTGCTTGCTTACTGCCCGAACCCTGCTTGATCTGTATGATCTCATTTACAATAGAGGAGAAACTGGTAAACTGTAGGTATACGATAGCCCCCTGGAAAATGTTCAGGATAACGAGGATGAGTAACAGTTTCCTGTTGGTTTGCCATGCAAATGAGATCGATTTCATGGCAATAGTAAACATGTTGGTCGTCTTCTTCATACGTCTGTAAGGTATAAAGAAAAGGCTACTATTAAAACAGCGAAGGTTATCTTAATGCTATGGCTACCAGGGGCGCCAGTTTGCCTGCCCATACTGCATATTCCTTACCGCTGGGGTGCAACCCGTCGTTGGCAATTAAAGAAGGGTCTGTTCCCATAGCCCGTGTATTACCGGTGATATCAATATATATACAATGGTATTGTGCAGTAACCTGTTGGTTAATGGCATTAAAGCTGTCAATGTCACGGCTAATAGAAGCGGCCCCTCCTCCGAAAGGTGTAACCCCATAATCGGGTATGGATAGCACAAATACATGGCTGTTGTTACCGCCTGCCAGTTGAATGCTTTGCTGAAGCAGTTGGGTAAAATGCAACCGGTAACCGCCGGTATCGAGCCCCTGGTACTGGTCATTTACGCCGATTAACAGGCTTACTACATCATGCACGGGTGGACGCCGGTAGGCGATGGCATTTTGCAGATCGATGGTTGTCCAGCCCGTAGTGGCAATATATTGGATAGGACGGATGGAAATACCCATCGATTGTAGCAGTTTGCCGGCCTGGGCAGGGAAACGCTGGTTGCTGTCAACCGATTGCCCGATTGTGTAGGAATCTCCCAATGCCAGCCAGGTTTTACCCGAGGTGTCAATAACCCCCGGGGTACTGTTGACAGAACCGGGCGTAACGCCAGTGTTTTTGAGGCATCCGGCGGCGAATAAAAGGTAGAATAAAGCGACCATATAACGATTTTTTACAGGCATATGCTTATCTACGAAAACGATTGCAAATTTGTTTTACCATCATATAACTGCTACCCCTACTTTTGTACCCGCTTTTGTAAACCAAAAAGATTTGTATGCCTCAAAAAATTAAAGTTGCCAACCCTGTTGTAGAACTGGACGGGGATGAAATGACCCGGATTATATGGAAATTCATCAAAGACAAATTGATCCTTCCCTACATTGAAGTAGATATTAAATATTATGACCTGGGTATTGAATACCGTGACGAGACAAACGACCAGGTTACTGTTGATGCTGCCAATGCCATTAAACAATATGGTGTGGGTATTAAATGTGCTACCATTACACCTGATGAGCAACGTGTAGAGGAGTTTAAGTTAAAGCAAATGTGGAAGAGCCCTAATGGCACTATCCGTAATATATTAGATGGTACAGTATTCCGTGAGCCTATCGTGTGCAGCAATGTACCACGCCTGGTTCCTAACTGGACTGCTCCTATCTGTATTGGCCGTCATGCTTTTGGCGACCAATACCGTGCTACTGATTTTGTAACAAAGGGTAAAGGAAAGCTGACCATTAAGTTTGAAGGAGAAGATGGTACCAAGCAGGAGTTTGAGGTATTCAACTTTAAAGGAGATGGTGTTGCGTTGGCTATGTACAATACAGACGAGAGCATTAAAGGTTTTGCAAGAAGCTGTTTCAATACTGCCTTACAGAAAAAATGGCCTTTATACCTTTCTACCAAGAACACGATCCTGAAGAAATACGATGGTCGCTTTAAAGATATCTTTGAAGAGATCTATCAGCAGGAGTTCAAAGCCAAGTTTGATGCAGCAGGTATTACTTATGAGCATCGTTTGATCGATGACATGGTGGCTTCTGCGTTAAAATGGAACGGTAACTTTGTATGGGCTTGTAAGAACTATGATGGTGATGTACAAAGCGATACAGTGGCACAAGGTTTTGGTAGCTTAGGTTTGATGACTTCTACACTGGTAACACCAGATGGTACTGTAATGGAAGCTGAAGCGGCGCACGGAACAGTTACCCGTCACTATCGTGAACACCAGAAAGGTAAACCTACTTCTACCAACCCGATCGCATCCATCTTTGCATGGACAAGAGGTTTGGAGTTTCGTGGTAAACTGGACAACAACCAGGAATTAATTAAGTTCTGTCATGCATTGGAAGCAGTGTGTGTGGAGACTGTAGAGAGTGGTAAAATGACCAAGGACCTGGCTGTATGTATTTATGGCAACAAGGTAAACCATGGTGAACATTACCTGTATACAGAAGAGTTCTTAGACGCATTGGATAAGAACCTGCAGGCTAAATTAGCATAAGCGATCTAACTGATCTAACTATAAAAGCAAAGGCCCCGCACGTAGTGCGGGGCCTTTGCTTTTATAGCCCTTTATAACAAACCGGCAGCCCATTTAATGGCGCCTTCTATGTGTTGCAGAAAGAGCGGATCGGCATAGCTTTCATCGGTATGTCCCAATGCTGTTTGTAATACCCGGCCCTTTTTACAATAGCCATACCAGGCTATCGGGTGTTTGCCCATGGTGCCGCCCTGGTAACTGGTTTCATCCAGTTCTATCAATACTTTCTTATCAGCCGGTATGGGGGTATTGAAATTATATAGCTCATCCTGCCTTGTCCATTCTTTGGGTAGCATACTGGTAGAAGGGTGTAGCTGATCTGTTACTACAAACTTTGCCTGCTGTGGCTTGGGGTGGTTCTTAAAAGTAGTACCAATGGTTGCCACATACCATGGCCAATCCTGCTCTGTATCTGTACCTGTATGGATGGTTACAAGGCTACCGCCTGATTCGATGTATTTCTGAAAGGCCTTTTCTTCTTTTGTTCCGAATATCTTGCCGGTTACACCCAGGAAGATGATCGTTTTATACTGTCGCAGGGCCTTGTAATGGCTAAACTGCGTAGAGTCCTCCGTAAAGGTTAATTGCCAGTGATTCTTTGCTGCCAATTGCTTTAAAGCTTCCTGGCCGGCAGGAATGCTTTTATGCCTGAACCCGTTTGTTTTGGAGAAAACCAGGATAGGCAGGGATTGCGCCTGCAGGTAAGAGAAAGACAAGGCAAGCAGCAGGAGGGATATGGTTCTTTTCATTAGGGAAAATTAATTATGAATGATGAATTGTGAGTTATGAATTGTTTATTACTGATCACTTATCGCGTATAAGGTACAAGGTATAACTTTGAGATATGAATGAAGTAGAAGTATTGATCATAGGTGGTGGCCCGATAGGTCTCGCCTGTGGGATAGCAGCACAACAGGCGGGACTGAGCTATACAATCATCGAGAAAGGATGCCTGGCCAATAGTCTGTACAATTACCCCGTAAACATGACTTTCTTTTCTACCTCCGAGCGATTGGAGATTGGAGGCGTGCCTTTTATGAGCCTGAACGCGAAACCCAACCGGCAGGAAGCACTGGAATATTATCGTCGCGTACAGGAGAGTTACCAACTGAACATACGATTGTTTGAAACTTTTGAAAAGGCCGAGCGATTGGAGGATCAGCGTTATGTAGTAACTACTTCTAAAGACCGTTATACTGCCCGTAACATTATTGTTGCTACCGGTTTCTATGATATACCGGTACTCATGAATGTACCTGGTGAAGCATTACCGAAAGTGAAGCATTATTATAAAGACCCTCATTTTTATGCCTATCAGAAAGTGCTGGTGGTGGGGGCTAATAATTCCGCTGTTGATGCGGCACTGGAAACATGGCGCAAGGGAGCGGAGGTTACCATGGTAATAACGGGAGAGGAGATTGGCCAAAGAGTGAAATACTGGGTAAGGCCGGATATCGTTAACCGTATTAAGGAGGGAAGCATCAAAGCATACTTTCAATCGAAGGTTACCGCTATCAGTGAGCACGAAGTGGATATTGTAACACCGGATGGATTGGTAACCATACAGAACGATTTTGTATTGGCCATGACGGGTTATATGCCCAATTTCCAACTGTTGGAATCACTCGGTATTCAATTGTCAGAAAATGAAAAACGACACCCTTCTTTTAATTACGAAACCATGGAAACCAATCAACCGGGTATTTACCTGGCGGGCGTAGTGTGCGGTGGTATGGATACACATACCTGGTTTATAGAAAACTCAAGGGAACATGCGGGGAAGATCATACAGAATATAGTTGTAAGTAGTAAGTGATAAGTTGTAAGTTATAAGAACGGCCCAACCGAAGGTTGGGCCGTTCTTATAATTCGCTATCTATAAACTTATAACTTACAACGTATAACGTACAACTTATTTGGTACTGATTCCTACTCTATGCTGCACATACTGGTTCTTTACGGCTTCGGCCAGCATAAAATGCGCCAGGTCGCCAGCTGCTATTTTACCCTGGTTGGGGGAGGGTACTCTTTCTCCTTCGGTAATATAATTGCCTGTTACTGCTTCATTGAGAATATCGGGAGAACATACAAATGTCCAGTCAAGGTTACTGTCTTTTAAATACAGGTAGGCTTGCAGGTGTTCACGGCCAACCGGAAGGTATTCTGCGGGGTAGTTTTTATCGTTTACCAGGTAATCGCCTTTACCATCATCCAATACACCCATGCCACCTAACGCTACAATCCTTTTTACATGGGCTGTTTCCATTTGTGTAACGATGTTTTTGATGCCCAGGCTACGTGCATGGTCGCTTCCATCAAAAGCGCCACCTAAGGTGGAGAGTACTACGTCTGCGCCTTGCACAGCCTGTAATACTTCTGCTGCATCGAATATATATCCTTTGATTGCTTTTAAATTGGGTGTGTGGGATTCTTTGTCCAGGAAGTCGTCTATGTTTCTTCCAAATGCCCTTACGATATGCTGTTGTGCCAAAGCCTGCTCTACAATGCGTTTACCTACCTGGCCTGTTGCGCCGAATACTGTAATGATCATATAGTTGTTTTGCTGTGTTTAAGCCGCATGTGCCGACTCTGCAATATCGTCCATAGAAATAGCATAATGGCTTTCATCGAATACGCATTTGCCATTTTTTATGAGGAGCACCTGTGGTGACTCATGCGGTACCTCAAAAATAGCAGCTACCTGCTGGGAGAGTGCGCGGTGTGCAATCAGGTCAAGATAATAAAAGTCTACACCGGCGGGTGTATCTGCACGCTCCAGCCTGCTTTTGGCCATACTGCTAATGCTGCACCGGGTACTATGCTTAAAGATAAGCTGGGGAACAGAAAACGATTTTTCTTTGATAGTGGTTAACTGATCTTCCGTGGTAAGTGATATCCAATCCATTCTATACTGCTAACGCCTCTTTTATTGCCTGAAATAACGTGGATTTGTGGTAGGACAACCTTTGCGGGATGATGCGCAGGAAGTAAACAATGCTGCTGCCAATACTACGGATAAAACGATAATGAATACTTTTTTCATAGAGATAATTTGTAAAAGTTTAATAAGGGTATCACTACACTTTCCTTGCCAAAGATAAGGTTTTGCCTGAAATTGCTGTTCGCGACCATAATAATAGATTATTTTCCGAATATTTGCAGCAATACCTCTTACATGAAAGTACATTTTATATCTATCGGTGGCAGTGTTATGCACCAATTGGCCATTGCTTTACACAGAAAAGGATACCAGGTTACCGGAACAGACGATGAAATATTTGAACCCGCCAGGACCAACCTGGAAAAAGAGGGGCTTTTACCGGCGAAAATTGGCTGGCAGCCTGCTATGATTACGCCTGATCTTGATGCGATTATACTGGGGATGCACGCAAAAGCGGATAACCCGGAGCTGCTGAAAGCCAAAGAACTGGGATTAAAAATATACTCCTTCCCCGAATACATTTACCAGGAGAGCGTTACCAAAACCAGGGTAGTAGTGGGTGGTAGTCATGGCAAAACCACCACTACCAGTATGATCATGCATGTACTGAAGCAGGCGGGTAAGGATTTTGATTACCTGGTAGGCGCCCGGCTGGAAGGGTTTGACCAGTCAGTAAACATTACCAATGCACCTGTTATTGTATGTGAAGGGGATGAATATCCTGCGAGTGTGATTGAAAAGCGCCCTAAATTCCATTTCCTCTTTCCACATATTGCCATTATTACCGGGATTGCCTGGGATCATATCAACGTGTTCCCTACGTTTGAGTTTTATAAGGAGCAGTTCATCATCTTCATCAATAAGATAGAAAAGGGGGGCATCCTGATCTACAACGAAACAGACGCTGTTTTAAAACAGCTGGTAGAAGATAACAGGCGGCAAGACATTCGTTACCAGCCTTATGGTGTGCCACAGCATACCATCGCCAATGGCATTACTTCGGTAACCATTGATGGTATTACCGGCACCTTAAAAGTATTTGGTGATCATAATCTGCTCAATCTTCATGCGGCTTATTATGCCTGCCGGGAACTGGCGGTTGCTACCAGCGTTTTTATACAAGGCATTGCTTCTTTTACCGGAGCTGCCAAACGACTGGAATTATTGGCATCCGGCGCCAACACCAATGTATACCGCGATTTTGCCCATGCCCCCAGCAAAGTAAAAGCCACTATTGAGGCTGTAAAGCAGCAGTACCCCAACCGGAAACTGGCCGGTGTACTGGAATTGCATACCTATAGCAGCCTGAATGAGCAATTTATGAATGAGTACAAGGGCGCATTGGATAAAGCGGATAGTGCCGTGGTTTTTTACAGCAAACATGCATTGGAATTAAAACGGATGCCCGATTTGCCAAAAGAGGTGGTTACCAGTGGTTTTGCCAAAGAAGGGCTGGTAGTGATCAACGATAAAGAGGCCTTGTGGCAATGGCTACAACAGCAGGATTATGCCAATACCAACCTTGTTTTAATGAGTAGTGGGAATTATGATGGCTTAG
>Ga0207739_1000045_pt1 | contig 14026 bp, 11 predicted proteins | sample LuqExpMetageno15_FD_187773 | JGI IMG/M metagenome (GOLD analysis project Ga0207739, IMG submission 187773) | Tropical forest soil microbial communities from Luquillo Experimental Forest, Puerto Rico - Sample 15 (SPAdes) | ecosystem: Environmental > Terrestrial > Soil > Tropical forest ... | reverse complement strand
AGCTATGCAACAATGCATGTATATTGCAAACGGTTTCATTTGAACCCGATCTGTAATACAGGCAACAATAAGTTGTTTTTACTTTGCAGTAACGAAATAATAACTGATTGACTATAGACAAGGCTGCATTGCGTAATGCTTGGTAGCCTTGTCTTCTTTTTTTTTGAAAAGAACCCATACATGATGACAAGAAAGATGGATGTAAGAAAATGGATACTGGGTGCTTTGTTCTCCCAAATGATTGCTACGGGAACACAGGCGCAACAATTACCGGTAATACAACCCACAAAATTTAAAGCTGATACCTTCAATATCGTTAAATATGGCGCGGTATCCGATGGCATTACTTTAAATACCAAAAGCATTAATGATGCCATTGCCGCCTGTAATAAAAAGGGAGGAGGGGTAGTACTGGTGCCCGATGGCTTCTGGCTTACAGGGCCTATTGTTTTACAGAGCAATGTGAACCTGCGCTTAACCAGGGGTGCCTTGTTACAATTTACCAAAGACTTTAACCAGTACCCATTGGTGGAGGGCAATTTTGAGGGGGTAAGTGCTGTGCGTAACCAATCCCCTATTTCGGCCAGTAAGGCGGTAAATATCGCCATTACGGGCAGTGGTGTGATAGATGGTAACGGAGACGCCTGGCGTGCCGTAAAAAAGGACAAATTGACCGAGGGGCAGTGGAAAAAACTGGTAGCCAGTGGTGGTATTGTGGGGCAGGATGGCCGAACCTGGTACCCTACCGAGAAATCTGTAAAAGGGTTTGCTACCAAGGATGCGGGTGTATTAAAAGACGGGAAAACGGTAAAGGATTTCGAAGATATAAAGGACTTTTTACGTCCCAACCTGGTGGTACTCAACGGTTGCAAGCAAGTATTACTGGAAGGTGTTACGTTTCAGAATTCACCAGCCTGGTGCCTGCACCCGCTGATGTGCGAGAACCTTACCATCCGGAATGTATATGCCAAGAATCCCTGGTATGCACAGAACGGGGATGGGATAGACGTAGAAAGCTGTAAAAATGTATTGCTGGAGAATAGCACTTTTGATGTGGGGGATGATGGTATTTGTATTAAAAGCGGGAAAGATGAAGAGGGCCGTAAACGCGGTATGCCTACCGAAAACATGATCGTGCGCAATTGTGTGGTGTACCATGCACATGGTGGTTTTGTAATAGGCAGTGAAATGAGTGGTGGTGCGAGGAATTTATTTGTATCGGATTGTTCTTTTATTGGTACGGATATCGGGCTGCGGTTTAAAACAACGAGAGGCCGTGGAGGTGTGGTAGAAAAGATATATGTTAAGAACATCAATATGAAGGATATAGCGGGAGAAGCGATCCTGTTTGATATGTATTATATGGCAAAAGACCCGGTGCCATTACCCGGTGAAACACGGGAAGCGCCCAAAGTGGTGTTATTGCCTGTTACGGAGGCTACGCCACAATTCAGGGATTTCCACGTGAGCAATATTGTGTGTGATGGCGCTGAAAAAGCCATTTTCTTTCGTGGATTACCCGAAATGAACGTGAAGAACATAGAAATGAGCAACCTGGTACTAATGGCCCGGAAAGGAATTGAACTGGAAGAGGCCACGGGTATACAGCTCAAAAACATAAAACTGGTGCTAAAGGAAACCAACCCGGTGGTGAGTGTGCTAAACAGTAACAATATTGTGTTGGACCACCTGGAATATGGTAGTAATGCCGACCTGCTGCTGTCTGTTAAGGGCGACAGGGTGTCAGGCATTAAAATCCTGAATACGGATACCGGGAAAGCCCAAAAACAAACAGAATTGGGCGCCGGTGTAAGTGCAGGGGTGGTAGAGGTTAAATAAATGTTATCCTGTGGTAAGTACAGGATAGTATGATGGTATAGGGTAAATAATTTTACTACTTAAATATTGCCCGCCTAAGCCGTTATACTATCCGGGTAGTCTCACTATCTTACTACTTACTAACGAATAAACACATATGAAAAAACAAAAGCCTGTTATCAGAAGATCAATGAAACGAATTATAACGATAGGATGCTTGTTGCTGGCCTTTCAATCTCAGGCACAGGATGCTCCATGGAGTGAACAACTGGCGAATACCATTATGAACACCTGGAAAGATTCTGTTGCAACGGCTAACAGTAAGCCTATCAGGTGGACATACGATCTGGGTGTTGTTTTAAAAGGTATTGAGGGCGTATGGCATAAAACAGGTGATCCCCGTTATTTCAATTACATGCAAAAGAGCATGGACCTGCTGATAGACGATAAGGGCGTTATTAAAACCTACAAGCTGGAAGATTATAATATTGATAATGTACTCCTTGGCCGGATACTGATCACTTTATTCGATGTTACGGGTAAGGATAAATATTATAAAGCTGCCACCGCTTTAAGAGAACAATTGAAAACACAGCCCCGTACCAAGGAAGGGGGCTTTTGGCATAAAAAGAGATACCCGAACCAAATGTGGCTGGATGGTTTGTATATGGGTGAGCCCTTTTACGCAGAATACGCAGCTACTTTTAATGAAGCCACCGATTTTGATGATATCGCCAACCAGTTTATCTGGATGGAACAACATGCCAGGGATACAAAGACCGGCTTATTGTATCATGCCTGGGATGAGAGCAAAGAGGAAAAATGGGCAGATAAAACAACCGGGTTGTCCCCCAATTTCTGGGCAAGGGCAATGGGATGGTATGGTATGGCGCTGGTAGATGTGCTGGAGCAATTTCCACAGCAACACCCCAAGAGAGAGGCCCTGTTACAGATCTTAAAAAGATATGCAGACGCTGTACAGAAAGTACAGGATACCAAAACAGGCTTGTGGTGGGATGTGCTGGATAAACCGGCCCAGGGTAAAAACTACCTGGAAGCTTCTGCCAGTTGCATGTTTGTATACACTTATGCGAAAGCCGTTCGCCTGGGATACCTGCCCGCTTCTTACCTGGCTATCGCGCGCAAAGGATACAATGGCATTATCATTAAGTTTATTGAAAAGGGACCCAATGGCCTGATGAATTTGAAAGGAACCGTTAGCGTAAGCGGCCTGGGTGGTTCACCTTACCGTGATGGAAGCTTTGATTATTATATGAGCGAACCGGTTGTGGTAAATGACCCCAAAGGTGTGGGTGCTTTTATACAGGCGGCCAATGAAATGGAATTGTTGCCAACACTGGAAACAGGAAAAGGCAAGACCGTTTTACTGGATGATTATTTTAATGCAGAACGTAAGAAGGATATTACAGGCGTTGTAAAGCCTTATCACTATAAATGGGAAGAGCAGGATAACAATGGCTTTTCTTTTTTAGGTAATGTATTTAACAGCTATGGTGTACAAACCAAAACACTGAGTGAGGCACCTACTGCTGCTAACCTGGCAAAGGCCGATATCTATTTTATTGTTGATGCAGACAATGTTACGGATAACCCTACCCCTAATTATATGCAGCCCCAATATGCGGATGTGATCTACAACTGGGTAAAAGCAGGAGGGGTATTGGTGATCTTCCATAACGATAAGGGCAATGCGGAGTTTGAACACTTTAATGCATTACCTAACAAATTTGGTGTTACCCTGAACGAGGATAGTTATAACAGGCAGGCAGGAACAGGCTATGAATTTGGCGCTGTTTATATCAACAGTGGTAACGCTATACTGCCGCATGTTAAAAAGATCTACCAGAAAGAGATTTGTTCTATGACATTACAGGAGCCGGCAAAAGCGGAACTGAAGAAGGATAGCCTTACCATATTTGCGGTAGCCAAAGTGGGTAAGGGAACTGTGTTTATAACCGGCGATCCCTGGTTGTATAATGAGTATACGGATGGAAGAAAGCTGCCATTGGAATTTGAGAATTTTAAAGCGGCCAACGACCTGGTACCCTGGTTAATACGGCAAACCAAAACAACAAAAAAGTAAATGCCTCATACTGGTAAATATAATAGTGCATTATCAAAGAATGGCCTGTTGATGGCCCTGGCCATAGTTGTGCTGGCAGGCACCGGCAAAACCTATGGACAGGATCTGCAGGCAGATAATATGCTGTTATACCAGCGTAGTGTGGGTGGATGGCCCAAACATATCGGCAACCAGAAGATCGATTATAAGAAAGTGCTGACAGAAGGTGAGAAGGCAGAATTAATTGACGATGCTTCTATCAACGATGCTACCATAGATAATGATGCCACGAACAAAGAGATCCGTTATCTCGTAAAAGCTTATAGGGAAACAAGTAATCAGAAATACCTGGCTGCTGCGGAAAAGGGTATTCGCTACCTGTTGAAGGCGCAATACACCAATGGCGGATGGCCACAGTTTTATCCTGATACCAGCATTTACCGGAGTGAGGTTACTTATAATGACAACGCGATGGTAAATACGCTCAATGTACTGAATGATGTGGCGCTGAAAACAAACGGGCTGGATGTAGTAGACCCTTCGCTGGTGGAACCTGCCAGGAATGCTGTACAAAAAGGAATAGACTGTATTTTAAAAACACAGGTTGTTGTAAACGGTAAACTTACTGCCTGGTGTGCGCAATATGATTGGAGAACATTACAACCGGCCAAGGCCAGAAGTTATGAACTGCCCTCGTTGAGTGGTAATGAGAGTGTAGGGATCATCAAATTCCTGATGCATATTCCCCACCCTTCGCCACAGGTAAAAACAGCTGTTACCAGTGCAGTAGAATGGTTGACTGCAGTAGAAATTAAGGGATATAAGTTTGAAAGAGTAAAAGATAGTTCATTGCAAAAGGGGAGTGATAAGTTATTAGTGCCCGATCCATCTTCTACTATCTGGGCAAGGTTCTATGAAATACAAACCAATGAACCTTTCTTTTGCGGACGTGATGGTATTAAGAAAAAGACAGTAAAGGAAATAGAATATGAACGCCGTAACGGGTATGCCTGGTACGGTACCTGGCCAAGAGAAGTGGTAGGAAAAGAATATCAAAAATGGCTGACCAAAAACAGTTAATGAGCAGGAGGGCACACCATATAGCACAACAGGTAAGAAAGGCAACAGGCATGGTATTGTTGTTCCTGTTCTCGTATTGTGCACAGGCACAGACCGGTGTAAGGGTAGTGGTGGATGCTGGTGGCAAAGGCGATTTCAAAACCATCCAGGAGGCGATTAATAGCCTGGGTAATGATGCCTCACAACCCCGGACCATCTTTATAAAGAAAGGTGTTTACCAGGAGAAGCTCTTTATTGAGAAGAACAATATCATCCTGGAAGGGGAGGATAAGAGCCATACCATTATTACACAAGCCATTGCGAGAGATGCCTGGCGTTGTGATAATACGGATGATTGGGGAGTAGCTACGCTTAACCTGAAAGGAAGTGATCTTACGTTGAAAAACCTTACCATACAGAATACGTACGGTTTTGATAACGAGGATAAAACCATAGCCTGTGCGAGTGATCCATCAGCGACACATGAAAAGAAGGTGAGTAAAAGCGGGCATCAAATGGCACTGCGTTCTTTTGGTACTACCCGTTTAAAAGTCATCAATTGCGTATTGCGGGCTTATGGAGGAGATACGGTGAGTCCCTGGAATGTGGAAGCAGGTATGTTCTATTTTAAAGATTGTACCATGGAAGGAGGGGTTGATTTTTATTGTCCGCGTGGATGGGCTTATGCCGAGAACTGTGCATTTATTGCGCATACAGGGCCGGCTAGTATCTGGCACGATGGCAGTAAGTATGAAGATGCTAAAACCGTATTAAAGAATTGCCGGTTTAGCGGGTATGATGGGTTTATGCTGGGTCGTTACCACAGGGATGCCCAGTTTTATTTGGTGGATTGCTCCTTCGCGCAGAATATGGCCGACAAGCCTATTTATCGCGTGGCAACTACCAATGCTATAACATGGGGCGATAGGGTGTATTATTATAATTGTCACAAGGCTGGTGGTGACTATGCCTGGTTTGCTAACAACCTGCAAACAGCCAAAGGATCACCAAGGGCCGATGATATCAATGCAGCGTGGGTGTTTGGAACAAAATGGAATCCTATTGATAAATAGATCGTATATGTTATCCAGGAAGATGAAATATATAACTGCTTTTTTGTTGAGCCTTTGCTTCTTCTCTTTTCAAAAGAAGCATATCACCGTGTATATGGTGGGCGATTCTACTATGGCGAATAAGCAGGCAAAAGCTTTTCCTGAAACCGGCTGGGGAATGCCCTTTGCTCATGTGTTTGATAATACGGTTACGGTAGATAACCGTGCGATGAATGGCAGGAGCACCAAAAGCTTTATCAATGAAAAGAGATGGGAAGCGGTGACAGGTAAGTTACAGGAGGATGATTATGTATTGATTCAGTTTGGCCATAATGATGAGAAGATAGATAAACCCGAGGTTGGCACTTCGCTGGAAGAGTTTAAAACCAACCTGGTAAAGTATGTACAGGAAACAAGGGCTGCCAAAGCATACCCTGTATTGCTTACCCCTGTTAACCGGCGCAATTTTGACAAAGAAGGCCATTTTAAAGATACGCATATGGGCTATCCGGATGTAGTAAGGGCGGTGGCAAAAGAGTACAATGTGCCCCTGATCGATATGTATAATAAGACACAGCAACTATTGGAGAAATTAGGACCGGATGAATCAACAAAACTATTTAACCAGCTGGAGCCGGGGGTAAGCCCTAACTATCCGAATGGTGTAAAAGACAATACGCATTTTAGCGAATACGGAGCACAGGTAATGTCGCAGTTGGCTGTAGAAGGAATCAGGGAACTGCAATTACCGCTCGCAAAAAGATTGATTGACAATAAAGAGAAATAGAAACCAGAAAGAAATGATCTTATCAAAACAAAATGTACAAGGCGCATCAGGCGCTGCAGGCATCAATGCCCCAGCTGCCAGCCTTTTTTCATTACCGGAGAAAGTATTACAATTCGGTACAGGTGTGTTATTGCGTGGGCTGAACGATTATTTTATTGACAAAGCCAATAAACAGAACCTGTTTAATGGAAGGATAGTGGTAGTGAAGTCGACTGATACCGGTGGAACGGATGCATTTGCCACACAGGATGGATTATATACCTTATTGATAAAAGGAATTGATGATGGGCAGAAAGTAGATGAGGCCATTATTAATGCCTCCATCAGCCGTGTAGTATCTGCCAAAACAGAGTGGAATGCTATATTGAAATGTGCAGAGAGTGCAGACATGCAGGTGATCATCTCCAACACTACCGAAGTAGGTATCAGCTTACTGGAAGATGATAAGGTAGATGCACAACCGCCTGTTTCTTTTCCGGGTAAATTATTAGCGGTACTGTTGCATCGTTATAAAACATTTAATGGTAGTGCAGAGAGTGGTATGGTGATCATACCTACAGAGCTGATACCGGATAATGGTACCAAACTGAAAGGCATTGTAAACGAACTGGCTAAGCGCAATAACCTGGATGAGGCATTTATCCAGTGGTTGAATACCGCCAATGATTTCTGCAACTCGCTGGTGGATAGGATTGTACCAGGTAAGCTTTCTGCAGAAGAACACAAGGCAACAGAAGCCAAACTGGGTTACCAGGATGAGTTGATGATCATGAGCGAATGCTATCGTTTATGGGCTATACAGTCTTCCTCCGCCAGAACAAAAGAAATCTTATCCTTTGCTGCAGCTGATGAAGGGGTGGTAATAGTAGATAATATTGATAAATACCGTGAGTTGAAACTACGCCTGCTGAACGGTTCGCATACTTTCTCCAGCGGTCTTGCCTGTGTAGCAGGTTTTAAAGTAGTAAAGGAAGCGATGGCAGATAAGGTGTTTGAGGACTTTATTACTACCCTGATGATGGAGGAGATAGCGCCTGCTATTATCAGCAATACCATTACACTGGATGATGCCAAACAGTTTGCCGGTAAGGTCTTGGACCGTTACCGCAATCCCTATATAGAACACCAGTGGATAAGCATTTGTATGCAATACACTTCCAAGCTCAAAATGCGTACAGTGCCTATTATCCTTAATTATTTTAAAAAGAATGGCTTTGTGCCACACCATATTGCGCTCGGCTTTGCTGCGTATATTCTGTTTATGAAATCGAAGCAGAATGAGAAGGGGCAATATGTAGGCTTGCTCAACGGAAAGGAATATGTAATACAGGATGATTTTGCAGCTAACCTGCATGATAAATGGAGCAATAACAATGAAGGAAGCATTACCCATTTTGTATTGAAGGATGAAACACTTTGGGGTACCGACCTGTCGCAATTAACAGGCTTTACCAATGCAGTAAGTTATTACCTGCAAACCCTTACCCACAAAGGATTTGAAACAGCCATCAAAACCATTCAGTCAAACAAAGTAAATGCGTAAATTATGAAGAGCAATGTTTTAAAAGTACATCCCAGTGATAATGTGATAGTAGCATTACAGGATTTAAAGATGGGAGAGACCGTTCACTTGGGTGGTAAAGATTTTTTATTACAGGAGAATATACCTGCCAAGCATAAGTTCTTTGAACATGATATGGAGGAAGGCGCCAAAGTAACCATGTATGGTGTAACCGTAGGAAAGGCACAGCATTTTATACCTGCCGGTGGATTAATGACGGTAAACAATATCAAACATGCGGCTGATCCTTTTGAATTCAGACCTTATCATTATGAATGGCATGCACCGGATGTATCCAAGTACGCAGGCAGAACCTTTAACGGGTACTACCGCAATGACGGAAGGGTTGGTACGGCTAACTACTGGTTATTCATCCCTACGGTTTTTTGTGAGAACAGGAATATGGATGTGATCCGTGAGGCATTACACAACGAGTTGGGGTACGAGGTGACGGATAAATACAAACAAAAAGCACAGTTACTGGTTGAGTTATACCAAAAGGGTGGAGACATTGAACATGCAGACCTGAATATAAAAGAGTCTATAGTAAACACTCACCGCCTGTTTAAAAATGTAGATGGTATTAAGTTTCTTAATCACCAGGGTGGTTGTGGTGGTACCCGTCAGGATGCAGCTGTGTTGAGCAAATTATTGGCCGCCTATGCTGACCATCCCAATGTAAGTGGGGTAACTATTTTAAGCCTGGGTTGCCAGAACCTGCAAACACAGAACCTGCTGGATGATATCAAACGTCATAATCCTGACTTTGATAAGCCCTTGTATGTATTTGAGCAACAACAGTCGCAGAGCGAAGAGCAACTGATTACCGAAGCAATCAGGAAAACCTTCCTGGGGCTGGTAGAGATCAATAAATTAGAGCGCAGACCTGCCACACTGGATAAGTTGTCTATTGGTGTAAAATGCGGCGGTAGCGATGGTTTTAGCGGTATATCTGCCAACCCCGCGGTAGGATATTGTTCCGACCTGGTGGTAGCCTTGGGTGGTAAGGTATTGCTGGCAGAGTTTCCCGAATTGTGTGGAGCAGAACAGAGCCTGATAGACAGAACGATTGATGAGGCAGCTGCCAAAAAGTTCATTCACTTAATGAGAACCTATAACGAAGCAGCACATAAAGTAGGCTCCGGTTTTGAAATGAATCCTTCACCCGGTAATATCAAAGATGGTTTAATAACAGACGCTATCAAGAGCAATGGTGCTGCCAAGAAAGGCGGCCATTCGCCGGTGGTAGATGTACTGGATTATACAGAGCCTGCTAAAAAAGCCGGTTTAAACCTGGTATGTACACCCGGTAATGATGTGGAAGCAACTACGGGTAAAGCCGCCAGTGGCGCAACACTTATCCTGTTTACCACAGGCCTGGGTACCCCAACAGGTAACCCGGTATGCCCTGTGATTAAAGTGGCTACCAACAGCTCTCTCGCAAGGAGAATGGGGGATATCATTGATATCAATACCGGTGGCATTATAGAAGGGGAGAAAACCATTGAGCAAATGGGAGAGGAGATACTGGAATACTGTATTAAAGCAGCCAGTGGAGAGGTGATACCCAAAGCGGTACAGTTAAACCAGGATGATTTTATTCCCTGGAAAAGAGGCGTAAGCTTATAGAAAGGGTAGTACTACAATTTGTTTTCTGAAAAATACCCGCCTGATGGGGGTATAGTTGATTAACGATATAAAGTTGGTAACATGAAAAAGTTCCTAGATGAAAACTTTCTGCTGAAAAACAAGACAGCAGAAATCCTTTACCATGAGTATGCGAAAGACATGCCCATCATAGATTATCATTGTCATTTGCCCCAGCAGCAGATAGCAGAAGATAAACAATTTGAGAATTTAACGCAGGTATGGCTCTATGGCGACCATTATAAATGGAGGGCCATGCGCACCAACGGGATCGATGAAAGGTTCTGCACCGGTAATGCCACTGACTACGAAAAGTTTGCACAATGGGCAGCCACGGTACCTTATACCCTGCGCAATCCCCTTTACCATTGGACGCATCTCGAGCTCCAGCGATATTTTGGCGTAAACGAGATCCTCAATGCAGATACAGCCAAAAAGATCTATGAGGAATGCTCGGCCAAACTCCGCACCCCGGATTACTCCGTACGCAACCTGTTACGCAAGATGAACGTAGTAACGGTTTGCACCACCGATGACCCGGTGGACAACCTGGCCTACCATATTGGCTTAAAGAAAGAAGGGTTTGAGATACCTATTCTTCCTGCTTTCCGTCCGGATAATGCCATGAATGTTACCAACCCGGAAACCTTTAATGCCTATATCAAAAAGATAGAAGCCGCCACAAATATCTCTGTATCCTCCTTTGATGATTTCTTATATGCTTTACAAAACCGACATGATTTCTTTGCCTCTGTGGGTTGCTGCGTAAGTGATCACGGCCTGGAAGAAATGTATGCAGAAGAGTTTACCGGCAGCGAAATAGACACCATCTTTAACAAGATCCATTCCGGCAAACACCTCAACGAAGTAGAACAACGCAAGTTCAAGAGTGCGATGCTACTCCATTTTGCAGAATGGGATTGGGAAAAAGGCTGGGTACAACAATACCATCTCGGTGCCCTCAGAAATAACAACCACCGTTTATTAAGCAAGTTAGGCCCCGATACCGGTTGGGATTCCATTGGTGATTTCTCACAGGGAAGGGCATTGTCTGCCTTCCTGGGAAAGCTGGACAGGGATGATAAATTAGCAAAGACCGTTTTATACAACCTGAACCCTGCGGACAATGAACTGATGGCTACGATGATCGGGAACTTTAATGATGGCAGTACCCCAGGTAAAATACAATACGGCAGTGGCTGGTGGTTCCTGGATCAGAAAGACGGTATGGTAAAACAGATGAATGCCTTATCAAACATGGGACTGTTGAGTAGGTTTATTGGTATGTTGACGGATAGCCGAAGCTTCCTTTCCTTCCCGAGACATGAATACTTTAGAAGGATATTGTGTAACCTGTTTGGGGAGGAGATTGAGAATGGGGAGATGCCTGCTGATATTACCTGGGTGGGTAAGGTGATCAAGGATATCTGTTATTACAATGCGAAGAATTATTTTAACTGGCCTACAGAGGAGGCTCATGTAGCTACGCTCTCTGGTGTAGATGCTGCCTGGAAGAATGTAGACTAAGCAATAACATAGTATAAAACAGGAAGGGTTCGCGTTACGCGAACCCTTCCTGTTTTATACTATATACAAGCATTACTTACACTGGTTACCTGCATATTAAGCCATACCACCCTTTTATCATTACCCACAAAATACATGACCGTTCCATGGGTAATGGGGCAGTCGCTGATTCGCATATTTATTTTGATTAAAATGCCATCCTTTACTGCTTTGTATTGACTATTGGGCGTGATGGTAACAGGCACTCCACGGCTATCAGCTAAATATTGTGCCGATAACCATAAATAAGCATCGAATTTATTATCAAACACTCCCAGGAAATTGCTTAGCTCGTTCAGTGTATTGACAGTAATGATTTTCTCTTTCTGTTGTGCTGAGATATACCAGGAACACCACCCGGGAGGGCAAAAAGTGCCAAAGCCTGCTGTAGATTTTGATAGTACCACGGTATCTGGCAAAGGTTTTTTAGTAGCAGGGAACCGGTATAGGTTACGATAGGGTTCTCCCATGGAAAAAGTATTCATCTCCCATTTGGTAAACCCTGCTGCGGGATGAATGGAATCAAGCAGTTGGGCCTGCGGAAAAGAAACGAAGCCAAGTGTATCGTACTGGTATTTTACCAGGATGGCAGAATCTTTCACCACCTGTGCATGGGTGCAGGAGATGAATAAAACAAAAGCCAGCAATAAGGATAATTGTTTGGTCATATAGGGTGTTTTATAAAAAGATGCTGCAGGCAGGGTAATTACATACATCCTGGTTCCCAAACCATTGGCATCGATATACCGCTATAATAACCTATTGATACTGATTTTTATATTGCTTCATTGCCTCCGGGTGTTTCTTTTGATAATACCAGTTAATCAACCTTGTTACCAGCGGGATAAGCAATACCAGGAAATTGCTTAATGAAATACTAAGGTACGAGAGCAGGTAAATGGCAATAAATACGGCAGGTATACTCAAGGCACGCAGCGTGTTGTATTGCATGATCACTTTGTTATTCAATCCGTCGCTCAGATGATAGGCTTTGTTTGCAATCACCTTCCATAGGCGGTAATTCATGAACCCTGAAAAGCAGATATTACAGGCATAAAAAAGGATAGGCAGGTGTAGACTGCTACCATAGTAATCACTGTAAAAGCCGGAACTAAAAGGCATCATTACAATAGACAACAGGAAAAAGAGATTGGTAACAAGTAGTTTCCGGTTGTAATTGATTACATGGTTAAACATACGATGGTGTACCAGCCAGTAAAGGCCTATCACAAGAAAGCTAACAATAAAGCCAACAAAGCGGGGGATCAGTTCCAATAACTTAGCCAGCAATTCTTTATCAGTATTGTGCACATTCGGTTCCAGTTCCGGTACTTTGATCTCGATGATCAGCAGGGTAATAGCGATGGCAAATACCGCATCGCTAAACAGGGCAATTCTTTCTATCTGGAACTCCCGTTTCTGGAGTTCGTGTTCATGAATGTTCATAGATAATAGACGCTTTAACAGACCGAAGTTAAAGAACGCCGGATATAGGCCTATATTTTTATTGTGGTTATCCCAAAAACCTGCCCTTCAACTCCGGTGTAGGCACCCAGCAGGCATCTTTCTTTCCAAACCATTGGTAGCGGTGGGTGGCTATATAATTATACACGCTATCGCGTATAAACCGGGGAATGATCATCAACGCATATAACAAAGGCCATGCACCTTTTAAGTGGCGTGTAATCCGCAAGGCAGCGGTTGATCGTGTATACACTTTTCCATACTCTATTACAACCATCGAGTGTAGTTCCTCTGCAGAAACAGCAGGGAAGGGAAGCAGTAGTTCCTGTGCAATGGCACTTTGCAGGGAAGCGAATTGAATATGACCAGCCGGCTCCCTTTTAATAACAAATTGTACGCTGTTACTGCAAAGATTGCAAACACCATCAAAGAGAACAATTGCCTGTGTGTTTGCTGCCATAAATGATGATTGAGATTGCTATATAAAAGTACTGCCTGTTTACATGGTGTAAACAGGCAGCAGTTATTTATTCCTTTTTTCGGTATTAACCCATGTTATGGAATACCTTGTTAACGTCTTCGTCTTGCTCCAGTTTATCAATTAACTTGGAAACATCTTCCGCCTGTGCATCTGTAACAGGTACTGTGGTAGAAGGGATCCATTCAAACTCGGCGCTGATGGGGGTGATGTTTTTATCTTCCAATGCCTTTTGCAGGTTACCAAAATCGGTAAAAGCACAACGCAATACCAATACAGTTTCGTCATTTTCGCCGGTACCTTCACCCAATTCATCCAATCCGTGGTCAATCAGTTCCAGTTCCAGGTCGTCCATGTTTAACCCCTCGGGTTTTAGTTTAAAAACCCCCATTTTCCTAAACTGGAAGCTCACACTGCCGCTATTACCCAATGCACCGCCGCCCTTGTTAAAATGGCTTTTTACGTTTGCTACGGTACGCACGTGGTTATCGGTAGCTGTTTCTACCAGCAA
>Ga0207739_1000044_pt1 | contig 14131 bp, 12 predicted proteins | sample LuqExpMetageno15_FD_187773 | JGI IMG/M metagenome (GOLD analysis project Ga0207739, IMG submission 187773) | Tropical forest soil microbial communities from Luquillo Experimental Forest, Puerto Rico - Sample 15 (SPAdes) | ecosystem: Environmental > Terrestrial > Soil > Tropical forest ... | reverse complement strand
CCAGGCTGTTGTATACTGGCAGGATCGATAGCGAGTATCGTTGTTTCCGGTAAACCCAGTAACAGGTTGATATTAACCATCGCGTACTGGATATTGTTTTGTGCATCCAACAGCGTTAGTTCTTTATTAGAGGTTTCCAACTGAGCCTTTAACATATCATTCCTTGCCAGTAAGCCATTCTTCTCCAGGTTGGCAAAATCCGTATCCCTTTGGCGTGATTGTGCCAGGTCTTCTTCCACCAGCTTTACGGCCGACTGTGCCTTGTACAGGTTGATATACGCTGCAATGGCATTCAGTATTACGCCCTGCCTGTCCTGGCTGGAATCCATTTTAGCTGCTTCTTCCAACAGTTTGGCAGACTCGATACCATACCTTATCCGCAGCCCGCTATAGATAGGCATGGATACATTCGCAATACCATAAAAAGCCTGTGATACATTGGGTACAGCAGAAGCCGTATCGTTACCACCTGTTTTGAGGTTGATCTTAGGCTTGCTCACCCATAACCAGGAACCACTCACACCCGCATCGGGCAGCCTTTTTTCCATCGCCTCTTTGGTAGCGGCTATGGCTGCGTCTACACGCGTTTTACTAAGTTTAAGCTGCTTGCTGTTCTGAACACTCAGCTGTATGGCCTCGTTCAGCGTAAGGGTCTTTTTTTCCTGTGCTGCTGCCTGTAACAGCCCACATACACAGGGAATCAATACCATTTTAAAAAGAATAGATCTTGTGTACTTCATAGACCTGTATTGTTAAATTTATATGCCTGTAGTTGGTTCATTTATACCAGTCCAGTGCGTAGGTAACCCATCTTTAGTGAATATTTATTCACTTTAAGGGCCTAAAATTAGGCTTTTAAGCCATCCCAGCACATCTGGAAGTTCTGTTCCAGTATTTCTTCTGTAAGTTGTTGGTTGTAATAAGCAGCCCGTTTTGACACTTCGTTGATACTCCCGATCATGAACGCCATCAGCCACAGGATATCTATGTTTTTGATAAGGCGTTCTGCTTTTCCCCGTTCTATCAGCTTATGGAGGGGATCAAACATTTTCTTAACACCCGCCCTGGTATCTTCATCAATAAACGGTGAATGGATGTATTGCTCTATAAATATACTTTCATCAAAATACGTACTTCTATGCTGTACAATGTTCATCCAGATAGTGTGCAGGCCTACTTTAAAGGGTGCTGTTTCATCGTAATTGCTAAAAAAAGCACTCACATATTTATGGATGTACACATCAAATAAATGGGTAATCAGGGCTTCCTTGTTCTTAAAATAAATATACAGGGTACCCGTAGCAATATCTGCCTCTTTTGCCACCGCCTGCATGGTAATACCTGCCAGCCCATAAGCCTTTACCAGCTTGGCGGTAGCCTTGTACACCTGGTTTATTTTATTTTCATCTCTCGGTTTCACGCCGCAAAGATAAATGAATTATTATTCACTTAAAAAGAAAGTTTCTGGTTACAGGTTGCCAGCATTTGTTAATGGCCTGCCGGGTACGGTTTGTATACATACACAATCGAATGATCCAGGAAACCGCCATATACATAATCCTTCCTTACCAGTCGCTTCGCCTGGTACGTGTATACTTCTGTTAACTCATCATCAAAATTGGTTTCCTTCTTCCGCAACAGGTTCCCCTTGCTGTCGTAGCTATACACATACTCTGAGGTTATCTTATTCCTTGCCTTATTATAATAGGCTTCCAGAACCAGCTTTTGCTGTTGGTTGTATTTTTGTATACAGTTGCCGGAATATCGCACACCATCATAATAATCGGTCAGTACTTCATTATTATAACCATCCAGGTACCTGATCTCCTCCACATGATTCTTAGTACTGATCCACGCACCAATATTGGCCCGTATTTTCGAAGTATCCGCTACCGGGAAATATAAAAAGGCTTTGGCCATAGTAGTATCCCCATTGCCATTTACCTGGCAGGAAAACACACACTTACCCAGCGCATTGTATACGTCCGTGGATTGATAGGTAAATATTCCCTTCTGCCTGTTTTGCTCACTTGAATAAAAGGTTCTGATCATTGCTTTTTTCAGGTGTTCCGTAACAATACATTCAAAGGATGGCTTGTATTGTGAGAACCGCTCACGCACTATTTCCCCGTTGCTGCCATATACATACTGCCATTTCGATAACTCCTTCACGGCCGTATCGCCGGAACACCGCGTAACTTCTTTGGTGATATTACCCTTTGCATCGTACCAGCTTTCTGTTTGGCAGCTATCACTCTGCCCGGGCTGTAACACCACTTCTTTCAGTTCATGCATAGAAGCATCATAATAATGCCAGGCCAGCAAAAAACGGCTGCTATCTTTAAAAGAGCCACCGCCATACTGAATTTTATATTCATACCCAATGGTAGTAGCCCGCTGTGCAAAAACACGCGAGCCCGTGGTGATCAGCAATAATAATAACAGTATTCTGTGCATGGTTATTTGTATATAGATAGCAATATCCTAAAAAAATTCCGTCCCTTTGTCCTATCCCTAAACAGCAGGTTGTCTATAACGTATTAATAACCTAAAAAACATTGTTATGAAAGAGTTTGCATTGGTATTCCATGTATCAGCACCAGATGCTAATACACCTCAACCATCACCTGCCCAAATGCAGGAAATGATGACCAGTTGGATGAACTGGATGGGTGGCATTGCTGCCAGGGACTTACTGGCCAATGGCGGCAGCCGGTTAGGTATCAAAGATTCCAAATGGGTAAGCAAGGATAAGGTAGTATCCGATGGCCCTTATACCGAAGTAAAAGAATTTATCAATGGCTATATTATCGTACGCGCCAACAGTTCTGCCGAAGCTGCTGAAATAGCCAAGGAATGCCCCATTGTTACAGGCGGTGGTGGTAAAGTAGAGGTAAGGCCATTGGTAGCGCCGGATTGTAATGAATAACAACCTGATACCGCAATTATACCGGCAGGAATACAGCAAAATGGTGTCGCTGCTTTGTAGCCGTTTTGGGATTGACCAGATCGATACAGCAGAGGACATTGTTAGCGAAACCTTCCTCGCTGCCGCAGAAACCTGGGGCCAGAAAGGTGTGCCGGGTAATCCTGTAGCCTGGTTGTACAAAGTAGCACGTAACAATGCACTCAATGTATTGAAGCATAACAAGGTATTCCGCGAACGGGTAAAAGACAATTTGGTTCAGCAAACTACTGCTCATGCTGAACAGGAACTGGATTTCTCCGAGCAAAGCATCATAGACAGTCAGCTACAAATGTTGTTTGCTGTTTGTCATCCCTCCATCCCTGTTGAAGCCCAGGTATGCCTCTCCTTACGCATACTCTGCGGCTTCAGCATCGATGAAATAGCCCAGGCACTCCTCACCACGAAAGCGAACATTAATAAACGCCTCTACCGGGCCAAAGAAAAGCTACGCGCCGAAAACATTGCCTTATCCCTTCCGGGTAATGAAGCCATTACCAGCAGGCTCAATAGTGTACTGGTTACCCTCTACCTGCTCTTTAATGAAGGGTATTATTCCGCCGGTACCGATACGGTACTCCGCAAAGACCTATGTGTAGAAGCCATGCACCTCGTATACCTGCTTACCGAATACCAGGCACCCTCCGGCCTCAGTTTCGCAAAGCCCGATGTATATGCCTTACTGGCCTTGATGTGCTTCCAGGCTTCCCGCTTTGAGGCAAGGATCAATGCAACCGGAGGTTTGGTGCTCTATGAACAGCAGGACCGCAGCCTTTGGAACCAGGAACTCATCAACCGGGGCAACCATTTCTTTGTACAGGCCGCTAACCGCGAAACACTCTCCCGTTACCACCTGGAAGCAGCCATAGCCTGGTGGCACACTCATGAAAAAGATAGCCTTGAAAAATGGGAAAACATCCTACTCTTATACAACAAGCTACTCATACTCGAATACACCCCTATTGCCGCTTTAAACAGGGCTTATGCCTTTGCCCGGGTGTATGGAAAAGAAAAAGCCATACCCGAAGCAGAAGCACTCCGGCTAACAGGAAACCTGTTTTACCATAGCCTGCTTGGCGAACTATACAGCGAACTGGATACTACCAAAGCCATTCACCATTGTAAACAGGCACTCGCATTAACAGAAACAGTGGCAGAAAGAGCCGTGATAACCGGAAAACTAAAAGCACTCACAGAAGCCGGCAAACACAATAGCCCGTAAAAATGGTACCTTTCCGGTATGGATATTTACCAATTGCCGCAGGATATATTTAAAGGTGAACATCCCACACAGGATGCCATCATCTTTCACCATTACAAAGCGCCCCCGCATTCCTTTCGGGGTAAATGCATCCTGCACAGCAATGCCATTAGCCTGGTACTCTCCGGTACCAAGACCATGCATTTTGCCGATAAAACGGTTCGCATCAAAAGCAACGAGATCCATTTCTTATCCGCCGGCAATTGTATGGTAACCATGGAAGCAGAGGCACAACAAATGGTAGAAAGCATTCTCGTGTTTTTCGACAATACAGTATTAACCGATTTTCACCTCCGCTATCAAACACGAATAGCGGAAATAAGGCAAAAAGCCACGCCTACCATTGAATACTTTGTCACCTTCTCCAAAGACCATTTTATCAGCCACTATATCGCCTCTCTTCAGTTACTGTTACAATCCGGCATAGCCATCTCCGGAGAGATGAAACGCCTGAAACTGGAAGAGCTCTTGCTTTACCTGCTGGAAAAATGCCCCTCACAATTATTGTCCTTCCCTTTATCAAAAAATAAAGACCTGGAAGACCTGGAGATCAGGAAAGCGGTTGAAACCCATCTCATGGACAATATCAGCCTCGAGGAGTTGGCATTTATCTGCAACCTGGGTGTATCAACCTTCAAGCGACGCTTTGTAAGCATTTATGGAATAGCCCCAGGTAAATGGTTACTGCAAAAGAAAATGGAGCTGGCCCGCGAAATGATCTTACAGGGAGAACGCCCCAGTAACATCTATCACAAGCTCGGGTATGAAACCCATTCCAGCTTTTCACAATCTTTCCGCCAATATTTCGGCATTAGTCCCAAAGCACTAAAAACAACTGAGCCCGTAACCACAACTTTGATCGGTTAGCAACAGTTTTTGGTTGATCAGCCTTATATCCTCCCCCCGGTCGCCCGCTAGTTTTGCACTGTAAAAACAATACTAATGAGCACTACAACAGAACAAAACAAAGCAGTGGTACTGCGTTTCAACAAGGAATGTATTGAACAAGGTAACCTCGACTCTTTCAAGGAATTACTATCCCCCGATGTGATCAACCATGCGGCTCCGGCCGGTGCACCCAATGGCTTTAGCAGCTTTACCCATTTCCTCAATGAGGTGTTACGCAAAGGCTTTCCCGGCTTACAGGTACAGGTATTGGCACAGGTGGCAGAAGGCAACCTGGTAACCACCCGTAAGAAGATACTGGCCAAACACACCGGTGAAATATTCGGCATCCCACCCAGCTACAAAAACGTAGAGATCAATGTAATAGATATCATTCACGTAGAGAATGGACAATACGTAGAACACTGGGGACAAAGCAATTTCAGCGATGTATTAAAGGAGATAGCGGGTGCCTAAGCCAATGTGCATAACCACCCCAAAATGTGGAAAAGCCCGATGCATATCCGATGAAGAACCGATGCAACCCCGATGGAACCCCGATGTTCCCTGGGCATTGGAAGGGCATTTCCTGCCCGCCTCCTTATAGACCATCCGGGCATACAATGTATAGCGTACAACTCACAACAAGAATGGCGCTCTCAACAAAGTAAATTCGGATGGTACAACAAAGCCGTGCAGGAATCACCGATCTAGTTTTGCTCCATCAAAATAGATACACATGGAACAAACAACAATAGCCGATAATTACAACGGCTTATTACAACAGCCCATCGGCTCCGGCTTTACAGCCACTACTACCGCCACAGAAGTGATAAAAGGAATTGACCTGACCGGGAAAACAGCCATCATAACAGGCGGTTACGCAGGCATCGGGTTGGAAACCGTAAAAACATTTGTAGCAGCAGGCGCCCATGTAATTGTACCCGCCCGTGACACGGCCAAAGCAACAAAGAACCTGGAAGGCATTCACAATGTACGCATAGCATTAATGGATTTAATGAACCCAGCTTCCATTGATGCATTTGCCAATGGGTTCCTGCAAACAGGAAGCCCGCTACACCTACTGGTAAACAATGCAGGTATTATGTGGGTACCCTTACAGCGGGATGCACGCGGTTATGAATCGCAACTAGCCACCAATCACTTAGGGCACTTTCAGTTAACAGCCAGGCTATGGCCGGCACTCAAAAAAGCCAATGGAGCACGTGTAGTGAATGTATCTTCTTTTGGACATACGATGTCACCTTTCCACTTTGAAGATCCCAATTTCCTGCACCGTGAGTATGAAACCCTGGCAGGCTATGGCCAATCCAAAACAGCCAATAATTTGTTTACGGTAGAACTCGATCATCGTGGTAAAACCTTTGGTGTACGCTCCTTTTCACTGCACCCCGGTTCTGTATATGGTACTGATTTAGGAAGGGTAGCGCCTATGCAATTGTTTCAGCAAATGGGTACACACGATGCCAATGGCAATATCTTTCCGGAAGTAGAAAAGAAACTAAAAACCATTCCGCAGGGAGCAGCCACCACTGTTTGGTGTGCCACCAGTCCACAACTCAATAATATAGGTGGTGTGTATTGTGAGAATGCAGAAATAGCCGAATTGAATACAGGAAATATTCAGTACCAGTTCGATGAACCTGCTACACTGCGTGGAGTAATGCCTTATTCAGTAGACGCAGAGAATGCCAAAAGATTATGGACGCTGAGTGAAGACATGACGGGACTGATCTTTGTAATTTAGCAGTAAATGACAGGTTACCAGTTACAATATATCAACGCCCATATTAAGCGGTCGTGTTTTGAAGATACCCTCTTCAAAACCGACGTGCTTTTTGAAGAGCACCTATTGGTATGGATCATTTCTGGTGAAACACAGATCATACAGGCCGGGAAAACCCATGTATTCAAAGCCGGCGATACCTTGTTTTTTCCACGCAACGAATTGGTGAAAGTGATCAGCTATCCAAAAGATGGACTGCCGCACAAATCGGTCAGTATGCATCTCACCACGCAATGGCTGCAGGAATTTTATACAAAGAACAAAGTACAGGTAAACCAGTTACATACCCCTTCCTTTCGCTGTTTTGATCAACATCCTTTGTTGCAAAGCTGTCTTGCCTCACTCACCCATTACTTTGACCTGGAAGACACATTGCCCGACAACCTCGCATCCCTAAAAATAGAAGAAGCGGTGATGATTCTCAGGAAGCTGGATCCGGGTATAGATCATATACTAGCCAGTTTTGAAGACCCGGGCAAGATTGATCTGCAAGGCTTTATGGAAAAGAACTACATGTTCAATATGCCTTTACAGAAGTTTGGGTATCTCACGGGACGAAGCCTCACTACCTTTCGACGCGACTTTAAGAAAGCCTTCAATACCACTCCCCAAAAATGGCTTCTGCAAAAACGATTGGTATGGGCACATTACGAACTAACTGAAAAGAAACGAAGGCCGGTAGATGTATACCTGGAAGCAGGCTTTGAGAACCTCTCTCATTTCTCCTTTGCGTTTAAGAAGCAGTTTGGGTATGCACCCAAACAATCGTTATCTTACCTTTGATACAAACCGAATGATCATGAAAAAGAAACCAACCCAACCAGGAGAAGAGGATAAAGACCTACCCGGTTACCCCCATTATCCTGAAAAAGATGATATCTACGCAAGGGAAAAAGAAGAAAGCCTGGAAGAGGAAGGTCCTGATCTTTCAGAAGGCTTAGACATACCGGGTGCAGACCTGGATGATGAGGATGAGTTGATTGGTGAAGAAGACGAAGAGAACAATTTCTACAGCCTGGGAGGCGATGAACACAATAACCTGGAAGAAGCCGAAGATGGCGAATAAACAATAACGCGTTCTATGCCTGCCAATACGATTGATGAAGTGATCACCGCTTTGGAAGCCATTATCAAAGAAAGCTTGGCAACCAATAGCCGTATAGGCTATTTCGCAGCCCTTTACCACAAGGTAACCACAAGCGTGAAACATGGCATCGATACAGGCCAGTTCCAGGATGGGAAAAGGATGGAGCAACTGGATGTGCTCTTTGCCAATCGCTACCTGGAAGCCTATACCCGGTATAAGAATGGGCAACAGCCCACAGCTTCCTGGCAACTGGCTTTCCAGGCAACACAAAAAGCCACACCGCTGGTACTACAACAGTTATTGTTAGGCATGAGTGCGCATATTAACCTCGACCTCGGTATTGCTGCTGTAGCAGTATGCGGCAATAATCCTTTGCAGGATATCCATACCGACTTCGACAGTATCAATACCATCATCTCTTCGTTAACCTACCAGGTACTGGCAGACCTCGGAAGGGTATCTCCTTTATTGTCGTTACTGGGCCTCCACGCAGGTAATAATACATCAGTTCTTATTCAATTCAGCATTGACAATGCACGCGATGGCGCCTGGTGTTTTGCGGAGGAATTATATGCAATGCCTGCAACGCAAAGAGAAGCAGGCATTGTACAACGGGATAAGAATATTCACCAGCTAGGAGAAAACCTGGCCAACCCAACCGGCTTCCTGAAGTTTACAACCTGGTTCATCCACCTGTTTGAATGGAAAAAGCCCTCAAACATTATCCGGGTTTTATATGATGGCAAGAAGCGCCATTTCACAACAGATACAACAAATAAAGCCTGATCTCTACCTGATCCAAAATACAGTACCTTTATTCCAGCTACGTATAGCACACTCCTTTCTATGAACCATACCATGAAAATCTGCTTATGGGTAATCATCGTTTTGTGTGGGTTAACCATATCTACACAAGCGCAGGAAACCCTCTCATCCGACTCATTGTTGCAACTGGCCCGCAAGACTGCTTTTGATGAAAAAGACTATGACAAAGCCAAAGCCTACCTGCATAGGGCATTACAGAAAAGTCCTGATTATGCAGACATCAGGATATTCCTGGGCAGGATTTATACCTGGACAAAAAACTATGACAGTGCAAAACTTTGTTTCAGCCAGGTATTACAAAAGCAGCCTGGTTATGAAGATGCTTCTATAGCCTATACCGACCTCGAGTATTGGAATGATCACAATGAACAGGCTTTACAGGTATGCAATGCAGGGTTACAATATCACCCTGCTTCAGAAGAGTTATTGCTGCGTAAAGCGCGGATACTCAATGCCATGAAGCAGTATGCTACTGCCGACTCTACCATACAGCGGGTACTGGCCATCAATAAAAACAATACCGCTGCGCGCTCGCTTGCAGACCAGCTAAAGGAACGCTCTTACAGGAATAAGATAAATGCCAGTTATGATTTTGTGTATTTCGATAAACAGTTTAGTGATCCCTGGCATTTGGTAAGCATTGATTATGGCCGTAATACCAGCATTGGTTCTGTAACAGGCCGGCTTAACTATGCCAATCGCTTTGCACAAAACGCCCTACAATATGAGCTGGAGGCTTACCCGCATATCTCAAAGACCTTTTACAGCTATGCTGATCTTGCCTATTGCTCCAGTGATAACGGGGTGTTTCCGCAATGGAGGGGTGGCTTTTCATTGTATGCTAACCTGCCCAAAAGCTTTGAAGGAGAACTGGGATTTCGTTACATGCTGTTTGATGCACCAACCTGGGTATATACGGCGTATGCAGGTAAATATTATAAAAGCTGGCTGTTTGGCGCCAGGGTATATATTACACCCTCCACCTATGCTACTGCTGTATCTAATTCTTATACCCTCACAGCTAATTACTACTATGGTAATGCAGATGATGTGATTGGCTTAACAGCCGGGTATGGTATTTCGCCCGATGACCGGTACAATGCTATACTGATAGACAGTAAAGTAAAACTTACTACTTATAAAGCCGGCATCTCGTTCAAAAAGAAAGTATCGCGCATGAACGTATTTACTGCTGCGGCTACCTGGTTTAACCAGGAGTATCTTCCTGGAACCAAAGGCAATCAATACCAAATAGGTGTAGCATGGCAGCATCGTTTTTAAAAAAGGCCCGCAAGCCTCTCATTACTATCATAACGATAATGATCGTTGGTATGCCGCTATGGATGTGGCTTGCCTGGCGATTCACACAGAATAAACAACTCATAGTTGCCATTGTAGATAAAACGGTACTTAACACCCAGGACCAGGAACATATTTCCCTCAACTGGGTATTAACCCATGAACGGTTTACCAAGAACAAAGCGGAACTATACGATAGGAAGCATGATTATTTTGGCTTCTTTCCTGCACCCAATGAAAAGTTTTCTATAAAAGGATTGGAGCGTTTTAATGATAAACAGTTGCAGCAGTTGAGCACTGCTGCAGATGCTGTATATTTTACAGATGCCTATGGCATATACAGGAATGAATGGTATGCCCGGGGAAATATTGCAGAAAGATCGGGCATCATCTATGGCGGGATGAGTGATGAAGACCTCTACTTTCTAACACAAATGAAGGCGCAGCACAAACTTATTATCACCGAGTTCAATTGCCTTGGTTCGCCTACCAGGGAGAGCGCCCGTGATGAATTTGCCAGGCAGTTCGGCATTCACTGGACAGGATGGATAGGTCGTTATTTCGGTTCCCTTGATACCAATGTTAACCACGAATTGCCCCCCTGGCTGATACACAACTATAAGAACCAGCACAATGGTCGATGGCCCTTTACAAAGGCAGGTATTGCCTTTGTACACAATGACGACAGAGTGGTGATACTGGAAGATCAGACACAGTTGATCGATCCTCTGCCACATATAATAGCCATACAGGAAGGAAAACAACACTATGGCCTGCCCGGCAGCATCAAATATTCTTTTTGGTTTGATGTAATACAGGCAGACACTTCTTTTACACACAGTCTCGCATCTTTTGCTATTGATGCCAATGAAACTGGTAAAAAAGAATTGGCTGCTGCAGGTATCCCAACCGGTTTTCCTGCTATTACCACGCATATCAACAATGATTACCGGTTCTTTTACTTCTCAGCCGATTTCTGCGATAACCCCATTGGCATGGGCACTTCTTATTTTAAAGGCATACAGTACCTGCAGTTTCTGTTATACAATAGCCGCGATCCGGAAGAAAGGGTAAGCTTTTTCTGGAAGGTATACCGCCCATTGGTTACCCGTATTTTATATGACTACCGTAACCAACAATAATATCAGGGATGGTATTGCTGCAAAAGACTATCAGGTAAGAGTTTATTGGCTGTAATAAATTGCCGGTTCTTTTCCCGGAACCTGTTAAACGAAGCTTTCATCTGTGCAAGCAAAGTATCATCAGTTATGGGCTCCAGGTTCATGCGGTTACTGATCTTATAGAGATCATTACCATTGAGCAAGTGATCGCCCATTACAAAATCTACCAGGTCAGTCTTCGTCTGCATAAGTGGATATGCATGTATATTCCTGAATGCACGGGCCGTATCCAGTCCACTCCCCATCCAGCATACAGTATCCGGTACCGAAAGCTGATAGCTTTTCTTTAACCATTGCAGCAGGCTGGGTGTTACATCAAAATGCGTGGAAACGGATGAGAACACGGCTGTTCTTGCCAACAGCGGCGAATAGATGATCAGGGGTACATGATACCGGTCTATCTTACTGGTCATGGGTATCTCTGGCATTCGGTGGTCGCCGGTAATAATAAAAACAGTGTTTTTATAGTCGGGCCGGCGTGCATAATTGGTAAAGAAAGCACGCAATGCATCATCTGTGTATAATATACTCGCAAACTGGTAACGGTAATTCCTGGCGTTCTGTTTTCTATTTTCATCAAAACCCAGCTCATTCATTCGTTGTTCAAATCGTTGGAGATAAGCCTGCTGATCGTTGATCAGGAAAGGATTGTGTGTAGATACTGTTAACAGGATATTGCAATAAGGCTGTTTGGGCTGTTGCTGGGTATCAAAGTAATGGCGGAAGAGTTCCTTATCCTCGTATCCCCAGGTAAAACCATTTTGTTCCGGTAGTTTGGTATAACCCGGCGGGAAGGTTGCTTCATCATGGATAGTACCGATGCTATTCTTCTGCAGGAACAGGTTCATGTAATCAAATTTGGAATCACCTCCATAATAAAAAGAAGTATGGTACCCATTGTGCGTTAATATATTGAGCAATGAGAATTGCGGCGGCATCTGGTCTTTTAATTCAGCGAATCCATTTTGTGCAAAAGGCAACGAAGCTGTAAATGAAGGTAACACAGCAAAAGTTCTACCGCCTTCACTTAAACAGTTCTCCCAGTAAAGGCTTTGCCCAGCCAGTGAATCTACAAAAGGAGTAAAGTTACCAAGGTAGCCCCCTTTATTGGTAAAAGCCCTGCCCAGGCCTTCTACAAGAATGATGACGATATTAGGGGGTGTAGCGGCGCTATTGAAAAAAGGGGACAATACTTCTGTACTGCTATCGGTAGTATGTAAAAAGGGATAATGGGTTTCATCTATGTAGTGAAAAGCTTGGATGTTACCAGCTACTGGCTCTGCCAGGTATCCATCTGCATATATATCCGGGTATTGTGGTTTGGGAAAGAAATGATCATAGCTGGCCCCAATAAAGAACTGTGCTTTGTTCAATGCCAGGTTATTGCTGAACTCTTTACCAGGCTTCCAGGTATCTGCTTGGTGTGTAAAGCCCAACAGGAATGCCGCAGTTATCAGGATAAACGTAACAAAAGTAGCAAAGCCCCTGAGCCTGGCTCTTTGAGGCAGGTAAATAAAAGCAAGGATGATAATACCGATAGCCAGCAGGGAAGTAAGTATGGTACTAACAGGAATACCACCTGCAGCACCAACCGTTTGCTTAATATCTGCCCATGAATAACTCCAGAGATCTGCCCCAAGTGGTACCAATGTTTTCAGGAAATATTGGGTAAGGCTTAATTGTACCAATATCAACACCACTGCCACCAACGTAAAGAACACTTTGGCGGCTCTTGCATGTAACAGGTATAACAATGCAAAAGGCGGGAAACAAACAAGCACCGTTTGCAGGAAAAAGGCAAGGTCTTTTGCGAGGCCATATACCACTATTTTACCGGGCTGTTCCGGCATACCATATTTTACAATATCCCATATCCATTCCAATATGCTTGCCCCTACCAGTAATGCCAGGAAAATGACCATATAACCCGTATATGTCTTTAAACCCTGCCATAGCAACAAAGGAATTCTTTGTACAAAATTGATTACCGGTTGTAACCGGCTGGAAGTAGTTTCAGTTACTACAGTTGCTTCTGTGGCGGCAGGTGCCCCGGGAGTAGCAACTGTGGTAGCAACAGGAGCTGGGGCTGCCTGTGGCCGGAAACCCTGCCTGGTCATTTCGCCCCAGCCTTTGTTTTTCCGGATCAGGTCTATATATCCCTTAATAGCACTCCATACTACGAAAGCATGGAAATAAAATGGTTCGGATAACGCTGTGAGAATAAGACGGAATATTTCCGTTCGCTTCTTGTACATGTTATAGGTGATCACTTCCATGTAAATAGCAAACACGGAATACGTATACCCAAACATGATGATGAACAACAGGTATATGGCAAAAAAACTCCAGTCAATCAATCCCAGTATAGCAAACAGGAAGAAACAGATAAACCCGAAGAACTCAATAATGGGTGCACACAGCTCGAAAAAGAACCAATACGGGTAACTAAGCATACCCAGTAAATGGTACTTAGGATTGAAGAACATGACCCGGTGAAAAGTAAGTGTTTCATAAGTACCACGTGTCCACCGGTTACGCTGGCGACCCAGGATCTTATAGCTGGCCGGTGCTTCCGTCCAGCAAAGGGGATCAGGTATATAGGTAACCTTATAAGGTTGCCGCTGTTCTTCCATATACCGCCGCATACGCACTACCAGCTCCATATCCTCTCCTACTGTATTGTGGTTATAGCCACCACACTTGATAACGATCTCTTTATCAAAGGCGCCGAAGGCGCCGGATATCAACATCAATCCATTAAGGCGGCTCCAGGCCATACGGCCGAGAATAAAAGCACGGATGTACTCCAGGCTTTGTACCC
>Ga0207739_1000043_pt1 | contig 14143 bp, 9 predicted proteins | sample LuqExpMetageno15_FD_187773 | JGI IMG/M metagenome (GOLD analysis project Ga0207739, IMG submission 187773) | Tropical forest soil microbial communities from Luquillo Experimental Forest, Puerto Rico - Sample 15 (SPAdes) | ecosystem: Environmental > Terrestrial > Soil > Tropical forest ... | reverse complement strand
AGGGAGAGAAGCTTCCATTTTGGCAGCAGGGAGCACCATATCTGTGGTATGATCTCTCACCTGGGGCCACAACTGGCCATTGCTGATGGCGTGGCGCTTGCCTATAAATTACAACACCAAAACAAGGTTTCCCTGGCATATAGCGGGGATGGTGGTACCAGTGAAGGCGATTTTCACGAAGCACTGAATGTAGCTGCCGTATGGGACTTGCCCGTTATCTTCCTGATTGAAAACAACGGCTATGGTTTGAGTACACCCGTAAATGAACAATACCGCTGCCGGAACCTGGTTGACAAAGCCATTGGGTATGGAATGGAGGGTGTACAGATAGATGGTAACAATATACTTGCTGTGTACGATACGATCAAAGGTGTTCGGGAGTATTGTATTCAACAACAGAAGCCCTACTTTATTGAATGTCTTACTTTCCGGATGCGTGGCCATGAGGAAGCAAGCGGAACCAAATATGTACCCACCGAGTTGTTTGCCGAATGGGCAAAGAAAGACCCGGTACAGAACTATGAGCAATACTTATTGGCAGAAGGCATATTGAATGAAGAGACAGTAACTGCTATTAAAGCCAGCTTCAGAGAGCATATAGAGGAGGAATTAAAAATGGCTGGTAATGCCAAAGAGATTATACCTGATACAGCAGAGGAGTTAAGAGATGTATATGCAACTGCTGGTAGTGAGCGATCAGCAGTCAGCGATCAGCAGTCAGCTATCAGCCATCAGAAACCAGAAATACTTATTCCGGAAAAGCGTTTTATCGATGCCGTAAAAGAAGGTTTATACCAATCTATGCAACACTGCCCGGAGCTGGTATTAATGGGGCAGGATATTGCGGAGTATGGCGGTGCTTTTAAAATTACAGAAGGCTTTGTACAGGCATTCGGTAAAGAAAGGGTACGCAATACCCCTTTGTGCGAAAGCGCCATTATAGGTACTGGTCTGGGCCTAAGCCTGGAAGGTTTCAAAACGGTGATAGAGATGCAGTTTGCGGATTTTGTGAGTGTGGGTTTCAACCAGATCGTCAACAACCTGGCCAAGATCCATTACCGCTGGAACGAACAGGCCAACGTGGTGATCCGTATGCCCACCGGCGCGGGTGTAGGAGCAGGCCCTTTTCATAGCCAGAGTAATGAAGCCTGGTTTACCCATGTGCCAGGTTTAAAAGTAGTATACCCTTCCACACCGCATGATGCAAAAGGATTATTGATAGCTGCTATTAATGACCCCGGCCCTGTATTGTATTTTGAACACAAGGCTTTATACAGGAGTATTAACGGTCCTGTACCGGATGAATATTATACCGTGGAGATCGGTAAGGCAAAGCTGGTTCAAGAGGGCAGTGACCTCACTATTGTTACTTATGGCGCCGGCGTGCACTGGGCATTGGAGTATGCACAACAACACCCTGAATTATCCCTGCACATACTTGACCTGCGTAGTTTATTGCCTTTGGATACCGCTGCTATCGCAGATGCTGTAGCCGCTACGGGAAAAGTAGTATTGCTACACGAGGATACATTAACCGGTGGCATTGGTGCTGAAGTAAGTGCCTGGATAAGCGAACATTGTTTTGAACTGCTGGATGCACCGGTACTGCGTTGTGCAAGCCTGGATACCCCCATTCCCTTTAACACGGTGTTGGAACAGAACTTCCTGGCAAAAAGCAGGTTGCATAGCTGTATTGAAAAATTGCTCAACTATTAAACAGGCCCTGGGGCCATTCTATGATAAAATATTTACTGTTACTCACGGCTACCTGTATACTCTCTGCCGCAGAGGCTCAAACACTTAATAAAGCAGCGGACAATGCCTACATTATTACAAGAATGGTGGCAAAATTCCATGTACAACCCAGGCCGGTTAATAAGGAACTATCTGCTAACCTGTTTGATGAAGTATTGCGGGAACTGGATGATGACAAGGTATTCTTTACACAGGAAGATATTAACCGTTTACAGGCATACCGTTCACAACTGGATGATGAGTTGTTGCACCGGAAAACCAATTTTCTGCAATTGCTTACTGATATCTACCTGCTGCGCCTGCAACAGGCAGATACGATGATAGATAATATTTGTAAAAAGCCTTTCAACTTTACACTAAACGAGAAGTTTACAGCTGCAGAAGATTCTTCCTGGCCTGCCAATTCTGCAGGCTTGCGGGTTAAACTATACAAGAGCATCAAGGTGGCCGCACTAACCGAGTTACTATCCATCCAGGATGATACAACAGGGATCCATGCTGTCAAAAAAAGAAAAGCAACAGATAGCCTGGAGGTAACAGTGCGACATAAAATACAATCTACCTTTAAACGGTTTATTAAAAAGATGCTCCAAACCCCGGGTGGACTTACCGGGCAAATTGGCAATACGTACTGTTCATCGCTGGCTGTTTGTTATGATCCGCATACGGCCTTTTTTCCTCCCACTGAAAAGGAAAACTTTGAAAGCCATCTTGGTAGTAAGCCCCTTCAATTTGGCTTCCAGTTAAATGAAGAGGATGATGGAGGTGTAACCATTGGTAACCTGAAACCCGGCAGCCCGGCCTTTCGTAGCGGCCAGTTAAACAAGGGGGATAAGATACAGGCCATACAATGGGATGGGAAAGATTTGATTGATGTGTCGGATGCAGACCTGGGAGAGTTATCAGGCCTGCTGGATGCCAGCAATCACGATAAAATAACCCTTACTGTTAAAAAAGCGGATGGTACCAGCCGGCAGGTAAGCTTGCGAAAAGAACAGGCAGAGGATAACAACGAGGAGGAGCGGGTAAAGAGCTTTATCTTAAAGGGTAGTAGCCGTTCTTTCGGGTTTATTTCTCTTCCTGCCTTTTATACTGACTGGGATGATAGCCAGGCGGGTGTATCCGGCTGTGCCAACGATGTAGCCAAAGAGATCATTAAGCTAAAGCGGGAAGGTATTTCGGGTATCATCATTGATCTCCGTTACAATGGCGGTGGCTCCGTACAGGAAGCCGTGGATATGGCCGGTATTTTTATTGATGCAGGACCCGTAGCACAGGTTAAAACAAGAGAGGCCAAACCTTATACCCTGAAAGACCCGAATATGGGTACTATTTACGATGGTCCGTTATTGGTATTGGTAAATGGATATAGCGCCTCCGCTTCGGAGATGTTGGCGGGTACTTTGCAGGACTATAACAGGGCCGTAATAGTAGGTTCACCAACCTATGGCAAGGCTACTGCACAAATAGTGTTGCCAATGGATACTACCATTACGCTCGACGACGATAATCAACACAAACAGGCAGATAGTTATATCAAGATCACGACTGATAAATTATACCGTGTAAATGGTACTACTGCACAGTCTACCGGTGTATTGCCCGATGTTCGCCTGCCGGATGTACTGGAAGCCAATTCGCACAGGGAAGCCAGTAATAACTTTGTGATCCCCCCTTCTGTAATAGATGCCAATAAATATTACAAACCGTATGCCCCCCTGCCATTGGCTGCTTTGCGAAGCATTGGGGCTACAGATGCAGATACCACTGCTTATTTTATTGCCTTAAAAAGCTATATTACCCAATACAAATTGTTGTTACAACCCAGGGATATCCCCTTGCGATGGGAGGATGCTGTACAGGAAAGAAAAAGAGAAACGGCTATTATGAATGCCGTGCCTGTTCCCGCATTCACGGCTAAGCCTCCATTCACTATCGTTAACCACAGTTTTGCAGAGCAACGCTTACATGCCAGCGAAGAGCTGAAAGAAATCAATGAAGAACAGAAACTAAACCTGTTAAAAGATGCTTATGTAAAGGTGGCATACGACCTGTTGATGGCATTGGCGAAGTAGGTACAACTGTTATCTGTTATTTTTTGTTTGATGGGCTGTGCACTATCAGGAAATCTATTATCTTGTCGCCTCATCAACCAACACTAAATTCTTATGCGTCGTCATCAGTTATTACCCTTTATTGCTATTGTTACCATCTTTTTCACAAGTTGCTTAGGCCCTAAAAAAGTAAACAAATGGGCAGATGCCAAGTACGGAGACAACCTGAAAACAACTCCTAAAACCAAGAGCGATTATTTAACCATTACTTCTCCCTTCACCACACGCGATTCACAGGCCTCTACTGACAGTAAAGAGACCAAAAATGTATTACCATTGCTGTTTTACTGGCAGTTTGATTATGTAAATACCTGTGAATTAAACCCGAAAATCCCGGTTAATACATTGATTACTACTATTCCTGCTTATGCCAATTCCAAGGGATTAAAACAAAAGCTCAACGGGCAGAAGGTCGAGCTTTCTATTGATGCTGTTCCCAGCCAGTATGAGATATATGACAGGGGGCATTTGATATGGCTGATCTTATACGCTTATGGATGGGATGTGATTACTTTCCGCCCGGATAAGAAAGACCTGGTAGTATCGTACAAGATCACCAAGGACGATGCAGAGGTTAAAAAAGGCGTAATCACTATTCCTAACGCTGATAAAGTACTGAAACTTAAAATATTCCAGGCCATCCGTAAGGCGAATGACAAGTATCTCGATCAGTATGACGAGAATATAAAAACGCTGGGTAAGAAAGTAGTTGACCAACTGCTCACTGAGCTCTAGTTTGATCGGTTGCTTGCAAATATTGTAGCAGGTTATTATTTTAGATACAGGAATCCCCTTACCTCTAACCATATGTTATGCATCGCTATGGTATGGATGAATGGAAGCGGATTCCTGTATTGCGTTTATTAGCTGGTTTTATAGCAGGCATCCTGCTACAATATTATTGCGGGCTTACCCTCCCGGTTTTATACACGATCCTTTTCCTCGCCAGTTTATTATTTACGGTAAGCCGCTTATTGCCTTCTCTAAAAAGGTTTCAATACAACTGGGTGGGTGGAGTGGCTATTTGTATTGCATTGATAGCTGTAGGAGGCATCATAAGCTATACCCAAAACGCTGACCACTATCGCAACCCGATAAGCAAATATTATTCTACACATCAACCTGTATTGCTAACCCTACAAGAGCCATTGATAGCCAAAGAGAAAACTTACAAGGCGCTGGCCAGTGTAGAAGCGGTATTGATCAATAGCCAATGGCAGCCCGTAACGGGTGATGTATTGGTGTATTTCAAAAAAGAAGAAGAGCCATTGGTAGGCTACGGCTCACAGATCATTACCCGCACAGCATTACAACCCATTAGCAATTCCGGTAATCCCGGTGCATTTGATTACAGGCAATACTGTGCCTTACAGGGTATTCAATACCAGTTATTGTTAAGCAGCAGGGATTACCTATTGCTTCCTGGTACCCATACTTCCTTTTTTAACCGGTGGCTGATCGGGGCCAGGAATGCTACTCTTTCTATTTTACGAAAATATATTCATGGCAACAATGAGCTAAGTATAGCAGAAGCATTACTGATCGGCTATCGCGACGATCTTGATAAAGGCCTGGTACAGGCATATAGTAATACCGGGGTAGTACATATTATCGCTATTAGCGGTCTTCACCTGGCCATGATCTATGGCTTATTAATCGCTTTGTTTAGTCCCTTTAAAACAAGCCGTTGGTTGCTTATCCTGAAGCCGGTTGTTATCATCACTGTGCTATGGGGGTTTACCTGTATTGCAGGGGCTGCCCCTTCTATTTTACGCAGCGCCGTTATGTTTACTTTTATCGTATTGGGGGAGAGTATCGGTAAGCGTACCAATATTTACCATTCACTGGCAGCTTCCGCATTTGTGATCCTCTTATTTAACCCCTTTAGCCTATGGGATGTAGGGTTCCAGCTAAGCTATGCGGCGGTACTAAGCATTGTTGTTTTTTCTAAGTCTATCCGTAATTGGTTCTACTTTGAAAACAAGCTCTTAAACGGCTTATGGCAATTGAATGCAGTAACCCTTTCTGCACAGGTATTCACGTTACCGATACTGCTCTATTATTTTCACCAGTTGCCTGTTTTATTTATTACCACTAACCTGGTGGTGGTGCCCTTATCGGGTTTCATCTTATATGGAGAGCTTTTGCTGTTGGTAACCGGGTTTATTCCCTATATAGGTGTATGGACAGGTAAAGCAACAACGGGATTGTTGTGGCTGATGAATGATTTTATACAACGTGTTAACTATCTTCCCTTTGCGGTTTGGGGATCTATACAGGTAACCATCCTGCAAACAATTGTGTTGTATGCTGCTGTTATTGCGCTATCTGTATGGTTATTGTTTGAAAAGAAAAAAGGATTCCTCGCCGGCCTGTTTTTTATAGTGTTATTCCTGGGCATACGGTGCTATGATTTTATACAGCACACCCGGCAACAACAGTTGATCGTATACAACATAGCACAGCACACATCTATCGACTTATTGGACGGCAGGAGTTGCCAGTTTATTGGGGATAGTCTTGTAAAAAAGGAGGGATTTCTGTATAACTTTCATATAAAGCCTGCCCGTACCCTCTATCGTGTTTCAAAAACAGACTCTTTAGTACATATTCATTACCGGGGTAATCTGATCACATCTTTTCATAAAAACATCCTCATTATTGACAAATCTGTTCGTATAAGACGCAATACAGAAAAAATTAAAGTAGACGCTATTATTATCACAGGTAACCCGGTGTTATACTTAACTGCTTTGGCCCAGGTATTTGATTGTAAACAGTATGTAGTGGATGGCAGTAACCCCTTGTGGAAAATCAACAAATGGAAAAAAGAGGCAGACAGCCTACATTTGCAGCTTCATTCGACCCCAGGGCAGGGTGCTTTTATCATGAAACTCTAGCCCGGGAATTAAACTCTTCATCATGCAAAAAAAAATACAGTCAGCGCTTATTTCTGTTTTCTATAAGGATGGTTTGGAACCCATTGCCAAACAATTACAGGCATTGGGCATTACTATCTATTCTACCGGTGGTACACAACAATTCCTGGAAGGTCTTGGTATTACCTGTGTACCCGTTGAAAGCCTGACAACCTATCCTTCTATTTTAGGCGGAAGGGTTAAAACATTACATCCTGCTGTATTTGGTGGTATACTGGGAAGAAGGTATGAAGCGCAGGACCTTGCAGAAATGAAGCAATACCATATTCCTGAAATTGACCTGGTAATTGTTGACCTATACCCATTTGAGGAGACTTTGAAGAATACTACCGAGGAAAAGCTGATCATTGAAAAGATTGATATTGGTGGCCCGAGTATGATTCGTGCAGCTGCTAAAAACTTCCGGGATATAGTAGTAATTGCAGCCAAAGATGATTACGCTTCACTGGAAAACTTATTGGTGGAACAAAAAGGAGAAACAACCATTGAGCAGCGTAAGGCTTTTGCGGCCAAGGCTTTTGAAGTAGTGATGAATTATGATATAGCGATCAGCAATTATTTTAATCCCGCTAATACAACTGTTCAAACCTCTTCTATAAAACAGGTAATGCGGTATGGCGAGAACCCACACCAGAAGGCTGCTTTTTATGGTGACCTTACTGCCTTGTTTGATCAGCTAAATGGTAAAGAGCTTTCCTATAACAACCTGGTGGATGTAGATGCTGCAGTACAACTGATCAATGACTTTACAACTACTGATACTACGTTTGCGATTATCAAGCACACCAATGTTTGCGGTATCGCTTCGCGTGCAACTGTAAAAGATAGCTGGGATGCTGCTTTGGCCGGTGACCCGGAAAGTGCTTTTGGTGGGGTACTGGTTTGCAATGCTGCTATTGATGTAGCTACTGCAGAAGCCATTAACGAGATCTTCTTTGAAGTATTGATCGCACCTTCTTTTAATGAAGATGCCCTGGCCATATTAAAAAGCAAGAAGAACAGGATATTGTTGCAAACAAAAGAACAATCATTCAAAGCAACTACACAGCGTAAGTCTTTACTGAACGGCACATTGATACAGGATAGTGATGAAGGCAATTACGCTGAGTGGAAAGAAGTGGGTGGAAGGGAAACAACTGCAAAAGAAAAAGAAGACCTCGTATTCGCAAATATTGTTTGTAAGCATTTAAAGAGCAATGCTATAGCACTAGTGAAGAACAAACAATTAGTAGGAAAAGGATGCGGACAAACCTCACGCATTGATGCATTACGCCATGCAATTGAAAAAGCAAAGCAATTCAAGTTCGACCTGCATGATGCTGTTTTAGCCAGTGATGCCTTCTTCCCCTTTAATGACTGTGTACAGATAGCACATGCAGAAGGTATTGTGGCATTTATACAACCTGGTGGTTCCATCAGGGATAAGGATAGCATAGAGTATTGTGTAACCAATCACCTGGCTATGGTAATAACCGGTACACGCCACTTCAGGCATTAGGAACGATATAGCATAACTGAACGTCACCCTGCATTTATTTCAGGGTCTCTTGGCGTACTTAATAGAATATATTGACAAGAGATGCTGAAATAAATTCAGCATGACGTAGCCGATCCCGAAAACCTTTAATCATTTGTAGCAGCAAAGTTCTTCTGTAAGAAGGCAGTATATACATCTCGCCAGGGCAGCCATTCAGGCTGTTCTGTAAGGAAGTGGTTGTGAAATATAGTAATCAATTCCCCGTTAACAGATTGTACAGCATTATAATAATGTTGTAATTCCATAGACGCCTGCTCTGTGGTATAGCGTTGGCTGAAAATGCAGGTAGCATCCATATAACAAAACGGGTGGATACACAATTGTGTGGTTTCCTCCTTCAACAGGTTATACCAGTAATAGGGCTGGGCATAGGAAGCCCTGAACCCGTTAACCGTTCCATACCCCATAGAATATTCTTCAGTAATACCTTGTTGTAGCAGCCTGTTATAGGTATCGGGTAATTGCATTCGTATATAATGTTGCCGGCTGTGTTGCACGGCTGTGCCCAGGATATTTTTGAGGCTATTGATCTCTTTACCTAATACTACTTCTGAGTCACCGCTTTGCCAGGATGGATGAATACCTGTTTGATATTGCCGGGCATGTTGTTGCACCAATTGTTTCATGGCGGTATTACGGGGTGGAATATTTTTATCATACGCACCCCTCTTATCGGCTAACAGGAAAAAATAAACCGGCGCTAACTGATGTTGACGATGAAGTAAATGCAACCAGTCGTATACGTCAAAAGGATCGGGTTTTTTGCCACTGTATACGTTGGCTCTTTCTACTACCTGCTCAAACTTTCCCTGCAGCAAGTCGCGATAAAAAGCCGCTATATTCTTGATTACCGGTTGATGCCGGTAACTATAGGCAATATCAATATCGTAAGTTGGGCAGAATGTAAAGGAAGACTCCTTTGGATGCCAGTCAGCATGTTGTTGCAACTGCCGGTTAAATGCTAGCATCCACTGGTTTACCAGCGGAGTATCAAGAAATCCTTCTTTATAGGCTATGCTATTGGTATGCAGGTACCTGCCATACTGGTCTTTCTCATGCGGCAGGTATTCTTCATAGCGTGATAAGAGATAAAAGGAAGCGGCAAAAATATCAAAGGGAAGATCACCCCCTGTTTTAAAAAAGACTTTTAGATTATTCCATTCAAAACAGTGTATCTCCTGCTGATGAATGGCCTGTTCCTCTAACAAACCATACGGTTGCACCCATACTTCTTTCTCACTTATTCGCTCCGGGGAATAATTGATCTTGGCTCCTGTATATTGTTGTAATGTCTCTCTATGATGGGTAATGGTTGCCTCGCCTTTAAAAAGGGTATCAACTATGTATTGCAGTCGTTTTGTAATATGTGTAGTATAGAATAAAAGCATTAGCCCTTCTTCTCTTTCCACATTTCATTAAAGGTTTTAGGGCTAAAGTTTAGTTCCCCCCTGTGCTTCGTCCATCCTTTAAACAGGTTATTGACCACGTTGTTTTTTAGTTTGCCATTGCCCATGTTCATGAATGTTCTATGGAGGCTGGCGGTCTTCCACATCTTCCAGGCCAACCGCTCAGATAACGTACTATCGCCTTCGGCGATGGCTTCATAGCGATTCTCTAATAGCAGTTCGTGTAGGTTGATGCGAACGGGGCAAACTTCTGTACAATTTCCACAGAGGCTGCTTGCATTGCTCAGGTGTTTGTATTCCTTCATCTCTTTGAGATGGGGAGTTATTACACTACCAATGGGGCCGCTATAAGTGGTGCCATAACTATGCCCTCCAATATTTTTATAGATGGGGCAGGCATTTAAGCAGGCGCCACAGCGTATACAATACAGTGCTTCTCTGGTAACAGGGTTCTTTAGCAAATTGGTTCTTCCGTTATCCAATAGTATTACATACATCTCCTCCGGCCCATCGGTTTCGGTGGGTTGCCTGGGCCCTGCAATAATGGTGTTGTATACTGTTACTTTTTGACCGGTACCAAATGTTGCCAACAGGGGCCAGAATAAGGCCAGGTCCTGTAAGGAGGGGATCACTTTCTCGATACCTACAATAACAATATGTGTTTTAGGCCAGGCACAGCTTAACCGGCCATTGCCTTCATTTTCTGTAACGGCTACGGCGCCAATATCTGAAATAATAAAGTTGGCACCCGTAACGCCCACTTCGGCCTGCACATATTTCTCTCTCAATTTATGGCGGGCTACCAATGTTAATTGCTCAGGGGTAAGATTAGGAGGGGTACCCAGTTTATCAGCAAACAGGCGGGCCACATCTTCCTTACTCTTGTGCATAGCAGGGGTAACGATATGATAAGGTGGTTCGCCATCCAGTTGCTGAATGTATTCACCCAAGTCAGTTTCTACACTTTCTATTCCATTAGACTCCAGGTATTGATTAAGGTGAATCTCTTCCGTTACCATGCTCTTACTCTTCACCAGGGTTTTGCACTGCTTTTCTTTGCAGATCCTGCCTATCTCTTCGAGTGCCTGTTCAGCCGTTTCTGCCCATAATACTTTTGCACCACGTGCTGTTATCTGGCTTTCAAACTGCTCCAGGTTCTTATCGAGGTTCTCAATAGCCAGCCATTTCGCATTCTTTGCACGTTGCCTTACAGCCATCACATCGCTAAATTGCTGCTTGCCCTGTGGCACTACATTATTATACCGGCTGATATTGAAGTTGATCTTTCGCCGGTGTTCTATATCTGCTGCCCTGATGGTACTCTTGGCTAAAAAGGTGGCTGCACTGTTTGACATATACCGGAGGGTTATTGTTTATTACTATTAACATGCGCTGCTATAGCCGATAGCTCTTCATAAAAAGCTTCTCCATATTTTCTTATCAGCGATTCTTTCAGGAATACATATACCGGCACTTTGAGTTTTTCTCCCAGTGCACAGGCTGCCCTGCACAGATCCTGCCGGGGCTCATAATTCAGGTATTCCAGGTCAGGATCTTTCTTACTCCTGGAAATTCGTATAGGGAAGAGATGACAGCTGATGGGTTTTTTCCATTCTATCTTACCATCATTATACGCCTGTTCAAAGCTGCATTTAATAATGCCTTTTTCGTCCCTGTAACCATAAGCACAGATCTCACCGTTAATGGTAGGAGTAACCCAACCAAATTCCCGGTCGTACAGGTATTTGCCTTGTTTATTCACTTCAGCAATACCTTCCGGCGTCATATAAGGTTTTACCGTTTCTAAATATTTAGCAACTTCTTTCTTTTCCCAGTCCTCCAGTGGCGCGCCGGCGTCCCCATCTTCACAGCATCCGCCCTTACATTTACTCAGGTCGCATACAAATTGCTCCTGTATCACTTCGTCACTTATCAGTTTGTTATCAATAGCTATCATGGATGGGAATTTGCCCGTTATAAAAGGTTATTACACAGCTAAGGTAAACCGAAAGCGTAAGAAAATAAAAGACAACAATGGCTGGTGCAGTATAACAAAGTATTAATACACACAGCTGTAACTATCGCTGTGTGCCTGCGTTTTATTGTTCAACGCCATTATACGAGCAGATATAATTGGTGTTTGCCTTACCCGCCCTGATTCTTCAGGGTGGTTTTTTTTAGTTATTTACGCCACCGAAAGGTGTTGATGATATGCCGCATATCCTCCACCAGGAAATTATTAACAATACCCAGCGAATCCTCATTGGGGGTAGCATCAAAATACAAGGCGCCTCTCAGGAAGTGCTTGGTAGAGTCCGTTAAAAAGAATTGATTGGCAGTGGCCACATCCCCACCCACCTTAAAAAATATACCGTGAATATTATTGGGAGTCACGATCAGGGAATCGTCAATAGACGACGCTTTGGAGGTATGCTTATTGGTCATGGTAAAAGCATCGTTCAGCAGCTTATCGAATTTGTTATTGCCTATTTCCTTATAGCTCACATAGATTCGGCCCTTATAGCTGGGGAAATCAATATTGATCCACCAGGGATTTTCCGTAGCCCCGCCAAAAAAAGTAGAATCTTTTATCACATTCGCGTATACAGGATACTCGAAGGTATAAGGGTAGCCAGGCTGATCGAAGAGGCGATAGGCTTTGGGAGGGAAATCGATCTTGAAATATCCACTTGGCTTGGGTGTATAAGGGCTATTACAGGAAGAAAACACCATAGATACCAGGCCAATAATAATCACCACGCATAACGAGGGCGTAAACAGTAAACGATACCGGGAATAAGCTGTTTTCTTCATGCTGCAAAGTAAGGAAAGCTATGGCTCAACCTGGGGCTTAATGGTAAGCTTTATTTTTTGTATCCGGTTCTTCTCCAATTCCAATACGGTAAACTCAAAGTCGCCACAAGGAATTACCTGCGATGGTTGGGGTATTTCACCGGCCAGTTCGAGTACTAACCCGGCCAGGGAATCACTCTCTCCTTTTACTGCATTGAAGGTATCCAGGGGCAATTCCATGGCTTTACACACATCGTTGATCATGGTGCGACCTTCAAAAATATAGTTGTTATCATCCAGCTTTTTAAATACCGCTTCCTCATCGTCAAACTCATCACGAATTTCCCCTATTACTTCCTCCATGATATCTTCAAGGGTAACGATGCCACTGGTACCACCAAATTCATCAACCACTATGGCAAAGTGAATATGCTTGGATTGAAACTCTTTTAAGAGGTCTTCAATCAGTTTTTGCTCATGCACAAAATAAGGTTGGCGAATCAGGGGGTGCCAGTTAAAATCAGCAGGACTATCCAGGTAAGGAACCAGGTCCTTGGTATGGATTAAGCCGGTTACCTTATCCAGGTCTTCCTCATATACCAGGAAACGGCTGTAATGCTGTTCACTTACATGTTTCATCAACTCGTTGAAAGGGGTATTGGTATCTATACCATGTACTTCCAGCCTGGCCTTCATGATTTGTTTTACCGTGATATTGCCAAACTTGATAATACCTTTCAAGATCTTTTTTTCCTTTTGTGCGGCATCACTATCTGTAGTAAGGTCAATCGCATGATCCAGCTCTTCGAGGCTATAGGCACTGTTTGTTTTGGTGGCCAGTTTTTTCTCAATAAGGTCGCTATATTTTACAAGCCATACACTCATTCCTTTAAACACATAAGAGATCACTTCTACTATAGGCCCCACATCTTTCGCAAACCGGATATTATTTTGAGTAGCCAATACTTTGGGCATCACTTCTCCAAACAATACCAATAAGGTACTCACCACCAACACCTTTACCAGGAATTCCATTTTAATCACGAACTCGATCAGGTGTACGCTCATCTTCTCGAAATGAAAGAAATCGTTGATGAGTATATTGGAGATAATAATGATCGATATATTAACAAAGCTACTGGCGATAAGCAGTGAAGCCAGCAGGTTTTTAGGCTGCTCCAGCAGGTCGAGCATCCTTTTATAACCAGGCTGTTGCTTGGTTTTAAGCAGGTTGATATCCTTATAGGTTAGAGAAAAAAAGGCTACTTCCGAGCCACTGATGATAAAAGACAAAGCAAGTAAAACAAAAAGCACAATAAACAATATAGTAGTGCCTTGCGTATTAATAGCCGCAATTACAGGAAAGCGCAAAAGACAAGCTTCCAAAGCCGAGTGATAATCCAAGATAAGCGATTTATGTTAGTAATGCTCATTAGTAAAGGCCAGTGGAGACCGTCCTTTTGATAATAAGGGCTACACAAAAGTATTCTTTTAACAATATACAACATTTAAAATGGCAAACCCTCTCCTGCATCAGAAACAGGGGGTGGTACATCATCCCCGGTAAATCCTTCCAGGTGATCATGAGAGGCTGGATGG
>Ga0207739_1000042_pt1 | contig 14236 bp, 8 predicted proteins | sample LuqExpMetageno15_FD_187773 | JGI IMG/M metagenome (GOLD analysis project Ga0207739, IMG submission 187773) | Tropical forest soil microbial communities from Luquillo Experimental Forest, Puerto Rico - Sample 15 (SPAdes) | ecosystem: Environmental > Terrestrial > Soil > Tropical forest ... | reverse complement strand
TACCCTGTTCATCCAGTGCAATGGGAGCAGTTGTACCTTCTTTAAAAGGAATGGCGCTGGGGGCCACTGTTGTCCAGGCATCTTCCTGCTCTGTTAATTGTTTACCACCTTCCCAGGGTACTGCGCTACTGGCTTTTCTTCCGGCATGTGCCAGCTGGATACCCGCTACACTACCTTGCTGATGGATAAACTGCGTAATGCGCTGGAGATTGGCAATATGCTCGTCTTTCCAGATACCGAGATCCTGGTGGGTGATCCTTGCTTCGGGGGAAACCGCACAGGCTTCGGTAATGATCAAACCGGCACCACCGGTGGCCCTGCTGCCCAGGTGTACCAGGTGCCAGTCATTGGCAAATCCATCCTGTGAAGAATATTCACACATCGGTGATATCACTATCCTGTTCTTTAATGCTACAGATTTTAACTGTAGTGGTTCAAATAATACGGCCATGCTTTTCAATTTATACTGCAAGTAACAACAATCTATCGAAAAGTATCGAAATGTATGGCGCTGCCCCTTCATCATTTATTAATGTACTGCAAGAAAGGGGATTGGTAATTTTGCAAAAATCGTTACATGAGAAGCATTCTGTTCGCTATCTGCCTGTTATCCACTATAGTTCTTCATGCACAAACCTTACAACAGTTAGAAGCCAAAAGGGTACAATTACCCAATGGTTGGAACCTGACACCCGTAGGGGATAACCTGCCCCTGGGAGACCTGCCCCTTAATATTGCAGTAAGCAAGAGCAAGAAATACATAGCGGTAACCAATAACGGGCAAAGCACCCAAAGCATACAACTGATAGATGCTGCCCAACAAATCGTATTGGACAATGTTACGATTGCCAAAAGCTGGTATGGACTGGCTTTTGGGGATAATGATCAATCCCTGTATGCTTCCGGCGGGCATGATAATATGATCATGAAATATGCTATTAACAATAACCGGCTGGTACTGCAGGATTCTATTATACTTGGTAAGAAATGGCCGGAAAAGATATCACCTGCCGGTATTGCTATCGATGATGCTTCACAAACCCTGTATGTAGTAACAAAAGAGAATAACAACCTGTATGTCATTAACCTGGCAACAAAATCAATTACTGATACGCTTAGCCTGGGTGCTGAGGCTTATAGTTGTGTGCTTTCGCCAGATAAGAAAACATTGTTTATCAGCTTATGGGGTGGGGACAAAGTACTGTATTATGATGTTGAAAAGAAGGCGGTTGCTGCTACCATCCCGGTAGGCGATAATCCCAATGAATTGTATTTGTCCAGGAAAGGGAAATATTTATACGTGGCTAATGCCAACGACAATTCTGTTTCCGTTATTGATGTGGCAAACAGGAAAGTGATTGAAACATTAAACGCAGCCTTATACCCCAATGCACCCAGTGGTTCTACCAGCAATGGTGTTGCCCTGAGTGAGGATGAAAAGACCTTGTATGTAGCAAATGCGGACAATAATTGCCTGGCTGTATTTGATGTGAGCAAACCTGGTTTTAGTGTGTCAAAAGGCTTTATACCGGTGGGTTGGTACCCTACCAATGTAAAAGTGATTGGCCGGAAAATATTTGTAAGCAATGGTAAAGGGCTGTCGTCTATGGCCAATCCTAACGGGCCCAACCCTTATGGGAAAAAGCAAGCGGTTAATTACCAGCAAAGCGATAACCAGAAGCCGCAGGAAGTACAATATATAGCAGGTTTGTTTAAGGGTACACTGAGTATTATTAATGAACCCTCTCCGCAACAGCTTAGCATCTATTCCCAGGCGGTATACCATAATACACCTTATTCGAAAGAAAAGGAGCTAATAACATCGGGTGAGATGGGCAACCCCATTCCGATGAAAGTGGGAGATACTTCGCCTATTAAATACGTGTTTTATATTATCAAAGAAAACAGGACATACGACCAGGTATTGGGTGATATAAAGGAGGGTAATGGTGATACAAGCCTGGTATTATTCGGGGAGCGTATTACGCCCAACCAACATGCTATTGTAAAGGATTTTGTACTGCTGGATAATTTTTATTGTGATGCGGAAGTGAGTGCCGATGGCCATAACTGGAGTATGGGTGCTTATGCTACGGATTACCTGGAGAAAACATGGCCTACCAGTTATGGGGGCAGGGGTGGTCGTTATGATGGAGAAGGTACAAGGGCTATCGCCAATAATAAAGCTGGCTTTATATGGGATCATTGCCAGCGCAACAATGTAAGCTTTAGAACCTATGGGGAGTTTGCGGATGATGGTAAACCCAATATAGCCGTGTTGAAAGATCATATAGCACCTTATACCGGGTGGAACCTGGCGGTTAGGGATACTACCCGTTTTTATCAATGGGTAAAAGATTTTGATTCCCTGGTATCCGTGAATGCTTTACCTCAATTGAATACCATGCGTTTTGGTAATGACCATACAGAGGGCATCCGCAAGGGGAAACCTACCCCGTTTGCGCATGTGGCAGATAATGACCTGGCAGTAGGGATGTTTATCGATCACCTGAGCAAGAGTCCTGTATGGAAAGAGAGTGTTGTTTTCATCTTAGAGGATGACGCGCAGAATGGCCCGGATCATGTGGACGCACATCGCAGCCCGGCGTATGTAATAAGCCCCTATGTGAAGAGGCATTATGTTGATCATACGATGTACGCTACCTCGGGGATATTACGAACCATTGAACTGATATTGGGGATGCCTCCTATGACACAATATGATGCTGCTGCCACCCCACTCTGGCGTTCTTTTTCGGCTGGCGCAAACCTGGCACCCTTTACGCATTTGCCGGCCAATATAGACCTTAATGAAAAGAACAAGGGGCAAAATGCATTGACCGCTTTGAGTGAGAAATTTGACTGGAGCAAAGAGGATAAAGTGCCTGATCTTGTATTCAACGACCTGCTTTGGAAGGGCATTAAAGGATTGGATGCCGTAACACCCGGCCCCAGCCGTGCTGCTTTTGTGAAAACAAGCAAAAAGAAAAAGGATGATGACTAGCCGGGATACTTACCACTATTTTAACAGGGTGCTTGCCGGAAATTTATATATTTAATCATACATTCGGAATAACACTTAAGCGAGCATTCTTACAATCATGAATGGCTCAATCCAAAGTTAACTGCAAAACTATGCTGCGTTGCAAACCGGCTTTTAAGAGGCTGACTCTCCTGTTGACCTTACTTGTTAATGTACTATTGGTACAGGCGCAACTGACTGCCAACTTTACACCTGATAAAACGAGTGGTTGCTTCCCTTCCCTTACAGTTCATTTTACCAATACCACAACGGGGGCTTCCCCTTCGGCTACCTATACCTGGGATTTTGGCAACGGGAACAGTTCGCAGTTACAAAGCCCGGGAGCTACCTATACGGCTGTTAACAGCTATACGGTGACCCTTACTGTAAGAGATGGCGCCAATACTTCTACCAAACAGGCAACGATTGTGGTTCATCAGAAGCCAACTGCTGATTTTACGGTTGCTCCGGTAAAAGGCTGTATTCCTTTTACCACTTCTTTTACGAGTACTTCTACCCCGGGGGATGGAACCATTACGGATTATTTTTGGGATTTTGGAGATGGTAATACCAGCAGGGGCGCGAATGGTACCGTTTCGCACCAGTATACTTTGGTGCAAAAATATTCGGTGGGGTTAACGGTAACCAATAGCTATGGTTGCCAGAGTGACCCGGTGCAAAAAACAGATGTAGTGGAAGCGGAGGCAGCTGTTACCTCTGCATTTAGTGCTGACAAAACAGTGCTTTGCAACGTGTCGGACGTAGTAAATTTTACCGGTACAGGTACCGGCCCCGGTACTTTAACCTATACCTGGGATTTCGGGGATGGCACGAGCTCTACCTCACAGTCTCCCTCTCATAGTTATAACCAGAAAGGTATTTATTCAGTAAAATATACGGTTAGCAGTTCGGAAGGGTGCAGTAATTCGACCAGTAAGGCTTCCTATATTAATGTTGCTAACTTTAGTTCGGCTATTAGCATTAGCCCTGCTTTGATCTGTACAAATAATTATGTAACATTTACAGGGCAAGCTACACCTGCTGCTACACAATCGCAATGGTTTTTCAGTAACAATAACTACGCAACTTACTTGTATGGAAACACTGTATCCAGTTCTTTCCCTACTGCCGGTAATTATACAGTGAGACTGGTAAATACATTCGGTACCTGTAAGGATACAGTTGAAAAACAGTTCACAGTAAGCCAGGCTCCTTCACTAACAGGATTTGTTATTGATAACACTGCCTTATGCGGAGCTCCTATTACGGTGAATTTTAGGGATACATCAAGTAATGCAACTGCCTGGGGCTGGGATTTTGTTAATTACAACTCTAATTATCCTCATATTACGGCTACCTCTCAAGCAGCTTCTTATACTTATACCTCAGATGGTACGTATACTATCTTTTTAAACGTAACCAGTGCATCAGGGTGTACGTCCTATGCAACAAAGACAATTACGATCAGCAAGCCTATTGTTGATATTAGTGCTACTGTCATTTCAGGGAACGGTTGTATTGGTTCTACAATTACGGCCTCTGCGAGGTCGTATAACGCTACTATAGCAACTTACCAATGGAACTTTGGTGACGGTGGTACAGCAGGTAATGATCCTACGCCGAATCATACCTATAATTCTGCAGGCTATTTTACTATTACACTTACCTATACTACTACGAATGGTTGTACTGGTACGGCTACTTACCCCATAACGATATATACCAAACCCGTAGCGGCGTTTACAGTGGCTAATACTACTGTGTGCGGTAACCTACCTGAAACCTTTATTGATCAGTCACCGGCGCCAACAACAGGACATCTCTGGATTTTTGGAGATGGGAGTACTTCCTACGCAGGTTACGATAACACACACCAATATAATAACCCGGGCACTTATACGGTTACGTTAATAGAAAGTAATGGTACTTGCAGTGATACACTGATCAAAACCAATTATATAACGGTATTACCACCTTTTCCTAAAATATCAACCGTAACAAACACCTGCAATGGTACAAGAGGGAATGTAACGTTTGATCAGATAACAAGGCTGGCAACGGGCTGGCAATGGGATTTTGGAGATGGTGGTACACAAACAACTACTTCACAAACACCCGTTACGCATACCTATACCCAAACAGGTAAATATAAGGTAGTACTGACAGCTACTAACGGTCAATGTTCTGTAAGAGATTCTACAACAGCCTATGTGTTATTGAAACAAAACCCTGTGCTTACAGCTAATAAAACAACTGTATGTGCGAGTGATGTGTTGGCTGTACAGATCAACAACCTGGAGGTAGATCCCTACCCTTATAATTATAACTATAGTTATAGCTATGTTACTAACAAATGGCAATATGGCGATGGTACTTTCTTTTCCGGGACTAACGGTTATTACGGGTTCAACACTTCGTATAGTGGAACACTAATGGGCCTGACACCTGGAAAAGACAGTTTAAGAGTGATATTGGCATCTTACGGACCCCTGGTTTGTCCTGATACAAGTAATTATATACCGTTAATAATAAAGGGCCCTATCGTTGGATTCACTGCAAGCCCTAATTCCTGTTATAAAACACCGGTTGTATTTACGGATACTTCAAAGTCTACCAGTAGTGTTCCCCTAACCAACTGGCAATGGACGTTTGGAGATGGCGCTACGCAAACAGCTTCAACAGGGGGAGGAACGATCTCTCACTTGTATGCTTCCCCGGGCTACTATACGGTTAATTTAAAAGTTACAGACCAGGATGGTTGTTATGCTTCTACTACAGGAACGACTATACAGACCAGCGGGCCCAAGGCTGCTTTTTACTGGAGCCCTGCCAGTGTACAGCCCAATATACCAGCATATTATTATAATACCTCCGCTATTTATGGTTCCGGTACTTACCAGTACCAATGGAGTTTTAGTTACGATGGGTTTACCTCTTCCAGTTCTTATTCGGTACCACGCACCTATCCACATATAGGTACAGATACCGTTACATTGATCGTTACGAATGCTACCACTCATTGTGCGGATACACTTAAACAGGTAGTGCCTATTAAAAATGTAAATGCACAATTCACGTATACTACACAATACCTGAACAACAATAGCTGCCCGCCATTGATCGTTTACCTGCATAGTACAGCTACTAATGTAAACTCTATCAGCTGGAATTTTGGCGATGGTAGCACGGCTGGTAATAACCCTTCCCCCAGCCATACGTACAATAAACCCGGTGTATATACCATTACCCTGTATGCGTATGGGAACAATAACGCGGTGGATTCGATAAAGAACACCGTTACGGTTGATGGCCCTTATGCGGTATTGAGCTCAGATATTGTACAAGGCTGTGCACCTGCAACAGCTACGCTGAGCGCTGTTGCCAATAATACCACTTCTTATACCTGGGATTTTGGGGATGGTACTGTACAACAAACATCAGACACTTTTGCCACACATACCTATATTACCCCCGGGCAATATACCCCGGCGTTGATCATGCAGGATGCGGGTGGATGTAGTGCTTCTTTCCAGTTACCCTATAAATTATTAATAGACACCCTGCATGTATCTGTGAATGCCAGTACGCACCTGGTATGTGATTCAGGCATTGTTCAGTTTAGTACAGGGGAATATAGTATTTCTCCTGCCAGCCAGGTAACCTATCACTGGAACTTTGATACGGGAAACCCGAAGGATACTTCTGATTTGGCTACCCCCGGGTTTAACTATACCATAACCGGTAAATACCCGGTAGATGTGCAGGCCCTCTCTGCGGCCGGTTGTATCGCTACGGCTTCGGATACTATTTATGTAAAGCCTTCTTCAAGAGGTATTGTTAGTGGCCCTGCGGAAATTTGTGAGGACTTGCCGGTTCAATATACGGCTACGCCAACAGTGGCTGGTGATGTAGTATGGCATTGGGTATTTGCCGCCGGTAATACGGATGATAAGCAAACACCCGATCCGCAGCAATTCAAAGGCGCCACCACTCCTTATGATATATTACTGGTTACTACATATAACGGCTGTAAGGACACTACGCATACCCCTTTGATGGTATATACCAAACCTGCTATTAACCTGTTACCCCTAAGCCCTGTTATTTGCCTGGGTGATACCGTAGAATTACATGCACATGATGGAAATATCTATCAATGGTCTCCTGCGGATAGCCTGAGTGATGCAACAGTTGCTGAGCCTTTTGCCTTTCCTGCCCTAACAACAAAATACCATGTTGTGGTTACGAATATCCATAGCTGCGTGAACAATGATTCTGTTGTGGTGAAAGTGCAGTTGCCGTTTAAAATACAGGTATCCAAAGATACTTTTGTTTGTGTGGGCAGTACGGTACAATTGCGTGCCAGCGGTGCGGATGATTATGTATGGACTACGGGTACTGCCGATTTGAGTGATATACATATTGCCAACCCTATCGCTTCTCCCAAAGCGGCCGGTAGTTATAAAGTGATTGGAACAGACCAATACAATTGCTTTATCGATTCTGCTATTGTGAATGTAGATGTGAAGCCATTACCCACCGTTAGTGCAGGGCCTGATATTACGATGCCGGTAGGTTCTGTGATACCGTTGAATGCCACTGGAAGTCCGGATGTGGTAGGCTACCTATGGTCGCCTTCCACTTACCTGGATTGCACCAATTGTGCTACCCCCACAAGCACACCTCGCTCGAATATTACCTACGTGGTAACAGCCCGCACAAAGTATGGGTGTACGGCTACAGATGATGTAGCGATTACCCTGCAGTGTGTAAACAATACGGTTTTCCTGCCCAGTGGTTTTACACCCAATAACGATCACCTGAATGATATGTTCTACCCTATGGGAAGGGGGATCAAAACCGTGAAGCATTTTGTTATCTACAACCGGGCAGGCCAGGTATTGTTTGACAGGGCTGACTTTAATATCAATGACCGATCTATGGGATGGAACGGGAAATACAATGGTAATTACCAGGATCCTGGTGTGTATGTATACATGATAGAACTGGAATGCGATACCGGTGAGGTATTCGTGTTAAAAGGAACCATTACTTTGATCAGGTAAGCAGTAGTACTTACCTGCTTATTTCTGTTACAACAAAATCTTTTAGCTCACGCGAACGCGTAGCATGGTTGATAAATGTTCCCGTTAACTGGCTGGCATGAAATTCCGGGAAAGTGGTTACAGGGCTTACATGATAGCCTTGTTTTACCAGGGTATCAATATTGCCGGCAGCCGTATATACAATAACGGGATGTTTTGCGGCTTGCTGTTGCAACTCTTCATCACTCCAGAAGTATACAGGTGCTGTGGAGTAAAAAGTATAAGAATAGGAATTGTTGTGGAACATGGTAGCAGGCTTGCCGGTAAAATGTGCATTGCTATAAAAAGCCGCTTTGCTACCTGATTGGTATTCCATGATAGCGGGATAGAAAAAGATATTCAGGAAGCCATATACCCCCACTACTGCCAAAAAGCTACGGCCAATCACATTGCTGATATTGTTTTTACGGAATAACAGGAGTGTAAACAGCATTACAACCACCAGCCATATAATGATGCCTGTTAAATGAGGTGGCTGGTAGAAAATGATGAGTGCTATGATGATCAGCAATACCAGTACGCAAATGGTATGTTGTACCCATTTGATGATGTTCATTGCTTTTTCCTTTCTTATCTCGTACAGGTATTGTGCGGTAAGGATGGCAAAAAAAGGAAACAGGATATTACTGTAATGCGGTAGCTGGAATTTGGATAGGGAGAAGACAATAAAGGTGGCGCCTGCTGCCCCGAGTGTAATAAACTCCCTTGGCATGGTACGATTGCCGGCATTGCGGATCTTCCAGAAGATGGCTGTATATAATAACAAGGACCAGGGTAAGAATGCCCATAACAAGGTGTGGAAATAAAAGAATGGGTCTCCCGATCCTTTGATGGGGCCGGTATTAAAGAAGCGGCCAAACTGGCTATCCCAAAAGAAAAAGCGGATACCGGAAACACCTGTTCTGTCGAATACTGTTTTTTCGGGATGCAGATCAAATTGTGCATAGAGGCAATACAATTCAGGGATGATAAAGATGGCTACCAGTACTATGGCCAATAACCAGCGATAATGAAAGAACTGTCTCCATTCTCCCTTAATAGCCCAGTCCACCACAAAGCCGGCGGCTATGGTGATCAGTACAAAAGGCCCTTTGGTCATGATGGCACAGGCGGCCCATAAAGACCCTACGAGCAAATGGAACCCAATCTTTGACGAAGTAGCTTTGTAATAATGATAGATACTGCCAATGATCAATCCTGTTAAATAAGGTTCGGCCCGTACATCATTGTTGGAGATCACCAGGTGGGCAGCTGTTACGTAAATGAGCGCTGCAATCCTGGCAACGCCCTTACCATAAATGGATAATGCCAGCCGGTAAGTATAAACCAGGCCCATGGCCCAGAATAGCAGGGCCGGAAACTTATAGGCAAAGGTGTTAATGCCAAATATCTTATAGCTGATGGCGGCCATCCAGAACGGGAAATGGGGTTTGTCCAGCCAATCTTTGCCCTGTACTTTCAGGTTAACAAAATCGCCTGTTTGGGCAATTGTTTTGGCAATACTGGCATACAGGGTGCCATCTGAATCAAGAATGGTAATAAACAAACCGGTGGCGTTAATGGCGATACCTACCAGTACCAATACATAAAACCATTTATCGAGCCATTTATTCCAATATGCCTTTTGTTCCATACAGGTATTTTGATGACGTAAATATACTCGCAAAGCGTATACCATTTTACCTATAGCTTTGCGTACTTTATTAACGAATTGTACATGAGCAACCCTGTTTTACAATGGGTATGTAAACCCTTCACTGATCTTTCCCCTTCGGAATTGTATACCATACTGCGTTTGCGAAGCGAGGTGTTTGTGGTAGAGCAGCAATGCATCTTCCTGGATATGGATAATAAAGACCAGTACAGTTATCATTTTATGGGTTGGCATGGCGACCACCTGGTGGCGTATGTGCGCCTGATAGCGCCCGGTAAAGTGTATGAACAAATGAGCATAGGGCGTGTGGTGACTTCACCGGATTATCGCAGAACCGGCGCCGGGAGAATATTGATGCAGGCTGCTATTGAACAATGTTATACCTTGTTTGGAAAAGGGCCTATTAAAATAGGCGCCCAATTGTACCTGAAGGAATTTTATGGAAGCCTGGGTTTTGTACAATCAGGAGAGATCTATGACGAAGATGGGATTGACCATATTGAGATGATTAAAGCGTAAAAATGTACGAGGTACGATGTGGGATGTACGATGTAAAACAAACGACAATTAGCAATTATTAATTCAGGTATTATGTTTGACTTTCGCCTGCAGGTTTTCTATACGGCTGCCAAACGTCTCAACTTTACAAAGGCGGCTGCTGAATTGTTTATTACACAGCCGGCAGTAACAAAGCATATCCACGAATTAGAGCATCACTTTAAAACAAAACTGTTTGAGCGGAGTAACAATGCTTTGCTGTTAACCCCAGCGGGAGAAACCTTGTTACAACATACCGAGTTGCTTATTACAGCGTATAATACTATGGAGTTTGAGATGAGCAACCTCGTCAACATCCATAGTGGTAAGTTAAAACTGGGTGCCAGTACAACAGTAGCGCAATATGTGATTCCACCTGTATTGGCTGCCTTTCACAAGAAGTTTACCAACATAGAGGTAACGTTGATCAACAATAATACAGAGCAGATTGAATTGAGTCTTCTCAACAAAGAAATAGAACTGGGGATCATAGAAGGGCGTTCCAAGAACAAGGCTATCCGGTATACGCCTTTCCTGGAAGATGAGATTGTATTGGTGAGTAATTTATCTCATCCCCTGGCGCAGAAAGAGAGCATCCGGCCGGAAGACCTCCGGAATATTCCCCTCCTGTTAAGAGAGCCGGGCTCAGGCACCCTTGAAGTGATTGCACATGCTCTGAAGCCTTTTCATATTAAACTATCCCAGTTAAAGGTGGAGATGCAGCTGGGTAGTACAGAGAGTATTAAATCGTACCTGTTACACAGCAGCTGTATGACCTTTGTATCCATCCACTCCATACTAAAGGAATTGCGCAACAATGAGTGTCGCATTATAGACGTAAAAGGACTTTCTGTTAAGCGGCCTTTTTACTTTATACAGGCACAGGGGCAGATAGATGCTTTACCGGGTTTGTTTACCCGTTTTGCCAAACACTATAACTTAAAGTAATGGCAGATTACTTTTTACCATTTGCCTGATGGCGGCTGTTGAGGGAGCTTTGTGGTAGTAAAAACAAGTACTACCATGAACACAACATCCGTTACAGCAGAAGATACCCACCTGATCAAAAATGTTACTATCCGGAAGGTTATTTTCTTATTGGCGGTAGTATTCTGTTTGTCGCCACTTGCTTCACCACCTATTGCCTTGCTGATAGGAATTGCCATTGCGCAGTTTATCGGGCATCCTTACCTTCATTTGAATCATAAAGCCACCCATATTTTGTTACAGGTATCTGTGGTAGGGTTGGGTTTTGGTATGAGTGTTAACAGTGCTATTCACGCGGGCAAACAGGGTATTTTGTTTACGATCATCTCTATTATCGGAACACTGGTAACCGGTTATTTACTGGGCAGGTTGCTGAAGATCGAAAAGAAGACCTCTTACCTGATAGCCGCGGGAACAGCAATTTGCGGAGGCAGTGCTATTGCGGCTGTTTCACCGGTAATCAAGGCGGAAGAAAAACAGATGTCTGTGGCATTGGGTACCGTGTTTATCCTCAACTCTATTGCCTTATTCCTGTTTCCTTTCATTGGTCACTTGCTACACCTGTCACAAACGCAGTTTGGGTTGTGGTGTGCGATTGCTATACATGATACAAGTTCCGTAGTAGGGGCTGCCAGCAAGTATGGGAACAATGCGCTGGAGATTGCCACTACGGTTAAACTGGCGAGGGCTTTATGGATTATACCGGTGGCTTTTCTGTCCACTTTTCTTTTTAAGAACAGGACAGGGAAAGTGAAGATACCTTACTTCATAGGCCTGTTTATTTTGGCCATGATCATCAATACCTATGTGCCTGGTGTCAGCGCAGTCAATCATTATATCACCGGTATTGCCAAAGCAGGATTAACGCTTACCTTATTCCTGATAGGCTGTGGATTGTCAAAGAAAGTATTGCAATCAGTGGGCGTGAAACCATTACTACAAGGAGTAGTATTGTGGGTATTGATTTCTTCTGCTGCTTTGTGGGCGGTATTAACGCTGGTAGTATAGTAAGAGGTGTTATTTTTGGGTATTATACATAGAATAGCCATAAGTAGTATCTTGTCATTTCTCCAATAAATCTTATGAGGCAAAAAATAATGCTGTTTCTTTTGATGATTCATTACACATGCACATTATTTGCACAATCACGTTTGGAACCAAGAGTGCCTCTTAATAAGAACATAAGGAATTATATTGATAGTGTAATCAATCAACTAAAGGATAAACAGGTTGATACCATCTTTGATTATGCACTTACACACTTCCTGTCTGCAAAAATGAATGGTTGCATAATCAGATTATGTATATGGAATCGGTATGCGGAATGAATAAAAGGAACCATGTTTTGTGGATGTCAGAGCTTATGTGTAATCATAGCGCTGAAGCAAAAATTTTAGATATGCTGCAATTGTCTATTAGGTCCCTTTTTAAATAAGTGTCGCATGTTTTGAGAAGGAGCGATCCCATCACCCACAAAAAGCAAAGCGCCTCAATGATTGCATTGAGGCGCTTTGCTTAATACTACTTCCTAACTACTCAACAACAACGCCTTCCTTTATCTCATCATTGGCATTGGCAATTACCTGCTCTCCTGCCTGTACGGCACCGGTTATTTCAATACGATCCGTGGTTTCATTGCGGGTGCTTACATCTACTTTTACGGCTTTATGATCTCTTACCACCAATACATATTTCCTTTCTGTAGAGGTAACAACCGCAGCACGTGGTACAGACATGGCATTGACGCCTCCCTTTGAATAAAGGATCACATCTGCATACATACCGGGAGATAATACTCCTTCCTTATTCATCACATCTATCTCCATTCTTTCCGAGCGATACTGGGCATTGATATTATCTGCCTGGCGGCTGATATACCCGATCATCTTCTTGCCGGGGAAAGCGCTTACATAAAACGAAATGGTATCCTTGTCCTTTAACTGCGCAGACATCGCTTCGGGTATATCTACCTGCAAACGCAGGTGGGATACCTGCTTTAATTCCAGCATGGGCTTATCTTTCGCAGTGGCGCTAACCAATGCACCCGGGTGTACATTGCGTTCTGTGATCACCCCATCAAAAGGGGCTGTAACATACAGGTAGGCCAGCATGGTTTGCTGCATCTGCCAGTTGGCCTTTTCTGCATTGCTTAAAGAACTATCTGCTTCCATCTTTGCCTTTACGGTAGAAAGGTCTAAAGGTGAAATGGCACCGGCTGTTTTAGCGGCTTCCTGTAAACGGGAATAACGCTCCCTGTCAATAGAAAAATCAGCCTTTGTGCGGGCATATCGTTCCTTGGCCTGTAATACGGCCTGCTCCAGTTCCGGCGCTTCCAGTACCATTAAGGATTGTCCTTTTTGAACATGCGACCCGATATCAACCGATACGGATTTGACATAACCGTTTACCTTGGGGAAGATACTCACCTCCTGGTAGGCAGCTAACTGGGCCGGCAATTTTAAAGTAGTGGCTACACCTTTGTTTTCTATGGTAGCCAGTTGATAATGTACCGGTGCGTTTTTGGGTGCAGCCGGCTTTTTGTCTTCTTCCTTCTTTTCTGAACAGGAAGCAAATACCAGCAGGGTAACTATAAAAAGAATAGAATGTTTCATTTGTATGATTTTATTGATGAGCGTCTTCGGGTAATAAAGAAACGTCTTTAAAAGAGGCTTTCTGTTGTATCCATCCATATACTAATGGTACGATCAACAGGGCTGCCAGGGTAGAGGCGATCAGGCCGCCTATTACGGCACGACCTAGTGGTGCAGACTGATCACCTGCTTCGCCCAAACCGCTTGCCATAGGGATCATACCGGCTATCATGGCGAGGCTTGTCATCAGGATAGGGCGTAAACGTACACTGGCTGCCACCGAGGCTGCTTTAAAAGGATCTTTGTATTCCAGCCGCAGGCTTTCTGCATTGGTTACTAT
>Ga0207739_1000041_pt1 | contig 14496 bp, 15 predicted proteins | sample LuqExpMetageno15_FD_187773 | JGI IMG/M metagenome (GOLD analysis project Ga0207739, IMG submission 187773) | Tropical forest soil microbial communities from Luquillo Experimental Forest, Puerto Rico - Sample 15 (SPAdes) | ecosystem: Environmental > Terrestrial > Soil > Tropical forest ... | reverse complement strand
AATTGGTATTTGCGCTCACTTTTAGCTTGGTTTTATATTTACGCCGCCAGTTTTTGATGATAGAACTGAAAAAGCCTTTGGTAAGGTGGGAGTACACAATTGGGTGCACCACCAGCATTAAATTCTTATGTCCATGCGTTATTAAATAATGTAATCTCTTCTCTATTTCATCCTCTAATAACAGGGTAGAAGATACTTTACCGGTACCGTTACAAACCGGGCAAACTTCAGAAGTATTGATATTCACTTCCGGCTTCATACGTTGCCTGGTTATCTGCATCAATCCAAATTTGGAAATAGGCAATACCGCATGTTTAGCCCGGTCAGTTTTCATAAACCCTTCCATTGCCTCCTGCAGCTTACGCTTATTATCCGGCAATTTCATATCAATAAAATCCACCACAATAATTCCACCTATATCCCGTAACCGCAATTGCCTGGCTATTTCCTCTGCAGCCTCCAGGTTGGTTTGCAAGGCATTCTCTTCCTGGTTATTGCTTACACTCTTATACCCACTGTTTACATCAATTACATGCAACGCCTCCGTATGCTCCACAATCAAATACGCACCGCTGGGCAGGTTCACTGTTTTACCAAAAGCACTTTTTACCTGCTTGGTAATACCATACGTATCAAAAACGGGCGACCCATTATTGTAAAAGGTAACGATCTCCTCTTTATCCGGAGCTATTCGTTGTATATAGCTTTTGGTATCGTTATAGATGTTCTTATCATTAATAACAATACGGTTAAAGTCTTCATTCAACAGGTCGCGCAGTATGCTCGTTGTCTTATCCTGCTCGCTCATGATCTTGGCGGGAGGTAATGCATTCTTCAGGTTCGACTGTATGTGCTTCCATGTTTCCGTTAAGTCAAGCAGATCCTGGTGCAGTTCAGCAGTTGTTTTTCCTTCAGCAGCCGTTCTTACTATCACACCAAAATTCTTTGGACGGATGGCTTCTACAATCTTATGTAGTCTCTTTCTTTCTTCGGAGGAATGTATCTTTTTAGATACGGCTACAATCTCATTAAAAGGAGTGATGACTACAAATCTGCCCGGCAGGCTTAATTCGCAGCTTAAACGTGGACCTTTCGCCGCAATAGGCTCCTTTAATATCTGTACCAGCACATTGGGTTTGCCGTTCAACACCTCGTTAATCTTACCCGTTTTAATGATTTCCGGTTCTATCTGGAATTTGGCAAAATCGAAAGGGTTGTCGTCCCTGTCATTCATTGCCTGCTGTGTAAATTTTAAGATAGAACGGGCATAAGGAGATAGGTCTGTATAATGCAAAAAGGCATCTTTTTCAAAGCCAACGTCTACAAAAGCAGCGTTAAGACCAGGAATAAGTTTTTTCACCTTGCCCAGGTACAAATCACCCACGGCAAAATTTGCATCGGCTTTTTCGTTATGTAGCTCAACAAGCTTCTTGTCCTCTAACAACGCAATCTCAACGCCATTAGGGGCTACATTAATAATTAATTCTTTGTTCACAAAATTTGCAACTTTAAATAAAATAATCACTCACCCAGGTTTTGGGTAATGCCAATCAACACACTATCAAAGCTTGCCATTGGATAGAAAAAGGGAAGGAAAAGGTAAAGTTGCAGCGAAAATAAGATAATGATATACGGCGGCAAGCCAGCTATGTGTAAATGCTGCGGAATTTATCATTCCGCAGCATTCTATAAATCAGGTCAAAAGAATTATTTATTCTTTTTCTTATGACGATTCTTTCTTAAACGTTTTTTGCGTTTGTGTGTAGCAATCTTATGACGCTTTCTCTTCTTACCACAAGGCATACCAGAACAAATTTTAGTTAGGTTAAAAAATAATTTTTATATAAACTCCAGAGGCATTACGCCTTCTTCATTTACTGTTTTAACAGGCTTATCCTGTTATCCAATTCTTTCTGAGCATTCGGGTTCGCTATCTTTTTCCGCACCGCACTATACCATTTAATAGCGTTTGGCTTATCCCCTTTTAATTCATAACACTCGGCCATATCCAGGGCAGCTTCCAGGTTATCAGGCTGTTTGTTAACAACAATGGTAAACCGTTCTATTGCCTTATCATATTGGCCACTTTTCCTTCCTCCCAGCCCTAGCATAAACTGCGCGTACAGGTTATCCGGGTCTTTCTCTGCAATTTTCCTGATCGGTAATATTCCCTGCATCGGATTGTCGGAAATATTGCCAAACATATAACAGGCCCCTAAACCAATTGTACTGCTGTCATTAGCAGGATTGATCTCCAAAGCTTTCTCAAAAAGAACTTTTGCGTTAGTGGCCAACCAGTTTTGCATGGCCGGGTCACTCTCTATCGTCAGGTTATCCAAAAACTGACGGGCGGCAAAGGTGAGGCTTTTTTCCGAATTTTCCAATTTAGCTGCTTCAGCGGTATAATAGGCATATGGCGCAAATGAATGGGCCGAATCTCTCCAGAAGTGCGCCAACTGGTGATACATATGCAATTGCTGCTCTTTTACATCTCCCCGTGTTACACTATTCTCTAAACGGGTAATGCGGTCAGATTGTTCCAGGTTCAATCCTTTCTTGGCTTCCAGTAACAGGTCACTAAATTGTAAAGAGGGTTTTGCCTGGGCTTGCTGTGCTGCCGGGGCAGGCATATTCTTTTTAGGAGGGATGGTATTGCCGAATAAAAACAAAATGATGAGTAGCAGAAGCCCGCTACTCACCAGTAATAATTGCTGACGTTTCACAAACTAAGGTTTGCCGCGAAGTTATTTACTTTAAGGCTTGTATTTGTTTTTTACTTCACTAACAAATTCTTTAGCAGGCTTAAACGCAGGAATAAAGTGTTCAGGAATCTCAACAGCCGTATTTTTCTTAATGTTACGGCCTATCTTGGCAGCACGTTTCTTGGCTATGAAACTGCCAAAGCCACGAATGTAAATGTTCTGGCCACTGGAAAGACTGTCTTTCACTTCTTTAAACATGGTTTCCAGTGTCACCAACACATCAACTTTCGGAATTCCTGTCTTGTCGGAGATTTGGTTAATTAAATCTGATTTTCTCATTTTGCAGCTAGGGTGTTTTTTGTGGGAATAGGTTAAAAATTGTTTGTAAACTAAAATACGACAAAACTTTCTGTATCTGCAATTAAAATGAATTAAAATATACAAACATTATACATTGATTAATAAACACTTCTATTTGTTTGGATATTTTCACCCCAAATTAGCCTGTAAAAGACCTGAAAATCATAACGTAGTATAAATAAGTATGGGAAACGACTTTGCTAAACGATTGTTGCACTGGCATAAACATATTAATAAAAGAGAGATGCCATGGAAAGGAGAAAAAGATCCTTATAAGATCTGGTTGAGTGAAATTATACTACAACAAACACGCGTAGAACAGGGACGAAGCTATTATGAAAAGTTCATCGAAAACTATCCCACCATTTCACAACTCGCCAAGGCACCAGATGAAAAGGTATTCAAGTTATGGGAAGGGTTGGGCTATTATAACCGGTGTAAAAACCTGCTCTTTACTGCCAGGTACATAGCAAAAGAGCTAAATGGAATATTCCCCGGTAAATATGAAGATATCCTTACCCTAAAGGGTGTGGGGCCTTACACGGCAGCAGCCATTGCCTCATTCGCCTTTAACCTGCCACATGCAGTAGTAGACGGTAATGTATTCAGGGTATTATCAAGGGTATTTGCTATTGATACGGCAATAGACAGCACCACCGGCAAAAATGAATTCTCTACTTTGGCTGATAAGGTATTGGACAAAAAAGAACCCGGTATCTATAACCAGGCCATCATGGATTTTGGTGCCACTGTTTGCAAGCCTTTTGCCCCACTATGCAATCACTGCCCCCTTCAGGAAATGTGTAAGGCTTACCAGGAAGGAAAGGTAAATTACTTGCCGGTAAAAGAGAAAGTGTTAGAAAAAAAGAATCGTTGGTTCTATTATTTCCTGTTCCAGCACAATGGCAAAATATTGATCCACCAGCGATTGATGAAAGACATTTGGGAAAACCTGTTTGAGTTCTATCTTGCAGAAAGTAATGAACACCTGCACTGGAATGAAGCAGGTGTAAAAGAATGGCTTCAGGAACAACTGGGTATTGAGCAGGCAGAAATTGCGCATATTTCTCCGCAGTTTGCTCAACAGCTTACCCATCAAAATGTAAAAGGGCAATTCATCAAGGTGATTCTTCCGGCTATTCCCGCAACCCTGGCACATCATGAATGGCAGTCGTTACAACAAATCAGGCAATTGGCATTTCCCAAATTCATTAATCAATACCTGGAAACCGGAGCGCTACAGGCAAGCCTGTTTTAAGGCCTGTTTAGCAATAAAAATCGCCGGTAAAATTTTACCGGCGATCAATGTACTTGGATAAATTCTGTAATTATTAAGCTTCAGCAGCTTCGCTACCACCTTGCCTTGTTTCAACTTTGCGAACCACAGGCTGGCTACGACGAGCTCTTTGTGTTTTTCTGTGCTCATCATTACGGCGTGCAATCTGAGCTTCATGCTCATCATGCCACTTTTGGAATTTCACCATTGCAGTAGCATCATCAAACAGTCCTAATTTAACACCACGCAGCAAGTGTTTCAGGTACAATACGCCCTTGAAAGAAAGAATGCGGCGAACAGTGTCAGTAGGCTGGGCACCTTTGTGCAACCATTCCAATGCTTTCTGACGGTCTAACTGAATAGTGGCCGGTACTGTAAGTGGATTGTAGGTACCGATCTTTTGGATGAATTTACCATCTCTTGGTGCACGGGCGTCGGCTACTACTATAAAGTAGAAAGGCCTCTTTTTGCTACCGTGTCTTTGTAGTCTCATTTTTACTGCCATTTTAAATAGAAATTTATAGGCGTTAATAAATAGGGTTTACTAAAATTTGGATTGCGAAAGTAACAGATTTTTCCAAATATCCTGCCACAAACGTTGGAATTTGTGTTAAGATTTTGTTTCTGTCACCCGCTTATCTCTTCATTCCCGGCATCATCCGGCCCCCCATGCCCATTGGCATTTTATTCATCATTCCCATCATCTTCTTCATCTGGTCAAACTGTTTCATAAAGGCATTCACCTCGTTAATATCCTTACCACTTCCCTTGGCAATACGTAGCTTCCTCCGCTGGTCAATCAAATCCGGATTACCTCTTTCTGCCGGGGTCATCGATTGAATCATCGCCTCAATGCCTTTAAAGCTGTTATCATCCACATCAATATCTTTCATTGCCTTCCCCACACCCGGTATCATGCCCATCAGGTCTTTCAAGTTACCCATTTTTTTGATCTGTTGCAACTGATCTAAAAAATCCTGGAAGTCAAATTGGTTCTTCCGGATCTTTTTCTCAAGTTTTTTAGCCTGCTCTTCGTCATATTGTGCCTGGGCCTTCTCAACAAGCGAGGTAATATCACCCATCCCCAAAATACGCTGAGCCATACGATCAGGATAGAATACATCCAATGTATCCATCTTCTCGCCACTGCTCATAAATTTAATGGGCTTGTTAACCGTGTACTTGATAGATAAAGCCGCACCACCTCTTGTATCACCATCCAGTTTGGTTAAAACCACCCCATTAAAATCAAGTCGGTCGTTAAACGTTTTAGCGGTATTAACGGCGTCCTGCCCTGTCATACTATCTACTACAAACAATATTTCGGTAGGGTTCACCGCAGCCTTAATATTGGCCACTTCCGTCATCATTACCTCATCAACCGCCAAACGGCCGGCCGTATCTATAATAACAACATTCTTATTCTTCGATTTCGCTTCTTTAATAGCGTTCCTGGCTATCGCAACAGCATCCGTATTTTCCCGTTCGGCATAAATATCAACACCAATTTGCTCTGCCAACACGGTCAACTGGTCAATCGCCGCCGGGCGGTAAATATCGGCCGCTACCACCAGCGGGCTTTTTCCCTTCTTGGTCTTCAAATAATTGGCCAGCTTACCGGTAAAAGTTGTTTTACCGCTACCCTGTAACCCCGCAATCAATATCACAGCCGGGTTACCGGTAATATTAAAATCAGCTTCCTTACCGCCCATTAATTCGGTAAGCTCATCCTGTACAATCTTCACCATCAACTGCCCGGGACTAATGGCATTGAGTACTTTTTGCCCCGTTGCCTTATCCTTTACCCTATCGGTAAACTCTTTGGCAATCTTATAGTTAACGTCCGCATCTACCAACGCACGCCGAATATCTTTAACTGTATTGGCAATATTAAGATCGTTGATCCTTGCCTCACCTTTCAGGTTCTTAAAGGCACTTTCTAATTTTTCACTTAATGAATTGAACATATTTGCCGGTTTGCTTCAATACCACAATAAAAAAGTGAACCAAAAAGTTCACTTATATAATAATGAGATGCAAATATAGCGCAGATAGCGATTGTAAAATACTTATCCCAGGTATACCCGCAGGTGTTTTGATTTACTGGTAGTCCTCAGCTTGGTAATAGCCTTGTCTTTTATCTGTCTTACACGCTCACGTGTAAGATTATACAATTCACCAATATCGTCCAGGCTAAGCGCGTTGTCTACACCAATGCCAAAGAAATAGCAGATCACTGCTTTCTGTCTTTCGGTCAATGTTTGCAGGCTATGCTGTATTTCAGTTCGTAATGATTCATAGTGTTCCAGTAACAGATCGGTACTCTCCGCATTAGGGTTCGCCATTACATCCATCAAAGTACCTTCTTCACCATCTGCCAGGGGAGTGTCCATGCTTATGTGGCGACCGCCGAGATTCATCGTAGCAGACACTTCTTCGAGGCTTATTTCCAACACACTGGCCAGTTCTTCCGGTGTTGGTTCACGCTCAAACTCCTGCTCCAGCTGCTGGTACGCCTTGTTAATACGGCCTGTAAGGCCCACCTTATTCAAGGGCAAACGTACAATACGGCTCTGTTCTGCCAGTGCCTGCATAATACTTTGTCGTATCCACCATACTGCGTAAGAGATAAATTTAAAGCCCCTTGTTTCATCAAAACGAAGCGCTGCTTTTATCAGGCCCAGGTTACCTTCATTAATCAGGTCGGGTAATGTCAATCCCTGGTTCTGGTACTGTTTGGCCACAGATACCACAAACCGAAGATTAGATTTTACCAACCTGTCCAACGCCTTTTCATCACCGTGCTTAATGCGTTCTGCCAACTGAACCTCTTCCTCAGGCGTAATAAGATCTACCCTGCCTATTTCCTGCAGGTACTTTTCAAGGCTTTGACTTTCCCTGTTAGTAATAGATTTGGATATCTTGAGCTGACGCATACTCATAGCTTGTTGTTGTTTAAAGGGTAAGGAGTATTATTGTTAGTATTGGTTGATTGTGATTTGCAAGGGAGCTTATTCCTGCAGCGTCATTTTCACTATACTAATATAGGCAACTTCAATTGTTACTTCCAAAAAAATCTTCATAACAGTGGTGTACTGTGATTTTTAGAGGTATTATACACCCTCGAACAGGGGTTTTGGCAGTAAAAAAACAGGGGTGGTAAAAAAACATTTGGCGGGTATGGATTATTTAATATTATTGCAGCCCTACGAATGATAGGTTAAAGAGTATGTAATGAGTAAAAAGCAATTATTTACATTGGAGTTTCCTGTAAGATGTTCTCCAGCTATCTTATATGAATTTTTAAGTACACCTGCAGGCTTGCAGGAATGGTTCGCAGATAAGGTTGACGAATGGGAAGGCACTTTTAGTTTCACCTGGAATGGCGGTACTCCTGATAAAGCTGTGATCATTGACCAGGAAGAAGAAAAATTTATAAAGTTCAGGTGGCTACATAGTGAAAAGAATGAATACTTCGAGTTCAGGATTGAGAAAACAGAAATATCTAATCAAACGATTCTCTTAATAAAAGACTTTGCTGAAAAGGGTGAAATCAAAGATCAGAGTCAATTATGGGGATACCAGGTTAAAGAATTATTCCATCGGTTAGGCGCTTAACAACCCAACAATATCGAGCGTATTTCTACATAACTGTTTTTCAAAAACAACGAAGCATCATCCCACTGTTGTAATGGTATTTTTCGGGCCAGTTTAATAAATGGAAGCCGCTCTATCTCCTGTATACTAAACGCCTGCAAAGGCTTATAGTTACCGGGTAAAAAGTGATGTTCCCATGCATTATCCGAGCAACCCAAAAACCAATCGCTTTTCTTATCCGCTTCATATAATTTCTTGATCTGTGGCAGGTATTCGTTATGATAACTACCTGCCAGTTGCAGCGTAATGCTAAAGAAATTGCCCCACCAAAAGAAGGTTCTTATCGCAAAAACATCCTTTGCAGAAAATATTCTCGGATAATCCAGCATTAACCAGGGCAACCCCTGGTAATTTTCACCTCTTGCAATTTTGGGCGAAGGGGTAAACGCACTCACCTCACCCGGGTATTCTTTTATTTCCGCTACATAGTATTCGCTCAGCGCTCCCAACAGTGTATATACCTTTTGGATGATGTTATTCTTTGTTAAAATAAAAGATGCATCCGTAACCAGTTCTAATTCTCCCGCTGAAAGTTTTACTTTTGACATTCTTGTGTATGGTCTATTGTTATCAGAACCCATAAAAGGATATTACAAAGGAAAAGCAAAGTGATAAAAAAACTAGATATACTTATTGTCCGGGCATTTGTGGGTCCTTTTCTCGTCACATTCCTCATATCCTTGTTTGTATTGGTAATGCAGTTCTTCTGGCTGTATATCGATGACCTTGTTGGTAAGAATGTGGATTTCATCATACTCATGAAACTAATAGGCGTAGTAGCCATTACCTGGGTACCACTTGCATTACCGCTGGCATTGCTGCTCTCTTCTATCATGACCTTTGGTAATCTTGGCGAAACATTCGAAATAGTCGCCATCAAATCGGCTGGTATTCCCTTGTTACGCTTCATGCGCCCCTTATTATTGGTTACCATCGGGCTAAGTATCGTCGCTTTTTTCTTTGCCAACAATATTATTCCCTATGCACAGTTAAAACTGGCGCGTATCAAATACGATATTATCGTAGCCAAACCTGCATTCGATATTAAGGAAGGTGTGTTCTATAATAAAATAGACGGGTATGTGATAAAGCTTGGAAAGAAAGAAAAAGACGATAGTACTATCCGCAATATTGTGATTTATGAAAGAACACAGGGCCAGGGCTTACAGGATAACCTGCTGGTGGCCGAAAGTGGCATTATGCGGGTAACACCCGATAGCCGTTTCCTTGAATTTATCATGAAGAACGGATGGCGTTACCAGGAAAAGGGACAACGTCAAACCACCAATACAGAATTCATTCGCCTGGGTTTTAAAGAGTATAAGAAAGTATTCGACCTGAAAAGTTTTAAGATGAACAATACGGAGGATAGCAATTTCCGTTACGATCCTAAAATGTTAAGCATACGACAGCTGAATGTAGTAATGGACAGTATGCGGCGCACCAATAAAAATTATTCTAAGCGTGCTGCCATAGAAATAGACCCCTATTTTACCTTCCCAAAGTATGCCGATACCGGTTGGATCAAAACCGATACCCTCAAACCAACAAAAGCTACTTCTTTTGCATCATTGATAGCAGATTCCATACGCACCATAGTATATGATCGCAGTGCCAATCAAAGCAGTGGGGCAGGCACCAATATATCGCTCCTGGCAGATGATTATTCCCGCAAAATGGAGTCTTTCAATTCTCATGAAATAGAGTGGCACCGTAAGTTCACCCTATCTGTAGCCTGCATCGTATTATTTCTTATTGGAGCGCCATTGGGTGCCATTATACGCAAAGGAGGCCTGGGTACTCCCCTTGTATTTGCGGTTGTCTTTTTCGTTTTATTTCACCTGCTCAACACTTTTGGTGAGAAATTTGCGAGGGGTGATGTCACCAGCCCCTTCGTTGGTATGTGGCTCTCTACTATAGTACTGATACCCATCGGTGCTTTTCTCACGTACAAGGCTATGAGAGATTCACAATTATTTAATAAAGAAGCTTACTACAGGCTCTTTAAATCCGTGCGGGTGTTTTTAGCTAACTTTAGCAGTAGTAAACGATCATCCTAAATAATATACCTCATGCAAAACACAAAAACAAGCCGCAGAGATTTTATAGCCAATACTGCTAAAGCCTCTGCCGCTACTGTACTGGCATCTACTGTATTGCCTTCTTTTGCACAAAATTTCGGAGCTGGCGATATACCTACCACCCCATACACACAGCAGCCGCTGCCTTATGGTTATAAAGACCTGGAAGCAGCCATAGATGCTACTACCATGGAAATCCATTACACAAAACACGCTGCTGCCTATGCCAAAAACCTGGCAGAAGCAGTAGCCGCAGAAAAGGTGGATACTGCTAAAACAACACTGGAAGAAGTACTCGCCAAAGCATCTAAATATTCCGCTAAAATGCGTAATAACGCCGGTGGCCACTATAACCACGAGTTATTCTGGAAAAGCATGACGGCTAAATCTGCCGGTATGCCTAACGGCCAATTGGCTGCCGCCATCACAAAAGATTTTGGCTCCTTCGATGCTTTTAAAACCCAATTTACCGATGCCGGTAAAAACAGGTTTGGCAGTGGTTGGGCATGGCTTGTATTAACCAATGATAAAAAACTGGTGATCGGCTCCACCCCCAACCAGGATAATCCTTTGATGGATGTAAGTGATTTAAAAGGTATGCCTTTATTAGGCCTCGATGTATGGGAACATGCCTATTACCTGCGCTACCAGAACAAACGTCCTGATTATATCAATAACTGGTGGAATGTGGTAAACTGGGATTTTATACAGAACAGGTACACTACCGCCATCTAAATAAGCCATTCCTAAAAGGGCGCTGTAATAAAACCAGCGCCCTTTTTCTTTATACACCTATACCCTTACGGTACAAAGAATAGTTACTTTTGCCGCCAAATTTTTTCCCTTGCAAAAAGAGAAGCAGAATTTTAAGGTTCAACTATGGATAACGGTAATAAGCCTGGTATTATTCGTTATTAAAATTGCTGCCTATTATTTTACCTATTCATTGGCTATCCTTACGGATGCGCTGGAAAGCGTTGTAAATGTACTGGCCGGTTTTATTGGCTTGTACAGTTTATATGTGGCAGCCAAACCAAGGGATATGGACCATCCTTACGGGCATGGAAAAGCAGAATTTATCTCCGCTGCCGCAGAAGGCTCCCTTATTGTGGCTTCCGGTATTTTTATCGCTTACGAAACCATTCAGAACATCATTAAGAGTAATGCCGTAGGACGCCTTGATACAGGTATTATGCTCATCGCCATTACAGCTTTGGTAAATTATGTAGCCGGTTTTGTATGCCTGAAGGTTGGTAAGAAAAACAATTCCCTTGCCTTGCAGGCCAGTGGCCGGCACCTGCAAATCGATACTTACTCTACTTTCACCATCATCATCAGCTTATACATCATGCTCTTAACCCATTGGCTATGGGTAGATAGGGTAATAGCAGGCATAATGAGCATACTGATCATATTCAATGGGTACAAGATACTGCGCAGTTCGCTCGCGGGTATTATGGACGAAGCAGATAAAGAGTTATTGTTACAGCTGGTAGAGTTGTTAAATGCCAACAGGCGCCCCAATTGGGTTGACCTTCACAATCTCCGCGTTATAAAATATGGCGCTACCCTACATGTCGATTGCCACCTCACTGTTCCCTGGTACCTGAACGTAAATGAAGCACATAAAGAAATTGATGCTTTAAGCGACCTGATCAGGAATAAGTTCGGCGATGCTCTTGAGTTATTCGTACATACAGATGGATGTATCCCCTTTAGTTGCAGTATCTGCACAAAGAACGACTGTACAGTAAGGCAACACGATTTTGTACGAAAGATAGAGTGGTCGCTGGAAAATATTATTACCAACCACAAGCATGGCATAACCGAATAATGCGGAATTTGCGGGTATGGAACAGCAACCCATTTATTCCATTGGACACGGAACCAGGAAAATTGAGGACTTTATCCAGGTGTTGAAAAAATTTGGTATCGATTACCTGGTAGACGTTCGTTCCAGGCCGTACTCAAAATTCAATCCCCAGTTCAACCAAACCGATCTTCAACATTCTCTTGCCCAATATGGCATTACCTATGTTTTTATGGGCGATAGCCTGGGTGGCCGGCCATCTGATCCCGACTGTTACAATAAAGAAGGAAGGGTAGATTACGAAAAAGTAAAAACAAAAGCCTTCTTTCAAAAAGGAATTGAACGATTAAAAACAGCCTGGTTAAAAAACCTCCTCATTGCCATCATGTGTAGCGAAAGCAAGCCATCCGACTGTCACAGAAGCAGGTTGATCGGCCGCGTACTTGCAGCTGAACAAATTGATATAAGCCATATTGACGAAAAGAACACCTTACAAACACAGGCAATAATCATGAACGAAATGAATAAGCAACAACCAGGTAACACCTTGTTTTCAAATGATTAATTGCCCCTATAGGGTATCATGCCAAAAACATTATCTTGCATGGGTTAATCCTTAGCTGCATATGAAATCCATTGCTTTTATAACACTCCTGTTTATTTTTTGCAGTTGCTCTCTCTCAACAACAAAAGATAAGAACCTTGCCAGGACCATTCCTCCCTTGTATACAGTAGATTCGGCTTCCTTGCCAGACTCTGCAGCTTCCGCCCGTAAAATAACCCTGCCCGCTACCAGCACCTGTATATTCGATACAAGTACCTATAAATTTACTACCACCATTCTACGGGAATACGATTCTACCATTTCTTTCCTATGGGATGATACTACAAAAGAAGCGATCATAAAGGTAGACAAGAGCGACACTATACGATTGCATGTAGGCGGTTGCAATCACTTTGTTTATTCCGTTGTTTACACAACCAAAGGTTCCCTATTCGATAAAGATGCGCTACTTGTTGACAAAACAAAATGGCTGGCCAAAACATTCTTCAGGGAAGGCTTCGATACAAAATACGTAGACTGTATTACCAAAAAGCAATACGATATCGATAAATCAGAAGCCGGTATCAAATACTTAACACTTACCAATAAAGACAGTGCTATAGATAAAAAGGTGTATGAGCCTGTCAACTTCGAAATCGATGGAAACAGAACAAAGATCTCCTTACACGCATACAAGAATACTCCTTAAAATTTATCGCCAGGGCAATCACAACCCACCTATATTTGAAGGGATAAACCCTTCAATAACACTACCCGATGAAATCCTTCCTTGTAACCCTTGCATTCTTCGCTTTGTACAGTTGCACTTACAACAAAGATGAAAAGTCCACTAAAAAAATAGCAGATACAACTATCACAGCAGCAGCCAACAACAAAGGAGATAGTAACACCTGTATATTTGATACAAGCGTTTATAAGTTTACCACAGAAGATTTACGGGCGTATGATCCTAAAATTTCCTTCACCTGGAATGATCAATATCATGAAGCTATCGTAAAGCTTGATAAAAATGATACATTAAGATTACATGTAGGCGGTTGCGAAAGTTTCTTCTATTCTGCAGTATATACTACAGACTCTTCTCTGTTTCAGAACGACAGTTTACTAATTAACAAAGCAAAGTGGATAGCAAAAACCTTTTTTACAAACGGGTTTGGCGATAAATATATAAGTGGCCTCACCAATAATCATTATGAAATTGATCGATCTCAACCCCGGGCAAAAACCTTAACCATATCTGATAAAGACACTGTAGAAACCAATATGAGTATTGAGCCCATTACTTTCAGAATAGAAGACGGCAGAACAACTATTTCTCTGCTATCATCAATGAATTAAATCGGGCACTTCTCATGATAGTTCACCAGTTCAATAGGTGTTCTTGCTATAATCTCATCTTTGTAATTATCGAGTATCTCATCCAGCACAGCTTCTATTTCCTCTACCAGTTTCAGGGTAACCAGGCGGTTACGATATTCTTTAATGCCCGGAAGTCCTTTTAAATAATTCGCATAATGCCGGCGCATCTCATTAATACCTACAATCGGCCCCTTCCACTCTACTGATTTTACCAGGTGTTTCTTACAAACAGCCACCCGCTCCTCTACAGTAGGCGGTTCCGGCATAGCGCCAGTTTGTATATAATGCTTGATCTCCCGGAATATCCATGGATACCCTATCGCAGCACGGCCAATCATAATACCATCCACCCCATAACGCTCCTTATAGGCCAGTGCTTTTTGAGGGGAGTCAATATCCCCGTTACCAAAAATAGGAATATGGATCCGCGGGTTATTCTTTACAGCGGCGATCAGCGTCCAGTCAGCCTCTCCCTTGTACATCTGGCTTCGGGTACGCCCGTGAATACTCAATGCCTTAATCCCGGTATCCTGCAGGCGCTCGGCCACTTCCTCTATATTCTTGCTGTTATCATCCCAGCCAAGCCTGGTTTTAACGGTAACCGGTAACGAGGTAGAACGCACTACCGCCTCCGTTAACCGAACCATCAGGTCCACATCCTTCAATACGCCTGCCCCGGCACCCTT
>Ga0207739_1000040_pt1 | contig 14687 bp, 11 predicted proteins | sample LuqExpMetageno15_FD_187773 | JGI IMG/M metagenome (GOLD analysis project Ga0207739, IMG submission 187773) | Tropical forest soil microbial communities from Luquillo Experimental Forest, Puerto Rico - Sample 15 (SPAdes) | ecosystem: Environmental > Terrestrial > Soil > Tropical forest ... | reverse complement strand
CGGGATAGATCATTCGTACACCCAGTACACCAATAGATTTATTTGCCTCTAATACCTTCGCCGCATCACAAATGCTGTTTTCAGTAAACCAGGTATCGCTGTTCAACAATAAGATCACGGTTCCTTTTGCATGTGCAATCCCCAGGTTGTTCCCCTTTGCAAAGCCCGCATTCTCTTGATTCTTTACCAACACGATTTGTGGAAAGCGCTGCAGGAACAGGTCAGCATCACATTCCGTGGAATTATTATCTACCAATACTATTTCATACGCAATCTCTTTTGTATAAAGCAGTATGCTTTCAATACAATTGCAGGTTAACTGAAAGGTGTTATAGTTGATAATAATGACGGATACCATTATAATGTTGACTTATGGGTAAGGTATAGCAGGAACATATTGGTTTTGGAGAACCAGCCATTGTGTAGCCATTTTTCCGGTAGCTTTTGTTTATGGCGTAACATGGTATAAATAGCATTAGGCCATTCTTTTTGATGGCTGTATTGCAATAACTGTTCTTTGGTTTTAACATCAAGGTTGCGCAGAAACCGCCACCAGGCATCATATACCCATATATTTCGTAAAGGACTGGTTCCATACTTCTCCAGGAATAAAAAGGCCTCCGGGATCTCCACTTCCTGCCTGCGAAAAACAGCTGCCGTTACCTGCTCATCGCCAATGCCCACATTGATCAATGAATGGGGTATAAAAGAGAACTCGTTTTGGGTCAATACCCGAACATAAAAATCAATATCTACCAGCCACTTCATTCTTACATCATATATCTCTGTAACAGAGCGATGCACAATGGTAACACTGGGCGGCCCGATCACATTCTTGCCAACCAGTACATAGGGTTGTTCAGCCAGGCGTTTCCGTTGAATGGCCGATGCGATCACTTCCTCACTCCTGTTTTCACTGAGGTATTGATTGGTATATGCTGAAAAAATAAACTTAGCTGTCGGAGCTGTTTTTATGCCTGTAACAAAGCCTTGCAATGCCTCTGCGTTAACAAACCAATCATCATCATGCATCAGTTTTATCCATTCCCCCCGGGCTTTACTGATAGCAAAATTCCAGTTGCCAGGTGTTCCCAATGACGGGTTGTTCTTATAATAGCTAATGGAAAAATGCGACCGGTATTGTTCAGCCAGGTCACTTACTGACTGGTCGTTACTATCATCGGAAATGATCACTTCAAAATCCCGAAAAGACTGCAAAACAAGGCTATCCAGTAACCTTGTAAGATAAGCAACCCGTTTGTAAGCAGGGATGCAAATGGAAATCATGGGAGCCTGAGCGTTGTGCAATTGGGTATTGCTCATTCAATAAAACGAATTTAAGAATCGAAATTAAGCCAACTAAGCTTCCATAAAACCGGCTTGCTGGTGAAAATATTTGAAACAACGTTATTTTCGCGTCCTAATATACCATTATTCAGCATTGTACCGGCTACCAATATATTTAATACGAAAAAGAGCAATGGGTGATGTGCTTTGGATAGAACCGCTGATCAGGCAACTGGCCAATAGCTATTCCAAAGTAATTGTGCACACCTTGTATAACGAACTTTTTGAGAATTATCCCCTTTCGAATGTTGTTTTTAGAAAGAAGCTCAATGTATTTGAGAAAATAGCGGCAAGGTTAAGACTGCCATTTTTTATTACACTGGACCAGGCTTATGAAAAAGAACCTCATATGCATTTGCTCCATGCATACCAAAAAGCAGCCCGGTTACCCTTAACAAATGAATACCCGCATATCTATTTAACAGAAGCGGAGAAAAAGAACTATGCCGGGGAGCGGCCTTATGTTGTATTAAACCTTTTCCCGGAATCTTACCGGAATTTCAGGAAAGTATATGGGGTAGATTGGGAGGAGGTAGTTGCTTTTTTACAGGCACAGTCTTACAAGGTTATTTATATAGGCCAGCGCTCTTCTACCATACCTGGAGTCATTTACTATGATACTTCTATACGGGAGATGCTTTCTCTAATATACAATGCAAAGTTGTTTATAGGGATCGATAGTGGCCCGAGCCATATCGCGGCTTCGTTGAGTGTACCCTCCCTTCTTTTCTTTGGTTCTGTAAATCCTGTTTACAGGCATTTTGCTTCGTTGTTTAAAGGACAGATCATGCAAAAGCCATGTGAATTTGCCGGCTGTTACCATGAGGCAAAAGAGGGTGCTTATGGTACTACCTGCCGTTTAGTGGGGGATAGTGGCATTCCTAAATGTACCCTTCATTCTACAGAGAATGTAACAGCCTCTATACAATCATTACTTTCATCTATAAAATAACCGCTTACAATCTATGGCACTGCAACAAAAGATTAAACGAAAACTGTATGGTTTATTAGGTATCAGGGAAAAACATGGTTCAGAAACAGCCAAAGTAAGGCACCTGGTGCTTAATTACTGTAATGGTTATGGCTGCGATGTTGGGTTTGGCGGGGATAAAATAAAGAAAGACGCTGTGGGTATTGACTTTGCAAAACCGTATGCTTTTGCAGGAGATGATAAAGTGGATATTGCCTGCGATTTAAGCAAGGATGCGATTCCCGTTCCGGACAATACTTATGACTATGTATACAGCAGTCATTTAATAGAAGACTTTGAGGATACTGAGCGAATTCTAAAAGATTTTATTCGCATATTAAAGAACAACGGCAACCTGATTCTTGTATTTCCGGATCAACCGGAGTACGAAAGGATCTGCCAATTGACTAACCAGCCTTTAAACATTTATCATGTACACAAGGACATGGGTTTTGACTACATGATGAATTGCCTGAAAAACCTGGAACAACAAGGTTTGGGAAGTGCAGAACTGTTGTTTAAAAGCAATATTGAAATTGACTACAATGTTGTTATTGTTGTGAAGATGCACAAATAATAACCAGATCACTGGTGGAACTACTTATACCTTCCTGATCTTTTCCAGTTTATAACCGGCAGCAGAGAGTATATTGATCATCCATTGCTTTAGGAAGAAGTGTTTTTTAGGCAGTCTATTACTACCGTATACACAGGGGATTGACAGGTAATCATTAAAATGATTATCCAGTAAAGCCGCATGGTATTCTCCCAATATATTCCTGATGGCAGAGTTATCCGGTACTTCATGCCTGTTTTGATGGGCCGATAACCGGTAAGGGTCATTTACCCGGTAGCCACTAAAATGAAAGAAAACCAGTGGCTCTTCATTTACTATGTATTGCGTACCGGTTTGGGTTAAGTGCCTTTCATGCATATTCCAATAGGCAAGGTTGCAACCGGGATGGCTAAAAAGATGCGTTTTAAAATACAAGGGTACCAGGTTTAGCCACAACTGGTCTACCATCATTCCTTCCGCCACATTATTATATCCCTGGTTGCTTACTCTTTTTTCCCACCATTGTAAGAATGCCAGGACCACTGCTTCTTTCTTTACGGCAAAGAATCCGCCATTGTACAGCCCTGAGTTTAACACATCTCTCTCCAATGGAAATTTTCCATCGTCTGGCACAGGCGAAATAAAATGAGGTGATAACAGGATGGGGGCTATTTCCAGCGCCGATTCAATAACATCAAAAGAGTGATACACACAAATATCTGTGTCAAAATACAGGAGCACATCCGGTTCATAATGCTCCATTATATAATTTCCATAGTATGCTTTTAACGCGCAACTCAGTTCAAAAATATCGTATTGGATTACCAGGTTCTCCTGCTCCGGAATGGCTAATTGTGAAAGGGATAAAAAGACGATACCCGGATATTGGGTAACATCTATCCTATCCATCAACTCATCGGCTAATCCTACTATAAAACGATAATCAGGATTATACTTTTTTAGAGATCTTTCCAATACCCTTATTTGCCCTAAACGATTTAACGAACAAACAGTATATGCTACTTTCATTGACTATTTCTTTTGGGCTATTAAAACATTATTCAGATATAAACTCTTGTTTACAGGCAGAATGCGGTGAACTACAATACCCCATACATTCAATACAGGCATTAATAACTTTCTTACCACATTGACCAAAAAAGGGAATGTGAGTTTGGGCAGTAAAATATCATTGATATAACTAACCCTTAATTGATATACAGCGGAGAAAAAATCGCCTGATTTATCAATTACTATTGCATTAAAGCCGGCTTTATTTAACATATCCTGTAATGAAAACACCGTGTATCTGGCATAATCGTATGGTTTTTCATGCTCAGGCCATACAAAAGGACAAGTGATGAGCATTTTACCTCCCGTTTTTAAAACCCGGTTTAATTCCACCAGTATTTCCTCCATATTAAAAACGTGCTCAAAAACTTCGCTGGCAAAAATGGCATCAAACTTATCTCCTTCAAAAGGTAATCGCTTCCCATCGTAATACACATCAATTTGCTCATTTACATGAGTGTGCCCTTCGTTCTCAATATCTACTCCAGTATAAGTGCTTACCCCTGTAAATAAGGAACGATAAGGCTTCGCCCCGCAGCCAAAATCCAATAAATCGCCTTGCAGTGTAGGAGCATAATACTGTATTTTTCGTAAAAGGCTTTTTCTTATAAAATAGTACGGGTGAAATAACGAGGGATCAAAATCTGCACTTACCATAAAACATTATTAGAAGTTTTTACCTTTACAACTTATGACCAATGTTCGCAAAAAAACAATTGCTTCCACCATCATTATATATATCGGCTTCGCAATTGGTGCAATCAACACATATTTATTTACAAAACAAAACTTTTTTACTGCTGAAGAATATGGGTTAACGCGTGTTTTTATGGACATCAGTGTGCTCATGGCTTCGCTGAGTATGATGGGTGCAAATGCGGTAATTTATAAATTTTACCCTTTTTACGACCGGAACCTGCCCAGGAAAGAAAATGACTTGTTGGCGGGAACCTTGTTGTGGACCATTCTTGGGTTTGTTATTATACTGATTGCAGGCTGGTTTGGTAAAGGCATTTTTATACGTAAGTTTTCTGAGAGGTCGCATGTGCTTATTAATTATTATTACTGGCTTTTCCCTTGTACTTTTTTCCTGGTGCTCTATAGCATTGTTGAATCTTTTGCCTGGTATCTGCAAAAAATAACATTTACCAATTTTTTACGGGAAACCCTGTTTCGTTTTTTAACTACCATACTCATTTGCCTGAAGCTCCTGAACCTGATTTCTTTTCACGTGTTCATGATTTGCTATGGATTTCAATATGCCGTTCTGTTTACTATTTTAATGTACTATTTATTGGCAGTACAGAAGTTTAAGCTCGTATTTAAGATCAGTACGGTAACCAAAAAGTTTTATAAGAAAATGCTGGTATTGATATCTTATGTATATGCCGGCAACCTGATACATACCATAGCTACCGTACTCGGCACTATATTAATTGCGAATACAAAGGGGCTGGAAGATGCAGGTATATTTACCTTTGCCAATTATTTTGTATCAATACTACAGGCACCGCAGAGAAGTATAGTATCTATTTCCATTCCTTTATTAGCGAATGCCTGGAAAGACAAAGACTATGTGGCTATTAACCGTATTTACCAGCGGTCGTCGATCAATATGCTCATTTCTTCGCTGTTTATCTTTTTTATTATATGGCTGTCTATGGAAAATGCCATCCGCGTATTTCATATAGACCCTACTTTTATAAAGGGCAAATACGTTTTCCTGGTTACCAGTATATACTGGATCATTGAATTGGGTACAGGCGTAAACGCCCAGATCATCAATACATCGAACGACTGGCGTTTTGAATTTACCAGCGGGCTGATACTGCTTGCTTTATCTATACCCACAAACTATTTCCTGGTAAAACATTATGGCATGATCGGTGCAGCCTATTCGGGGTTAATATCTATTACTATTTACAATGCTATTCGTTTTCTGTTTATCTGGCGCAAACATAAGCTGCAACCATTTACTTTCAATACGCTAAAATTGTTGCTTGTTGCAGCATTCGCTTATGCAATAACTTATGTATGCGTGAAAGGGCTTTCAGGCTTGCCCTATTTGATCATCTCTTCTATATTATTTACCCTATTGTACTTTATACCGGTTTACGTTTGGAATATTACACCGGATATAAAGCCGGTTGTACAGACTATACGTAAACGACTGGCAGGTTTTCGATTAAAATAACTATTTATTTTTTTAACAGAACAGTGCATTGCCTTCCAAAATGCTGCTTACGCAGGCACAAGTATACTAATTAAGTATTATATAAAATGTAGTACATAGTATAACATATAAACATTGAACATTATCAATTCCCAACCATTGATAGCAGGTTAACACGCACTCCAAACCTTTTTACCATTTGTTATTATTCCAATACTATGCTTGTCCTCGATTGCACTATATTGCATATTAATATTTAAGTATCTCTTAAAACGCAACAAACAATTACATTATATGAGGCTAGTTTTACTTTCTTTACTGTTATTTAGTACGGTTTTATCTTCTACAGCACAGGTAAACTTAACGCAAGGCCTAATGGCTTGGTACCCCTTTAATGGCAATGCCGTTGACTCCAGTGGCAATGGTAATAATGCTTCGTTCAACAATGCTGTTTTAACTGCTGACAGGTTTGGTGTAGCCAACCATGCTTATGCTTTTAATGGCGTTAATACCTATATGCAAATCCCCAACAGTACATCGTTGAATATGGGTAATACCATGTCCATTTGTGCATGGGTAAAAGTAAATGGCTTCAACTATGCCTCCTGCCATGGTAACAGCATCCTATATAAAAGCGATGTTAATGCGGGCCCGGGTAATTATGGCATACAATTTGGCGACATACAGTCTGGCCAAAGTTGTTCTGCAATAACACCCGACACCTTACATGAAACCTTTTATGGTATGGGAACCGCGGGTAACTATCCCACTTACATTCAAAAGAACAATTGGTATTTCCTGGTAATGACTTATAATGGTACCACTACCCGGTTTTATATCAATGGTAAATTAACGGATTCTATTACTACACCCATCAGCAATTTTACCAATTCATATGATCTGTTTATTGGTAAATTTAATTATACAGGAGGTAGTCTTTACTGGCTTAATGGCGCTTTGGATGATATAAGGATCTATAATCGCGCCATCAACCAGGCAGAGGTAAATGCTTTGTATACACCACCTACTCCCACAGTTTCCTTAACACAGGGATTAATGGCCTATTATCCTTTTAATGGTAATGCAGGCGATTCCAGTGGCAATGCCAACCATGCTGTATTTAATAATGCTACTTTAACTACTGACAGGTTTGGTAATGCCAACAGCGCTTATGCCTTTAATGGTACAAATACTTACATGAAGGTGCTGAACAGCCCTTCATTAAATGTAGCTAATTCAATATCCATTTGTGCCTGGGTAAAAGTAACCGGGTTTAACTATGCATCCTGCCATGGAAACAGGATCTTATATAAAAGCGATGTTGAAGCCGGATCAGGTAATTATGGCATAGACTTTAGCGATAGGAATTGTGCCACTTCAACACCAGATACCACACACGAACTTTTCTATGGTGATGGTACATTGGCCAACTATACCTCTTATGTTCAAAAGAATAACTGGTATTTTTTAGTAAGCACTTTTGATGGTAAGATGGCCAGGACATATATTAATAACCAATTGGTAGATTCTAATGCTACTACTATTTCAAGCTTTACCAATGGGTACGATCTGTATATAGGTAAACTAAATTCTTCCGGCGGTCTCTATTACCTGAATGGCGTTCTGGATGATATCAGGATTTACAGCAGGGCGCTTAGCCAAAGCGATATTTCAGCTTTGTATACGCCAGCTCCTCCTTCCATTTCTCTAACACAGGGTTTAATGGCTTATTATCCTTTTAACGGCAATGCCAATGATTCCAGTGGAAACAACAATAACCCTACATACAATAATGCTACTCTTACTACCGACAGATTCGGGGTGGCTAACCATGCTTATGCATTCAACGGTGTGAATACCTATATGAAAGTACCTAATAGCGCTTCATTAGGCACCGGTAATGTATTTACCCTTTCTGCATGGGTAAAAATAAGTGGCTTTACCTACGGAGCTTGCCACAGTAGCACACTTTTTTATAAGAGCGATGTAGAAGCTGGCCCTGGCAGTTATGGACTTGAATTTAGCGACGTAGCTTATACTAACGGGCAAAACTGTTCTGTATACACGCCCGATACACTCCATGAAACCTTTTATAGTCCATATTCCGGTGGCAATGCCTCTCCTTATGCACAAAAAAATGCATGGACTCTTGTAACCGTCACCTACGATGGACAGCACTCCAGGCTATATATTGATGGCCGGTTATCTATAGTAGATAGTCAGTATAACTCCAGTTTCACCAACGCTTACGATTTATATATAGGCAAGCTGAATTATTCAACAGGTTATGCATGGTTTAACGGTGCTTTAGATGATATAAGACTTTATAACCGCGCACTCAATCAAAATGAAATATCTGCTCTATATACCCCTTCTATCAACGAAGGCATGATTGCATGGTATAAGTTTGATGGTAATACAGCCGATTCCAGTGGAAATGGCAACCATGCTTCAGTAAACACCAATACCACTTTAACAACAGATAGGTTTGGCAATACCAATAAGGCGTATTCATTTAATGGAACCAGTAGCTATATGATGGTTCCTACCAGTGCTACCCTTAATATAGCTAATTCAATAAGCATTTGTACCTGGCTAAAAGTAAGCGGCTTTAATTATGGTACCTGCCACGGTAATGTGCCATTATTTAAAGGGCTTGCTACCAATAACGCTCCTTCTTATGGATTAATATTCAGTGATGTATATTATACGAATGGCCAGAATTGTACTGCCGCTACACCAGATACACTACACCAAACAATGTACGGTACAGGCGCTTTGGGTTATGATTCTTCTTATATAACCAAAAACAACTGGGCGTTCTTTGTGGTAACTTTTGATGGATCAATAGCCAGGATGTATATGAATGGTGTTTTAATAGATTCCAATACCTATACTATATCAAGTTTTACCAATGCATACAACTTGTTCATAGGAAGGTATGAAAGCAGTCAGTCTACACCTTATTGGTATAACGGCGCAATAGACGATATCCGCATTTATGCCCGCGCCCTCAATCAAAGTGAAATAAACGCCTTGTATACACCTGGTACCACTACCCTGCCTGTTAACCTGTTAGCCTTTACTGCAACAAAAGACAAAAAAGATGTAGATCTAAGCTGGCAGGTAGCTACAGAAATCAACCATGATTACTACGAAGTAGAACGCTCTTTTGATGCAACAAACTATAGTTCTATTACAAAAGTGACCGGTATTTACAACAACAGTGGCGGAAGCTATACGTATACCGATGCAAATATTCTGTCATTGGCCACCAGCTCTCAAATCTACTACCGTTTAAAAATGGTAAGTAAAACAGGGGATATCACCTATAGTAATACAGTACACGTGTCAACCGGGTCTACGATCTCTGAAGTGAATGCTTATCCTAATCCATTCCAGGACCACCTGGTATTGAATATGACCTTCCAGAAAAGCGGACCGGTAGGTATTACTATTACCGACATGAGCGGTAAAACAGTATCTACACAAACCATCCAGGTTGCACAGGGTAACACAACCATTAACATCAACAACCTTGCGCATCTTGCAAAAGGGCTGTATATGCTGCGGATCACCAATGCAGAAACAGTGATCACGAAAAAGATCCTGAAAGGAGAATAAGACAGTACACCATAAATAAAAAGGCCCGGATAATATCCGGGCCTTTTTATTTTATATCGTTTTGAGATAGTCAAGAAACAAATTCAATCCCTTTCGCTTTTCTTCTGTCAAACTGTAATCAATATTCTTTGTATAATAGGTTTGCAGACTATAATGCGGGTAAGGGTTTTCGGCTATTACCGCTTCCAGTTGATGCAGTCCCATTTCGTTGGCATCATTAAAAGCGTGTTTAAACGCTATCGGCAGATGCTTATTGGCAATCCATGCGGCAAATACAAAGGGCAGGCCTGTCATGTCTATCCAACTGCCAGCCAGGTCGTATACATATGGAGAAATATGTCTTTGCTCCAATGCCCTGTCGCCAATTACTACACCGGCCGTGGTTCCTTTAATATGATTGCGGAAATCTTCTTTGGCATCTTCCAGTACCACTTCTTTTTTCCAATAATGCTTTAACAATACCTTGGCCAGGTTTACGGAGCTCCGGCTTTGGTAATCCAATAATATCTTGTCAACCTGCTCTATAGGCACTTCGCTAAAAATACACACAGAGGCTACATCGCCTGTTGCACCAATACAATAATCAGAGATAATATGCCATTCGGGTAATTTGGGGATAATAGCCACAGGAACCAGGCCCACATCAATCTTTCCATCTACCAACATTCCCGCAATCCGGGAAGGGTATTCCTCCATCAATTCTATTTGTTCCAGTAATTTTTCAGAACGTTTTATACCGTACAATAAGGGTTTTGTGTTTAAATAACTTACCGCCCCAACTCTTATCTTGTTCAATTCAACTAATTTTGCGTGCAAAGAAAAAGGATTTTAGCCAGTATCAATCAAGCTAACTGTACACAGCATGGAACTTAACAATCTTACAGCCATCTCTCCTATTGACGGACGTTATCGCAAACAAGTGCAATTCCTGGACGAGTATTTCTCAGAGTTTGCCTTAATTAAATACCGGGTGGTTGTTGAAATAGCTTACTTCTTTTTTCTGTCCGATAAACGGTTCTTCCGGTTGCCGGCTAAAGCCAAACAGGCATTGGAACTCGTGGCCGCCAATTTCAGTTATGAGGATGCACAACATATCAAAGAGATAGAAAGTATTACCAACCATGATGTAAAGGCAGTAGAATACTTTTTGAAAGAACAACTGGACAAAGCAGGTATCAGTGCTTTAAAAGAGTGGGTCCATTTCGGCCTCACCTCCCAGGATATCAACAATACTGCCATCCCGCTTAGCTGGAAAGATTGTATGGAGCATGAATACCTGCCGGGTATCGTAAACCTGCACAATCATTTGCACGACCTGGCTACCCAATGGAAAGAGATACCGATGCTGGCGAAGACCCACGGACAGCCTGCCTCCCCCACCCGCCTCGGCAAAGAGATCATGGTGTTTGCTGAACGCCTGGACAACCAGGTAAAACTCTTCTCCTATATACCCTATGCTGCCAAGTTTGGTGGCGCAACGGGTAACTTCAATGCCCACCACGTAGCTTTCCCCAAAAAGGACTGGGTATTGTTAGGCAACGATTTTGTAGAGAACACCCTCGGCCTGCAAAGGATGCAGTTTACTACACAAATTGAGCACTACGATAATCTTGCTGCACATTGTGACGCGATTAAGCGGATCAACAATATACTGATAGACCTTTGCCGCGATATATGGACCTATATCAGCATGGACTATTTTAAACAGAAAACAAAGAAAGGCGAAGTAGGTTCTTCGGCCATGCCGCACAAAGTAAACCCCATTGATTTTGAAAATGCAGAGGGTAACCTGGGTATTGCCAACGCTTTGTTAGAACACTTATCTGCCAAATTACCGATCAGTCGCCTGCAAAGAGACCTTACCGACAGTACCGTACTACGAAACCTCGGTACGCCCATTGCACATACCATGATCGCCCTGAAATCGCTGGAGAAAGGATTGGGTAAACTGGTATTGAACCAGCAAAAGATCCAGGAAGACCTTGACAATAACTGGGCAGTAGTAGCGGAAGCCATACAAACCATCCTACGTAGGGAAAACTATCCCAACCCATACGAGGCATTAAAAGACCTTACCCGTGGCAAAAATAAGATCGATAAGCAAAGTATGCACGCGTTTATCAATTCACTGAATATTAGTGCTACTTTGAAGAAAGAATTAAAGGCTATATCACCTTCAAATTATACAGGGGTTATTGCTGAGTACTAGTAGAGCGGCACCCTGTACGTTGCACTTAATAAGTATTACTGCCTGCGGCAGTAGTATTTTAACACTAAGGACACAAGGTGCACTGAGCTTTCACTAAGTATACCTTGTGTTTCTTGTGTACCTTGTGTTCTTAGTAGTTTATTTAACTTCACTGCGTCAGCAGTGTTCTTCTCATTAACAATTAGCCATTGACCATTAACAATTAGCAAGCGCTTGCTCTATATCGGCAATGATATCATTCACATTCTCGAGACCGGTAGAGATGCGGATCAAACCAGGTGTGATACCCACCGACAAGCGTTCCTCTTCGCTCAATTTAGAATGCGTAGTGCTGGCTGGGTGAGAAGCAATGCTCCTGGTATCGCCAAGGTTAGGAGATAAAGACAATATTTCTAAGGCATCCAGGAATTTACGCCCGCTTTCAATCCCCCCTTTTACTTCAAAGCAAAGGATTCCACCGCCTTTCTTCATTTGTTTGATGGCAATCTCGTATTGAGGATGCGATGGCAGGAAAGGATATTTCAGCCAGGCTATTTTGGGATTGTTCTCTAAGGCTTTAGCCACTTGTAAGGCATTTGCACAATGACGCTCCAAACGTACATCCAGTGTTTCGAGGCTCTTGCTTAATACCCATGCATTAAAGGGACTCATGGAAGGACCTGTATTCCGGCAAAACAGGTAGATCTCCCGTATCAGGTCCGGCCGGCCCACTACTACACCGCCCAATACACGCCCCTGGCCATCGATCCATTTAGTAGCACTATGGCTTACCAGGTCAGCACCATATTCAATGGGACTCTGCAGGATCGGGGTAGCAAAACAATTGTCAACATTATAGATAAGCTTATGCTTTTTAGCAAACTGGCCTACCCATTCCAGGTCAATGATCTCGAGCTGGGGATTGGTAGGTGTTTCCAGGAACACCATTTTGCTGTTAGGGCGAACGGCTTTCTCCCATTCTTCCGGCTTATCAGCAGCCACCAATGTACATTCAATACCATAACGAGGTAGGAATTTGGTAACCACGGCATAGGTACCACCAAACACAGAACTACAACAGATCAGGTGATCACCTGATCTCAGTAAAGCGAAGATGGAATTGAATACAGCAGCCATACCACTCGCTGTGGCAAAGCCTGCTTCAGCACCTTCCAGTACACACATCTTTTGTACAAACTCATCAACACTGGGGTTACTATAGCGGCTATAGATATTATCATCTGTTTCCTCTGCAAAAGCGGCGCGCATATCATCAGCTGTTTCAAAGGTGAAGCTGCTGGTGAGAAACATAGGAGTGGAATGTTCCATTTCCCAGGTTCTGGGGGTTTGAATGCGTATGGCCTGTGTTTGTGGATGTAGTTTCTTTCCGGACATCTTAAATTAGTTAAAGTAACACTGCTAAAGCAGTGTAGTTAAATGAAACACTAAGAACACAAGGTACACTGAGAAACACTTAGTGAAAGCTTGTGTACCTTGTGCTCTTAGTGTTAAATATTATACTGCCGCAGGCAGTAATAGGTACAACTTACTCGTGTATAGTAACGGTATATTTAATATCGGCACCAGCCCTGCGCAGGGTTTCTGCTACAGAACAGTATTTTTCCATCGATAGGTCAACAGCACGCTGTGCTTTGTCTTTATCAATGGCACCATACAGGTGAAACTCAACTGTCACATCTTTCCACAGCGAGGGTTCCTTTCCGGGCTCCCTGTGTCCGTTGATCACCATCTTATAATCACGTATTTCCTGCTTTTGTTTATTGAGGATCATGATCACATCAATCGCAGTACAGCCAGCCAGGCCCATTAACAACATCTGCATAGGGCGCACACCAAAATCCTTACCACCACTTTCGGTACTGGTGTCCATGCGAACAATATGTCCGCTTTCATCTTTTGCTTCAAACCCGTAGTCATTTTGTACACGGGACAATTCTATCCTTGGCATAATTGTTTAAATAAGGGGCAAAGATACGGAGAGTTAAACGTGATACGTGGTGAGTTATACGTCGAAAGCCGGAATAACCAGTCTCTCTTTACGTATAACTCACCACGTAAAACTTACAACTCTATTTACCAAACTTCTTCTTCAGTATACTCAATGCATCATTTACGCTGAGTGTACTAAGGTCTTCCTCTTTTTTGGCAGGCCTTTGTCCACCCCTGTTTCCGGGGCCAGACTGCCTTTTAGCAGGTGCTTCCTGGGTTTGTTTGATAGATAAAGCGATACGCTTACGCGCAGCATCTACTTCCAGTACCTTCACCTGCACTTTGTCATTGAGTTTCAATGCCTCATTGGGGTCAGTAATGTATTGATGCGCTATTTCACTCACGTGAACCAGTCCATCCTGTTTTACACCAATGTCCACAAAAGCACCAAAACGGGTGATATTGGTTACCACACCAGGGATCACCATGCCCACCTTTACATCTTCCAGTGAGTAGATAGCTGCAAATTCGAATTGTTCCAGTTCGCTACGCGGATCAAGACCCGGTTTTTTCAACTCGTTCAGGATATCCTTGATCGTCAACTCCCCTACCTGTTCCGTGATGTATTTCTTTGGTTCTACCTGCTTTAATAACGATTCATTCCCGATCAAGGCTTTTACTTCCACGCCCATATCGGTAGCGATCTTTTCGATTACCGGGTAAGCTTCAGGGTGTACGGCACTGCTATCCAATGGGTTACTCCCCTCTTTGATACGCAAAAAGCCCGCACATTGTTCGTAAGCCTTAC
>Ga0207739_1000039_pt1 | contig 14696 bp, 13 predicted proteins | sample LuqExpMetageno15_FD_187773 | JGI IMG/M metagenome (GOLD analysis project Ga0207739, IMG submission 187773) | Tropical forest soil microbial communities from Luquillo Experimental Forest, Puerto Rico - Sample 15 (SPAdes) | ecosystem: Environmental > Terrestrial > Soil > Tropical forest ... | reverse complement strand
AGTGCCTGCATATCTTTACCAGGGCATCTTCATTAATAAAAGTATTGGCATCGGTAAACACCACAACTTCGGATGTTATGCCTGGCATTACCCTGTGAATAGCAGCTACTTTCCCTTTTCTTTCAGGAGAATGCATCAATTGTATCTGCTGGTATTTTCTTATTATTTCGGGAGTGGCATCATTGGAGCCATCTGTAACAAAAAGATAGTTTATTTTATCCTTTGGATAATGTAGCAATAATGTGTTCTTAATCTTCTCTTCAATAATACCTTCTTCGTTGTAAGCAGCTACTACTAGTGTAACCGTGGGCAATGTATCTTCATTGTATATCTCTTCTTTCTTTCCTTTTAATATCCTTCGTATTTTAACGATGATAAAAAGCAATATGCCATACCCGATAAAAGTATAGAATACAATAAAAAGGCTGATCCAGAATAATAGCTCCATGTACACACAATTGTTTTGCAGGTGGTATAATATAATAGTAAAGCGACCGGGAAACTTTAAGGATATCCTCTATAACTACTATTGGTACTATTCATACAATTCCATAGAATGGCTCTGAATAATACTCCGATGAAATTAACATTCCCATTCTTTATGTATGAAATAACATTACGAGGCGTTACAACAAGCATAAAATACAGGTAAAAGATACACCTCTTAGCTGTAGGGGCATTCTTACGGATGAAAAGAATGCGGTTCCGGTTCATGTAATATTCCTTTAGTGCGCTTTTCTTGCCAACAGCAACGGATTCCTTATGATAAATAAGCGCCTGTTGGTTAATCCATATAGTATACCCTGCGCGTTTTATTCTTTCACACCAATCCATTTCTTCATAGTACAGGAAAAAGTTCTCGGCCATTAACCCTGCTTTATCTGCCGCTTCTCTCCTGATCATAAATGCAGCACCATCAGCAAAGGCTGTTGGGCCTGTAAAAGCATCATATTGCCCGGTGTCTTTTTCATACTCACCTATCCGCTTATTCCTGCCGGTTTTATAATCCATTTCCGTAAAACCAGCATATTGTATTACATCGGGCTCATAATAAAAACGGATTCTCGGTGATACCACCGCTACCTCGGGATGTTCATCTAATACACTAACCAACTTTGGAACAAGCCCTTCTGTAAATTCAGTATCATTATTTACCAAAAAATAATATTGTCCTTTTGCTAACTGAATGCCCAGGTTATTGCCTCCGGCAAATCCCAAATTAACTTCACTTCGTATAAATTGAACAGCAGGGTATTTCTCTTTCCATGCAGGTACCGGATCTTGTGTACTACCATTATCAACTACGATGATTTCTAATGGATTATACGTGTTTTGAGTAAAGATGGATTGCAATAACTGTTCAGTTACAAGCGGTTGATTGAAATTGACAGTAATAATGGAAACGGTTTTCATATTTATATGCTAACAATAATAAGAATTAATCAGTAGTTACAACGATTATTCAAAATAACAAAACTAATATTTGCTGAATTTAGCGTTGAATATTATAATTTTCATAAACAGCAATCAGTATAATGAAACACAGATTTGAAGTACTTGATATTTTCAGGGGTATATTTTCCAGCATGGTGGTATTCTTTCACTTAAGCCCTTTTGCCGCTACTGTTATTCTTGATAATAATCTTGTTCGCAATTCTGACCTCTTTGTTGACTTCTTTTTTGTATTGAGTGGTTTTGTAATCAGCTATACCTATCAGTCTATGAAAAATACCGGTGAGGTGAGCTTGTTTTTAAAGAAGCGCTTTTTGAGATTATATCCTTTGCACCTGATCATGCTTTTAATATTTGTATGTATAGAACCAGCCAAGCATCTCTTTGTAAGCCATATCAAGGTAAACAATCTTGATAATGCGAATAACAATCTTACCACATTCCTTTCTTCTCTCTTTCTTTTAAACTCTGTAAAAATGCCTGGTGTAACAGATGTGAGCTGGAATATACCGAGCTGGTCCATCAGTGCTGAGATGATCAGTTATGTACTGTTTGCCGGCATCATACTCCTGATTAGCAAGGGTAATCTTTACAAAATAAAGAATGGGATTTACTTTATAATAGTGTTGGGTGCTATGGCCGCCATATATGCCTGTACCGGAACATTCAAGCTCACCTATAGTTTTGACTATGGCTTCCTTCGCGGTATCGTTGGCTTCTTTACCGGCATACTTTGTTTTAACGCTTTTAACCGGAATTATCCACGCATCCATTCTTTGAAAGCTTCCTTATTCCATATAGGAGAACCCATTTTGTTGATTGCCATTATTGTAAGTGTTTGTTGTAGTGAGCAGCTGCGGGATATGGGGTTTATTTACGAGATTCTATTCTTTATTGCTATACTGGTATTTGCTTTTGAAAAAGGATTTATTTCTACTTTATTAAAAAAATCAACCCTCCTAAAGAAAGTAGGCCAGTACTCTTATTCAATTTATATGGTACATGCTTTATTTATCAGCATGTTTAATATTATTTTTATCCGAATATTAAAATTCCCGCCTTCTGCCTATAGTTACCTGTTCATTGCCAATTATTTAATTATTTATCTGGCATCATCCTGGACATATAAACACATTGAAATGCGGTTTAATTTTAAGAAAAGAAAGACCGTTATTACTTCGTAAAACTTTATTTTTACCTACCACAACTACATTAACGTATATATGAGTTTACAAGATAATATCTCTATAGTAGCTGCGACAGATAACCATTATGCTATTTTATTAGCAGCATTAATTAAATCGATCGAAGTAAACCATAAAACAAGTGAGAAAATAGATTTCTATATTATAGATGACGGCGTCTCCAGCACCAATAGAAAAAAAATAGAAGAATCCAGTAATAAATCTGTTACAACTTTACATTGGTTTAAAACCAATGAAGTAATACCAAAGGGTATCAATATACCCATCGATAAGTCTGCATTTCCTATCACTACCTATTTGCGTCTTTTTGCCCCTTATATCATTCCAAAAGAGACTAAAAGAGTGATCTATCTTGATGTAGACATGATTGTACTGGAGGATATTTCAAAACTGTGGCATACAGATATTCAAGGCCATTTGTTTGGTGCGGTAAGGGATATTGCTGAAACAGTAGACAGTACATGGTCTGGTATTCCGAATTATAAGCAATTGGGATTGGATCCTAAAACCAGGTATTTTAATGCAGGCCTGTTAGTGATAGATCCCATTAAATGGCGTGAAGCGGATGTTTCCAACAAAGTGATCGAAAACCTGATCATTAATAAAGAATATGTAAATCTTGCTGACCAGTATGGGTTGAATGTAACATTGGTAAATCAATGGTTTGAGCTGGATAGGCGCTGGAACTGTTTCGCCAGACTGGATATGAAAGATCCTTACCTGATCCACTTTCTGGATATAAAACCCATCTTCAAATCATATAACTGTAATGTAGCTTATAAAGATGAGTTTTATAAATACCTCAGATTAACACCCTGGAAAAACCATACTCCTGTAAGCGACTTCAAAAGACTATTCAGGAAAGCAACCAATAAATTAAAGAAGAGAATGAAGCTCTTTTTCAAGGCTAAATAATAAACATGGCATACAATTATTCCTTTAAGGGTGTAACACTATTGATTACTCATTACAACAGGAGCAGTTCACTGGAGCGTTTGTTACAAACATTCCGTGAGCAGGGATGTTTATTTGAAGACATTGTGGTTTCAGATGATGGTAGTAAACCTGAACATATTGAACGCTTAAAAGAATTACAGGATACTTATCCTTTTACCTTAGTAACTACGCCTGTAAATAAAGGGTTGGGGAATAATATTAATAAAGGGCAGGATGCCGTTAAAACGCCTTATACCTTATACGTACAGGAGGATTTTGTACCTAAAGAGGTGTTTGCTACTCATTTTACAGACGCGCTGCAGTATATCCAGGAAAGGCAAGACATTGATATTGTGCGTTTCTATGCTTATTTTAAATATCCTTACTTAAAGCCTTATAAAAATGGATTTTCTGAAATGATATTCAAGCCCTGGTATTCAGGCTATAAAAAATTCTATTACTATAGTGATCACCCACACCTCAGGAGAAGTACTTTTTTTGAAAAGTTTGGCCGTTATCCCGAAGGGCTAAAAGTAGAAGTAACAGAATATAAGATGATGATGTCGTTCCTTAAGCACAAAGGGAAAGCTTTGTACTACGAGGACTATGAGGGACTATTTGATCAGAAAAACTCATCTGCTGAGCCTAGTACGGTTAAAAGGAACTACTGGCGCGAAACCGGTAATCCCCTGGTAACTTTAGCCAGACATACTTACAGGCACTTGAAGTTCAATTTTGATCTTCTGTTCTCTTAATAAATATTACACCAATTATTTGTATTCCCTATAATGGCCAAGGTAAAAGAATCGATATTACACAAGCTTATTAATAAACCACTTAGCCTATATGTATTATTGCGCTATGGCCGTTTGACCCCTGATGTAAGATACTATTACAGGGATACTTATTATTGCCAGCTGGTACAATGGAAGTATTTTTTGAGGGACTATGTTTTTAAAAAGAAATATAAGACGATCGCTTTTGACGGAGAGTTTGCGCCGGAACTTCAATTTGCTCTCCCTTTCGCTTACTGGCATTATAAAAATGGCACGTTAAAACTTACCCGCTCTTCTAAATATACCAATGAGCTGTATTTTTTCTCCCCTAATCATGAAGAGAGTTTTGATACCCGTACCAATGAAGGCAACTACAATTTTGAAATGCCCAGGATCCTGTATAGTCAGAACTATAATATGCGTAAATGGGCGCAGGTGCCTTTAAAAAATACCTATAAGAATGATATATACGTATATGATAAGCCAATCCTTATCATTGCGAATCGTTATAACAGCGAATGGGGCGGCCCTCCTGTAAGCTTCTATAGCATTCCCATGCTTGATTTTATACTTAGTAAACTAAAACACAAGTATACTGTTATCTATAACAGGCCTAAGCCTAAAAATATTACTATGGACAATAGTGATATTTATGACATGAATGAGTTTGATTGGCTTGCGCAGGAGCATCCTGATGTTATTTTAATGGAGGATCTTTTTACAGAAAACAAGGCAAAGGCAAATAATTTTAATCACTTGCAATTAATGGTGTATGCTAATGCTGACCGTTTTATCTCTATCCATGGGGGTACTGCTACATTAGCCAGCTATTTTGGAGGTATTAACCTGATCCTTTCCACAAAAGGACCGGAACATCACTTTAATTGTTTTCATAAGCTATATCCTAAATTTTCAGGCGCTACTATTTTGCACGCGAAAACAGACGAAGAAGTAAAGCAATACGTAGAACAATATTACTTGTAACATTCACTAACTTATAATGCAAATAATTGCATGAAAGGAAAAAACGATCATTATTGGCTAAAGTCTGGCTTTCTAAATGTGTTTCAAAACATATACGGAGTGCTTTTTGGATTTGGCGGTTTCTTCTTTCTGATACGCATATATCCTGACCCTGCTAAGTATGGTGTATGGATTTTATTCGGCGCTACCACTACGATCTTTGAAATGATCCGCAGTGGTCTTATCCAAAATGCACTGATCAAATTTTTATCCTCTTCAGAGAAATCGGAACATGATAATATTTTATCAGCATCCTTTACAATGAGTGGTGTATTAACACTCGCATGTATTATTGTTAATCTATGCGTTTGCAATTACCTGGCGAACTCATGGCATTCACCGGAAGTGGTACAAATGTTCTACATCTATAGCATTGTCTATATTTTCTCAGGAATCCTTTCACAGTTCCATTGGATAGAACAAGCCAATTTCAGATTTCAGGGGGTAGTTATTACCAACTTTATCAGGCAAGGTTTATTTTTCGTTTTTACCTTATTTGCTTTTCTAACAAAATATACCCCACCTCTTATTTACCTGGTATATGTACAGGCAGCAAGTGCTTTGATCAGCGTAATTATTGAATATGGTTTTATTAGAAAATTGCTGACATTCTCCTATACCCTATCCTGGAATTGGGTAAAAAAGCTCTTCAATTATGGAAAATATGCATTCGGCACCTCTATTAGTTCCAGTTTGTCAACCACAGTAGATCAAATGATGCTTGGAGGAATTTTAAAGCCTTCGGAGGCTGGTAAATTTAATGTAGCCGTACGTATTATGAACCTGGCAGACATTCCTACCAATGCTATTGCAACCATCGTTTTCCCGCAGAGTGCCAAGCGTATGGAAACAGATGGAGAAGATGCCATTCGTTATCTATATGAAAAATCTGTTGGTACTATACTGGCGCTATTGCTACCCGCTTTGTTATTTCTATTTTTCTTTACTGATTTTGTAGTAGACATCATTGCCGGCAGTAATAGATATGCCGAAACTGCTTCTATTTTGAAAGTAACCGTTATCTATTGTGTATTAATACCATTTGGCAGGCAATTTGGAACAATCCTGGATTCCATTGGCAAGCCTAAATTAACCTTTGTATTGGTAGTACTCACTGCAGCGCTAAACCTTAGCTTAAACTATTTACTCATTAAAAAAATAGGCCTAATGGGTGCGCCTTATGCCACACTCATTTCTAATGTAATTGGCTTTGCAGTGGCTCAGATAATTCTATATAGGATGTTGAAAACAAACCCGCTTCATCCGTTTATCTACGCAGTTAGATTCTATCCTGAATTCTATCATAAATATGTGAAGCCGATTTTTACCAGGAAAAACAACGGTGAACAATTAAAAGATTCAATTTAATAAAATCAGCATCGTATGGTAGGCGTAAGTTTTAAAGGCAGAATGGGCAACCAGCTATTTCAGTTCTATTTTTACCTGTACCTCAAAGCAAAGTATAAGCATAAGTTTATCTTTTTGCCTAACCCACATCATGCTTACTTTATTAAATACTTTGACCTGGGCCCTTATTATGATATCATCCTGGGTTCAAAGATCTACTCCTTGTTTGCTCGCAGTCTTCCTAAAATATTTAAGCTTAAAAATGTTTACTTCGAAAATTTTGTACGGCGGACTGATATTGAGGTACAGGAAAATACTATTTACAATGGCTATTTTCAAACTGATTGGTACGTTAAATACCTGCCTTCCCCTCCTGCTATGAAACTCAAGAAGCAATACCAGGAGAAGTTTGATCAATTGTACGGCGAAGTATTTAGCAATTCAAAAACAATTGTTGTACACATCCGCAGAACAGACTACCTCTCCTATGGTAAGAGAGATATATCCCTGCCAATGGAGTACTTCAAGACAAGGTTGGAGGCTATTGAAAACGTTGACTCATACAAAGTATTTTTTGTAAGTGACGATATGGAACACGTAAAGGCAACTTTTACCCAAAAGCCTAACTTTATATTTGCCAGTAATGATGAGATAACTGACTTCCAGCTAATACGAAGTGCAGATATTGCTATCATTTCTAATAGTACCTTTTCATGGTGGGCGGCCTATTTGAGTGAAAAAAAGAATATTGTACATGCTCCTAAAAACTGGTTTGGTTTTAGGATGGGTGTAGAACATCCAAAAGGTATTATGACCGATAGATTCATCTGGCACGATGTATTAGCTCATTAAAACACATTTTATTATGAACTTCTTTAGTAATCCATCATGGCTTAAGCAATATAAATACCCATACAATAGTTTTGAAGAAATCCCTAAGGAAATCTTCACTTCCATCAATGCCAATTTGGATAGGGTACAAAGTAAACCTCCGGTGGTAAGTATTGTTATAGCAGCATGGAATGAGGAGGTAAATATCCTGAGATGCATTAGTACCCTTTCCGCTTCAAAGACAGATATACCTTTTGAAATAATAGTAGTTAACAACAATTCAAAAGATAAAACACAGTCTACAATAGACCAACTGCATGTTCGTTCCTATTTCCAGGAAATACAAGGGCCAGGGCCTGCACGCCAGGTTGGGCAGGAGCAGGCTCAGGGTAAATATATTTTATTGGCCGATGCTGACTGTTTGTACCCCGCTTACTGGATGGAGGAAATGATAAAAAAGCTAAGTGTGCCTGGAACAGTATGTGTATATGGCCGCTATTCTTTTATAAGTGAGAAAGGCTATCCACGCTGGATGTTGGCTATACTGGAGAAAATGAAAGATATAGTAGCTGCTTATCGCCAGATAAACCGGCCTTATTTTAATACCTATGGTATTAGCATGGGATACATTGCAGAGCTTGGATTAAAAGTGGGCTTTGTTATGAAGAATGTACGTGGAGAGGATGGAAGGCTGGCGTTAGGACTCATGCAATATGGCAAGATCAAACAGGTAAAAGCTTCCAGGGCAAGAGTATGGACAGCTCCTAGAACATTACAAAAAGACGGCACATTACTGCAAGCCTTCTGGAACAGGATCACCAGGGAAATCAGGAATTTTAGATTCAACCTGCATTCCACCCCACCAGAAGAAACCAATAATATCAATTATTAGGATCCATTAGGCCGGAAGATGTGAGGCTATTAATTCAGATAATTCATTGCCACGTTTCTCCCAGGTATTCTGGCTGGCAATATGCAAACGTTCCTGTTTGCGTTGCTCATTATCATTCAGCAAAGCCTCATTGATTGCCACTGAAAATGCAGTTGCATTGTTGCAATAGGTTACTGTATCTTGGGTAAATTCGCGCAGGTCAGGATTAAAGTTTGTGGCTACCACTGGCTTCCCCGCTCCCAGGTATTCAAATAATTTAAGCGGAAAGATGGTAGCGCTAACGTCATCTTTCTTAAACGGAATCAATGCTATATCGAACCCCTTTACCATGGAAGGCATTTGATTGTACGGTAAAGCACCGGTAAGATATATGTTAGGTGTATTGAAGAACCATTCCGGTATAAATTCAGGAGAAGTAGGTCCGGCAAATACAAAGCTTTTGTCAGGATTTGATGCAACTACTTCTTTCAGCAAGTCATAATCCATCCTTCTCTCAATATTACCAAAATATCCTATTATAGGTCGTTTTAAATGCGCTATTGCTTCATGCACCGGGAGATCATTCTGTAGCGCCTTACTACTATGCGTAATATCAGCTGCATTAGGCACAAAGAATGTGTGTTCATTCAAGGGCTTCTTTTCCTTATAAAGCTGTTGGCTGGTACAGATTACCATATCACTCCCTGTTACCAGGATTTCTTCTGAAACAATTCCATGACGGGTATCATGTGCTATTACCAACGGGTCTACACAATGGTATACTGTAAAAAAGGGCTTAATACCTTTAGCAATGTCGGGGTAATGAAAATTGAAAGAATTGATATAAATGAAATCAGCGACCTTATTTCTACGAATTACTCGTTTTACCCTTTTAATAATAATCGCTTCATTAATCTTTAATAACAACCGGTATAGACCTCCTTCTGGTAAGAAGTTAATAGATACCAACGGAGGGGTAATAATAATATCCAGGTTATTTACCTGGCTTTTTAATATCTCTGATGAGAAAGGATTGAAAAATGATTTCCGTTTCTTAACAATATCTGTTTTCCAATACTTCAAACAATCACGCCAGGTAATCGGATAATCTATATAAAATACTTTGTTATTCTTAGCAAGATGCCTGGCTATAGTATACGTAGTTGTTTCAATAGGAGCATCAAACCTTGCAGGGCCAATGATAAAAATATATTTGTCATGTAAAAGCATCAGTCTGATAGTTTCAAAGAATTTATTGTGCTGCAGCCACAGGCAAAACCTTATTCTTCTCTTGTAATTGAGTATCTATCTTTTTGGTCACAATAAGCAACGCTACTACCAGGTAAAAGAAAATATTTGTGGGATATTGAACAAGTGCTTCCTGGGGGAAGTTTCCTATGTTCAAAGCAAATATGATCAGTAACATACCAAAACAATAACTCTTCAATTCAGGGTCTTTAATACTGAAAAAATTACTAATCCCTGTTTTGAGTATTACAAACATGTAAATGCAGTATATCAACAACCCTATCCAGCCCAATTCCACAGCCACCCTCATATAACCGCTATCAGGCGGGAACTTTGCCAGGTAAGAATCCGGAGCAAAACGTACACCCCATGCTCCTGTGGCACCAAGCCCCCCGCCAATCGGGTGGGTTAAGATATATGGCTGAATACGTTTCTGGTTACTCTTTCTAACATTAAAAGAGGCATCATCTGATGGTTTAAAAGCCGTTTGAAACCTCCATAAAGTAGCATTATTGGTGGGTATATTAATCAGTATTACAAAAAAAATGGCTCCCAAAATAGCAAGAGGCAACATCTTCCTTTTAAAAATCATTACAAAGAATAACAACATCGACGCAGGTAACATTACATAAGCACCTCTTGTTCCGGAAAACAACATAACATATACAAAAAGAAAAGCCATTAACATGAGGATGATCTTTTTAGGCCAGGAAGTAGGCCCCCATGCCAAAGCCACACATAATAATGTACTGATCACCATGTTGTATGAGAAAACCACCGGATCGTTGAAAATGGAAAATATACGCCAACGGCCATCAATAAAAAGCAATGCCATTACAAGCGGGTCCTGCATCGAACGTAATTCAAAGGAAGAAAAGCCCAGTGTTTGTTGTTTCAATCCATATAAGGCTGCTATCACAGAAAGTACCAGCCATACAGCAATGATTATCCGAATAAATTTTTTAGTATCAATGTTGACCATGAAAACGAAATACAGGATCGTAACCAGCACAATTGATCTCACGGTATAGAGCCATGCCATTATGGATTCAGCAACCGGGTTAATTGCCTGCAACAGGTTATAACCTATCCATATTAATACTACAGCAGTAACCGGGGTCTTTAGTACACTCCAGTCTTTCGACTTCTTTTTCTGCCTGATAAACAATCCTAATAACAGAAGTACCTCCAGGGCATCCATTATGGTTCCCAGTGGAAAATTAATATCAAACTTTATCACCAACATGATAAAGTAAGCAGCTATCATAATAATGATGATACCAAACTCCGGGTAAACCACAACGCCATATATAATTGGAATAGCCAGGGTAACAACAACCAGCAGAATACCATATGGTAAGCCCATCGATGTTGTTATAAGTGTTACTGCTATAGAGGCCAGTAACAATAATAAATAAGTAAGAGGGTTCTTTAGAATGTTAGTTGATGACCAGGATTTCCCAGCATTGGGCGATCTTCTTCCCTGCTCTTCTATAGTATATGTTCTTTTATTTTCCACTTAGAAAAAAAGTATCTTGAAAAAAAATGCAAACACACTGATAAATGCAATTATCAATGCAACTGTTTTCTTAACTCCTGAAAAACTTTGCTTTTTTTGTTCTTCAGTCTTAATATCAGGTTCAAATCTCATAATCGTCGTCAATTATACACGTGGCAATAAGAAAAAATTGGAGGCGTTACTTTCGCCCTGGTAATCTTTTAATTTTTTGCCATTGTATATTTTAACATCATAACCAATGCTTTTTAAAAGATCAAGGCTAAGTTTACGTTTCTCATTATCCCACAACTCACAATAAATTACTGGCTTGTGCTTTTTCAGCAATTCAACACCACCTTTCAAAACATAATATTCAAAATTCTCCACATCAATCTTGATGGCTGTTATTCTTGTATTGCCTTGTAACTCTGCCATACTATCTAGTGTAATAACAGGCACCGTAAATAGCTCCCCGGTATTCCAATCTGCATTATTATCTGCTTCCACTACATGGCTTAACCCTTGCATTTTTGTATTATTGATCACAGGCAAGACCATCTTAATCTCCCCGGTTTCATCCCCGAGAGCTGATTCAACTACTTTTACGTTTGTAAGCTTGTAAAAACCAATTACTTTTTTTAATGCCCTGATATTATTGGGCATAGGTTCAAAAGAGTAGATTTGGGACTTAGGCAATCGTCTTGCCAATTGCACAGTCATTACGCCAATATTTGCCCCAATATCTAACACTATCCCATTATCAGGTATGATCTTTAGAAAATAAAAGAACTCTTCTTCATGACTCCTCCATCGCAATGTTTTAATTGTCAAGATGGAAAAAGCGAGCAAGTAATTATCGTAGCCGAGGGTCTTTTGCAGGAGTCTCCTAACGAAATCTTTCATAGTTAAAAATACAAAAGTTCTGCTTTTAACGAGGCGAACTTTCTTTTTGGGTGTCATGATAATGTTTCGTTGCCACCGAATATTTATTTGCCCTTTTCACTTTCGTAAGCGATAGTACCTGGTAAAATACAAATCGGGGAATCCCTATAAGTGCCCTGTATATACCGGCATCGGCTTTTGCATGTGCCAATGCAATGAAAAAGCCTGCTATGAATAGTACAAAAGACAATAGCCATAACACCACAGCTGTTGCACTTATCCATAAATTGATAAACATACAAAAGAACGATAGTCCAAGGAATATAAACAACGGAGGTCTTAGCAATATTATTCCAAACAAAAGACGATTCCAACTAAAATACCTGAGTCCTTTTGCAACCAATTGAAAACCATAAGAAAAGTACTTAAACCAGGTATTGATCCATCTCGCCCTTTGTTTCACCAATTGATCTGAACGCGATGTTTTCTCATCATATACAATTGCCTTCTCAGTAAAGGCAATCCGCAAGCCTTTATTTAAAATGATGGCCTGCAATACCTTATCAAAACCAGCCCCTTCAACAGGAGAATTTTGAAGACAATCTTTATACAACTGTACCGTGAACGCCATCCCCGAACCAGCAAGTGTGGCAGATGACCCTATTTTAAAAAGCACCTCTCCATCATAAAAATGATAATACATATCCCTGGCTGCATCCAGCGTGGCATATACAGTATTGGTATTTTTTGCTTTCCGAACACCCTGAACAGCCTCAAATCCTTTCCCAAAATACACATTCAGCTCCTGCAGATACAAAGGATCAACCAGGTTATCACTGTCTATAATGGTAAGATGTGTATGCGCTCTTTTAAAATGATCAATTGCATAGAAATGTGACTTGATATTGCCTGCCAAAACCTTTCCCGGTCTTAACAGGATCACCCGTTCATCTTCAAAATGCAATGTTGATATATCACAGTTATCAGCAACTATATAGATCAGGTAGTGGTCATACTTAAGTTGTAACAACGAGGCAACAACATTAGGTAACATATCTGTTTGCTCATAGGCTGTAACAATAATACCATAATCTGGTCCCCTATTATCAAAGGTAGCAACAGATTTCCTTACACGCCCTCCACTCTTGCCTACTATCAGGTAAATAATAAATAATACTATTGGCATCACGAGGTTGTACCCGATCAGGATTTGTATAGCCACCCAAAATCCATATAGTATATTCATTATTCCCTTACGGTTTTATACCACTTGTCTGTTTTTCTTTTTACCGCTGCTAACCACTCTGTTCATGATCCATCCCAGCCACTTCTTATCAAGGGCTTTCAGGTAATTGATATTGGCCTCATCATATTCCCTGATTGACCTACCCGCTTCAAATATTGTTACAGCTTTATCCGCAAATGGTAACCACTCTTTGGATTTGTTCATTGTTGTAACAGCTGAAGTATCGATTAGAATAACATCAAAAGTATGAGCTAATGTTGCAAACTTTTGCTTGATATTATCATCATCGCTGATCTCTAACAGCGTAAGATCACTTCCTTTATTGCCCATTACGGTAAATGGTTCTGAAGTATTTACAGTAGTTCTACCCTGCAAATAATCTTCGATAAACAAGGAGCTATTATAGGCTTTGGTAATAGAAGGATTCGTAAAATTACCATCTATCAGTAACACCCTTTTATTAATTAATGCGTATGAATGAGCAAGATTTACTGACACGAATGTTTTACCTTCTTGCGGATTAAGGCTATTAATTACAAGTATCTTGTCATCCTGCAGCTGACTTTCAACCTCAAACCTTGTTGAACGAAGGGTATCTTTAAAATACTGCACATTAAGAGATTCTGAACCACCGTCTGTCCATATGCTACTTACATCACCAGCCCTTCTTGGCAAAGTTGGCATATACCCAATCACAGCAGCACCGGTTCTGTTTGCCAGTTCTTTTGGCCAGCGAATAGCATTATCGAAATAGAAGACAATGAAAATAATCAGCATCACCAGGATAAAGCTTACAGCTGTACAGAACAGGATAATCATGATCTTCTTGGAAGGCTGTATAACACCCAGGTCAGCTGTTTCTGTTTGCTTCATTGGGTTAGTAAATCCGGTTTCCATGCTGGTTTGGTTATACTTCTGCAACAGCTCCAGGTATTCCCTGCTCGCAATATCTATAGAGCTCTCATAACCTTGTACTACAGCCTCATGCGGAACCAATCTGTCAAACACAATGTTAAGTCTCTTAATCTCATCGGTTAGTGACTTTACACTATTCTTTGCCAATTCTAAAGCAATTTCCAGCTTCAGCCTCTCAGATACCAGTTCCTGCTTGGAGGCCAATGGGCTATAGGCATTTTTGTCAGTAGACTTCTTTATCTCTTCATTAATCACTTCTTTAATAGAGTCTATCTGTATCCTATAAATGGTGTCATAATTACTTCTGATATATGAGTCAGATGCTTTCTGTAACAAAGCCCTGTTCTTAGTAATAAGGCTATTGATCGGGCTGATTACGCTTTCGATATATTTCCTGTCAGACGGATCAAATTTTGAATCCATTTTTTCCAAAGCAGCTTCGTTTGCCTCAATATCTTTCATTGCC
>Ga0207739_1000038_pt1 | contig 14757 bp, 8 predicted proteins | sample LuqExpMetageno15_FD_187773 | JGI IMG/M metagenome (GOLD analysis project Ga0207739, IMG submission 187773) | Tropical forest soil microbial communities from Luquillo Experimental Forest, Puerto Rico - Sample 15 (SPAdes) | ecosystem: Environmental > Terrestrial > Soil > Tropical forest ... | reverse complement strand
AATGACCGCCAAATTTGAGGTCATTGGCTTTTACCACCGAATCATCCCATACTTTCCATTGTGCAAAAGCCGCCCTCAATAGTGCTTCCAGTTCCGCAGCTGTTGCCTGTGGGTGGTTGTACACTATATGAAACAAAAGATTATTAACGGAATCGAAACGTAGTTTATTAATATCGGGTATGGGAGCAGTATGTACCAGGGTTTTGTTTTGCAGCAATAAAGCATCGAGGCCTGTTTGTCCGGGTGACGATAGACTGATCACGAAGGCTATGTGTTGATCATTGGCCACGGCGATAGCCGCCGCCATACCTCCTTCGCTATGCCCTAACAAACCGATCTTACTGATGTGTAAGTCTTTGCGGGAGCGTAAATACTTTACTGCGGCCAATGCATCGTTAGCAAAATCGCCGGTAGTCGCTGTTGTATAGTCACCATTGGTAATGCCCGTACCACGGTCATCGGAGCGTAATACAATAATGCCTCGCCTGGTTAAGCTGTCAGCCAATACTTTAAACATCGGGTGACCGGCCATGAGCCCATCCCTGTTTTGTTTACCCGTACCGGATAATAATACTACTGCGGGGTGTGCTTTACCATCAGCCGGGTAGCTGATAGTGGCACCAATATGTATGGTATCATTATGATACACAATGCTGTCGCTTGCATAAGCCATGTCTTTGCTTTGTGCATCGGCCCGGCCAAGGGCCAATGCGAACAAAGCCAACACCAATCCAACTTTCTTCATAATTACCTGTTGATTATTTTTCCAGTTTGGTGAGTTCTATCATAGTACTGATCTCGTCGCTCAGGCCGCTGGGGCTACCCTTGTAACCCACATTGGTGTACCTGATCACGCCTTTCGCGTCTATCACAACCTTGCAGGGAATGCCGGAACCGGTGTTCATGGCATGATAGGTTTGATCCATGGTTTCACCGGTATCGTACAGCACGTGAAAAGCATATCCCTTTTCCTGTAAAAACGATTTTCCTTTGGCTTTGTAATCCGGGTCACGCTCCTGGGTATCAATAAACAGGAATACCACATTGGTATCTTTACTGTACTTGTTCTGCGCCATTTGCATACCCGCCATAGCAGCTTTGCAGGGAGCACACCAGGTGGCCCAGAAATCAATCACCACCACTTTTCCTTTCAGGCTTTCCAGGCTTACCTGGCGGCCAGAATTATCATCCAGTAAAAAGGAGGGAGTTGTTTTAGAAACCCGGTATTTACGGATATCTTCCCGCATCAGTTCCATCGTTTTGGCATCTTTCAATGATTCCAGCCATTCATCAAAACCTTTGTTATTGCCTTTGCGCTTCACATATTCTTTTTGCAACAGGGCAATCATAGAGGCGGTTAACTGGTTCTTTCGTACACTTTCACGCAGCAGGGTGTCCAGTTGTTTAGTAGCACCGGCCTGTGATAACAGGGTAGCTTCTGTTTGGTTCAGATCAGTATTACGATACTGGTATACCTGTTGTGCTTCTTTGGCAAGGGGCATGGCTTCTTTGGCTTTCCCTGTTTCCATGAGTATACGGGCATGTAACCGGTAATAAGCGGCATATTGCTTATCGCAGAAAACTTTCCACTCAATGGGTGAGTAATACCAGTATTCAGCCGGCTGGTGATCATAATAGTAACGCATACGCTGGTATAATACATCCGATAATGGGAATGCGGTTTTTGCATCCATCGACTTCCAGTCGTCATACGGGATCTCTACTGCCTTGTAATAGGCTTCGGGTATATTGCGGAATGGCAATGTATTCTGGTAGGTGTACAGAATGTCTGTTTGCTTTTGTGCAATGGCAATTGCCAGCGCATTGCGGTATACATTGTAATAGCTGATGCCTAATAAAGTATTGATCGCTTCATCCTGTTCGTGATAAGGAAAATCCTGGATGAACTGTTTAGCAAGGCTGAACCTGTCCTCCACTGTTTTTGCCTTGATTGCTTTGTTATAGGCTTCATAGCGGGCCAGGTAGCCTGCAGGATAATGCAGCAGCAATGCAGCATGGATAGAATCGCCCCGGCTGCTGTCTTTCAGGTACCGGGTACAGATATACCAGGCTTTTAAAAGGGGAACTTCTGTGGTATCATTTTTAAAAGACAAGAGATAGTTGACCGCCCGGTTAACTTCGGGTATACCAGCTTCTTTTTTCATGGCCAGGTTCGAATGTACATAGGGAACCACCAGCTTCACTGCCGACCCATGATGGTACCTGATCTCGTTATTCATCCAGAGATAGGTAGCGCTATCGCTGATGGAGAAATGCTCAAAATAACCGGGGATGCCCAACCCATAACGGGGAGAGCGAAACAATCCCCAGGCAGCCCTGGCCCCGGGTACCCATTCACCGGTGGATGTAAATACCAGGCTATAATAGCCGTTCTCTTCATTGTTATCGGCATGGTCGCCTATACTAAATTTATAGGCAACAAAAGCGGTACCTGCGGGCAAAGGAAAGCTTGCATTCCAGGAGGTATCGCCACTCCGGTGCAGGCTCAAATCATAAACATGCCAGTTGTACAAGGTATCGTATACATAAGCAACACCCTGTACCGGTGTTCCGGCTTTTTTAATACTATCTGAAGGATAACAAACCAGTTGGATGGTCGCTTTGTCCTCCGGTCGTTCCGGCAGGATGCTTACTTTGGATAATAACTGGGCATTCAACTGGCTTACTGCTACGCATAGCAGCACACTCAATATCTTTTTCATAATCGTGTTTAAATAACCCCGCGCACCCTTACGGATGCACGGGGTAGCATAAAAGAAAGCTTATGGATTTTGCTGTATCTCGGGGTTCAGCTTAATATTATAATCGGAAATGCGGAATACATAACGGTTATTGTTGGGGTCGAGTGTATAGGTTACGCCCAATACTTTACGGGTAATGGTTTGCTGAAAGCGGGTTTCGCTTTTCAGGCGCCGCATATCCCACCAGCGTAAGAGACGGCAGAAGAATTCCCGCTCGCGCTCCTGTATCACTTTTAGCAAGGCATCATTGGCATCGGTAGCGGTTAAAGCAACATAGTCTGCTGTTTTAAACCGTTTGATGCGTAATTTATTCACCCATACCATGGCATTGGCAGCATCGCCGGTGCGGGCATAATATTCCGCTTTGATCAGCAACATTTCCGGTACACTCGGGCCAATATTCCGCCCCTCACCCATGGCCCTGTCTTTATAAAAATAACGGCCGGTATAGGTAGAAGAAATGGTAGCTGCCGCTGTGGTAAACAGGTTATACCGCTGGTCTTTGGTGCCCAATACCGATAACAGGGTATCGCTTAACCGAAAAGCATAGGGCGTATACGCAGTGATACCACCATAGGCAATTTTAGAGATCAATACTTCCGGGTCTTTGCTGCGGATAGGATACGTAGTGCTGGAGATAGTTGTAAGCGTACTAAGGTCGTTCAATACACTCCGGTAATACAAAGTACTGTCTGCATACTTTGCAGCACTATCGTAGCGGTTCATATACAGGTATACCCTGGCCAGTTCTCCAAAAGCAGAGGGTTTGGATGGCAGCGTATTAAAGATCTGTGTTACCGGAAGGTTGGGTAATGCCGTGGTAAGATCACTGATCACCTGGTTGTATACATCCTGCACTGAGGCACGCACCAATGGTTGTGTGGTGGTTTCTTTAAGAACCAGGGGCACCCCGAGGTCTGTTGCCGCAGTAGCAGCGATATAGGGTTTGGCATAGGTGTTTACCAATTGCATATACGCATCTGCACGGTGTACCAGTGCTTCGGCAATCAGCTCGCTCTTCAGGTCGTTAGTAGCGTCTGTTACATTAGGCACTTCGGTAATAACCACGTTGGCATAGGTAATGCTGTTATACAGGTTGTACCAGTTATAATCCTGGTAGTATAACCCGGTAGGTGTATAGATCTGTGGCTGCCAGCTATAGCTTCTAAGCCAGTAAGCATAGTAATCACCGCCATTGTTCAATGCCAGCATTTGAGTGCTGCTATCCGGTAACTGTATATCATCTGCTGCGAGATCGCCCACATAGGCGCCATTTTCAAAACTGGAAGTGTTATTGAGCAAATAGCGGTAGTTCTGGTACTGGCCGGGCACCAGCGATCCCTGTGTTTTGATATCTACGTATTTAGAGCAACCGCCGAGTGCCAGTGTTGCCAGGCAACTGATAACTGCAAATAGTCTGTTTCTCATGAGCGGGAGTATTAAAAGTTTAACTTAAATGAAAAGTTGTACGATTTAGCGGCCGGTAAACTATAGCCACCATTGGGGTAAGAGGTAAAGTCAGGATCATACCCATCTTTATTCGCTCTCCATAGCAGGCCCAGGTTTCTTACCGAGAAGCCTACAGAAGCGCCTTTGGCAAAAACCGAATGTACCAGCATGGCAGGAAACTCGTAGTTCAATGATATTTCCCGTAAGCGTATATAATCGGAAGAACGCACATTCACATCAGCATTCTGGTAACGGGCCAGGCTATAAGCCACCTGGGTAGCAGTACCGTTTAATCCCGGTACATTGGTTTTTGTTTCGTCGCCAGATTGCTGCCAGCGCTTAGCAATATCGCCGCTTACACTATAGTTCATGGTATAATAAGCCGTGATATAGTTATTGATACTTGGCCTGAGGAATACACCACCAAACTGGTACGTCATCAGGGCATAGAGGGTAAACTGTTTATAACGGATATTATTGGTAAAGCCTCCGAAATAAGGCGCTACTTTATGGCCTGCGTTCTTCAGGTCGGAGAAGACCAGTGGTGTGGTAGCCGATACTTTATTGCCCAGGTGATCGTAGGTTAAGGTTAACCCATTGGCATCCAGCCCTGCATTACGGAATACCAGCAGTTTATCGGTAGAATAACCGGCTATATAGCTGATTGATCCTGGATAAACAGAGGTGTAGGTAGAGGATATGGTACTGGTATCAAAACGGTTGTCGGTAATGGTATTAACATTATAGGAGAACGTAAGCCCCATGTTCCAGGTAAAGCTTTTGTTATTGATCAATACCCCGTTAATACTCAGGTCTATTCCATTGCCCTTCATAGTGGCAGCATTGCGGGTAAGATAACCACCACCTATACTGCCGGAGTATGCCGGGTTGATTGGGAAAGAATACAACAGGTCTTTTCCTTTTTTGCGATATACATCCAGCCCACCGGACAAGCGGTTATTAAACAGGCTATAATCCAGGCCGATATTGGTAACATAGGTCATCTCCCATTTCAATTCAGGATTGGCCAGGCTGCTGATACCGGCAGAAGGCAGCCCCGTAACAGGGTCAGTACTATTCAGGTAAATGGCCGTATAAGGATAGGTAGAAGTAGACAGGTTACCGTTTACACCATAGGTAGCCCTGAGGTTCAGGCTGTTTACCCATTTTACTTTTTGCATAAAAGATTCCTGGGCAATGCTCCATTTGCCACCGGCAGACCATAAGGGGGTAGCACGATACTTCCTGTCAAGTCCAAAGTTGTTATAGTCGTCATAACGTACACTCGCAGATAAGGAGTATTTGCCTTTAAAGGTATAGGCCGCGTTACTGAAGTAAGATAAATAGCGGCGGATCTTTTCGCCCTGGCCGGGTGCACCACCCAATGAGGTTGAATAACCATAAATAGAGGTATAGGCTGAAGAGGTATAACTCACCGGAACAGAGATGCCGGTAGACGGGTTATAACCATACAGGCTTTCGGTACTCTGGGCCATATCTGTCTGGCGGATCTCGCTACCCGCAATTACATTCAACTGGTGTATCTGGCGGATGGTTTTATCATAAGCCAGCTGGCCTCGTAACGCGTAATTGTTTACGGTAGTGTTTACGAGCGACAGTATACCGCCGGAAGTAATACCCAGGCCATTGGCAGTGGTAGCCGTAGGCGGTGTGTAAGTGTTGACGGTATAGCGATAGTAAAAAGTATTGGGGTTGTAATATACATTGTGTGCAGAGAAGGTCTTTTCATTGCTATACTGCACGGAACCGGAGAGCCCTTTATAAATAGGAACATTCAGGTTAACATTCGCTGAATAGTTATTGTCCTTCTGAATATCATCGCGGTTATTCAATTCGTCAATGTAATTATACTGCCAGTTAGAGAAGGCCTTGGTGGAAAGCGTACTGGTAAAGTCAGGGTTTATCCTGTCGTACGAAACCGATTTACCATTATTATCTACCAACTGCATATACGGCAGCAATACACCACTACCCGTGAGGGGGTACAACGAGTTAACGCCGGTACCATCGTTTGTGTATTTAAAGAAAGCGCCTTTAAGGCTGGTGGTAAGTGTGGCCACTTTAAACAGCTTCCAGCTATTGTTGAGCGTAATTGTTAAACGCTCACCTATCGTTCTTTTGGCATTGGGGGTTTCGCGGCTATAAGAGGCAGAATAATAATAATTGGAATTATAGTTACCACCACTAACTGACAGGTTATACTGCTGCGTGGTGGCCGGCTTTAACAGGTATTGCAGTATTTGCCCGGTATTATCAATCTTACTCAAAGAATCAACAGAAGCATTATAAGCTGCCTGTGTAATAGTACCGGCCTGTAGCTTTAAAGCCAATACAGCTGCAAAGTTAGGATAGTAAGAAGCCGTTGAGTAAGAAGCCCCATTGATATTGGTAGCAGTAAGGAATCCTCTTTTTACCAGTTCGGCTTCGTAGCCTACTGCCTGTGCGGAATTCATCATACGCAGGTAACCCAGGTCGGGCTTAGCAGCCACTCCGGCATTCATTGAGAAGCTGATAGCCGGTGCCTGGCTGGTTTTTCCTTTTTTGGTAGTGATCACGATCACCCCGTTGGCAGCACGCACGCCCCAGATGGAAGCAGCTGCAGCATCTTTGAGGAAAGTAATATTTTCAATATCATCCGGGTTAAAGGCTGAGATATCCAGGTCGGTAATGGCACCATCTACCACTACCAGGGGGAAAGATTCACCCAACAGGGTACTGGTACCGCGGATAGACATACCATAGTCGTTGTTACCAACCGTATGGGTACCGCTGTTGATGCCCAGCTGGTTACCGGAGCTATAGACAAAGCTCCTGTCGCCGGACAGCACATTGATCTTTACACCGGGCACCTGGCCTTCCATTCGTTGTACGATATTGGGCGAAGAGGTTTTAGCAATATCCTTGCTGCTCATGGTAGCGAAAGAACCGGTAGCCCGCTCTTTGGGCAATTGCTGCAAACCATTGCTTACAACAGTCACCTCATCCAGTGTGCCCTTATTGGTAGCATACAACTGTACGGTGAGGGTACCACCCATATTCACAGCCACGGATTCTGTATTATAGCCCAGGTAGGTAAATACCAGGGTATCTTTGGTAGTGAGGTTGGGCATTGTAAAATCGCCACGTTCGCCGGTTTGAGAGCCCCTGCGGGTACCTTTTACCCAGATGCTCACAAAAGGCATGGCAGCACCTTTTTCATCGATCACAATACCACGCAAGGTATGCGTAGCAGCAAGCTGCTTTATTACCACATCCTCCGCCAATGAAGGTGCAGCCGGGCTGGCTCCCCCCTGCTGAAAGAAACGGGAGTCGCGCGCTACAATGGAATAGGCATTCTCGCTTACATAAAGAAATAAGAGGTTATTGGGGTACAATACATTTTTCAATATTTCCGGTAAGGTTTTACCTTCCAGCGCAGCAGCAGTAGTGGTTTTACCTTCCAGTAAATTATGTTCAAAAGCAAAACGGGTATTGAATCTTTTCTCAATCAATTCAATGGCTTTGCTTAAAGGAATGGGAGCTTCCTTTTGTTGAGGCGTTGTTTTTTGCTGAGCAAAACCGGTTGTACAAAAGACTGACTGTACGGCTATTATAAAGATGCTTAGCCGTAACAAACAGCAGATCACTCGTCTCATACAGTTTAGTTTAGAAGTTAAAAAGGGGGTTATGTTATTTGGGCCTCAAATAAATATTGTTACCCTGCCGCTCTATATTGGCATTGAGTATGTTTGCCAGCATATACAGCAGGTCTGCTTCTTTCTCCAGCGATATGGTACCATCTATGCGTTTGGATGCCTGTTGGGGCTTTTCCAGTATGATGTGATAACCATAGGTTTGTTCATAGTTATCGATAATGTCCTGTACCGTCATTCCTCTCGCTTCTATTTTCCTGTTCACCCACGCTTCCGGCTTATTGGTTAGTTGTTCCACAGCCGTTACAACCACCGAATCCCGCCCGTAATACAGTACCTGACCTGGTTGCAGGATAATGGGTGTTGTTACTTTATTACCGTTGCCGGTTATCCTGATCCTGCCATCAAACAAAGCCACTGCTATTTGATTGTTCCGTTGCTTTACATTAAACGTGGTACCCAATACTTCTACCGCCAGCTCTCCCGCATAGGCATGGAACCGTTCCCCTTCCGCAATATGGGCAGTATCCTTATTCAGGTGTTGTACTTTAAACAAGCCTTCCCCGTTTAGCCATACTTCCCTTTGCCTGCCCATCCACCAGGCCCGGTAATACCGCAACGATGAATTGGCATTCAGCGTTACTGTACTATTATCAGGCAGATGCACTTCTGCATGTTCGCCATAACCGGTACGAATGGTTACCTCGCTGTTGTAATACCAGTAACCGCTTAAGGCAACCAGTATACAGGCAGCCGCTGCCATTACTGATATACGCACCAACCTTCTCCTGCCCTGCCGTTCCTGCACGGCATGTATGTTCTGGCGTATATCTGCCCAGAGCGCTGCACCAAAAGCAGTTGAAGGCTGCAGCCTTCTTGCGCTGAAGATGATGCGGAGCGTATTGACAGCTTCTTTATATACGTTTTCATTCGGCGGCCCGGTTGCTAACCAGGCTTCCCAAACAGCCACATCTTCCGCTTCACTATATCTTACATATCGTATAAAATCCCTGTCATCCAGAAAATCGTTCTCTGTGTATTGATTGTATTTTTCAAACTCGCCCGGTCCCATAAGAGTGTGTGTATTGTTAAAAACAGTAAAACAATGATTATTACCCCACGCAAAATGAAGTTTTTTTTATTTTTTATTTTTTTGAAGGAACTTCAATCTTTAATCAACTTAATCCCGCTGGTACTTGCAACATACGGATACTTCACTATGGCATTCCTTTTTAGCAGGAGACCAGTCGTCTTTTGAAACTATTTATACATTGAATTACAAATCATTGTATGAATATGCTATCCGCCGCCTGGGCCAGGAAGAGGCTGTGAAAGATTGCCTGCAGGATCTCTTTACCAAGCTATGGAGCAACCGCCGCAACCTGCGGCCTACGGATAATATCAAATACTACCTGTTTACCGCACTCAAGCACTCACTGGTAAATATGCAGACAACCCATAACCGGTTACCCGGACAGGGTACCATTGACCCGGAACAGTTTACGCTCGATTTTGAACAGGTGAGCCTGTTGGAGCAAAAAGAACAGAACACGCTGCAACTGCAAAAACTGCTGGCAGCCATGAATGAACTTACCGGCCGGCAAAAGGAAGTGATTTACCTGCGGTATTTTGAGGAAATGGAGTACACCCAAATAGCCGAGCTATTGGATATTTCGGTGAAAGGTGTTTATAAATTGAATTACCGGGCGCTGGAAACGCTGAAAGAGATACTGGCTATTTCGAAGAAAGACCTGTTGGTATTGCTGATGTTGTTGAAAACAATACTGTAGAGGTATACACCTAATACCTAATACCTAACACCTCATACCTAATGCACCAACAAATGCGTCTGTTTAATCACGCCCATTACAAATACACTTTGTACATGCCCGATGTTCTCTGACTGGCTGAGCCTGTTTACATGAAAATCATAATAGGCATCCATGTTCTCTGCTACCACCTTTAGCATGAAATCGAACTCGCCTGATATGTTATAGCATTCGATCACTTCGGGCATCTCATGAATGGACTTAATAAATTTAGTACCGGCACTGCGGCTATGCTGGCGTAGTGATACATAACAGATCACCATCAACCCTTTCTTTACTTTGGCCGGGTCAACCAGTGTTGCATAGTGTTTGATCACCCCTGCTTCTTCCATTCGCTTGATGCGTTCATGTACCGGCGTGGTACTTAAATGCACCTGTTCGGAGATATCGCGGGTGGTCATCCGTGCATTTTGTTGTAACAAACGAAGGATGGCCAGGTCTTTGGCATCGAGTGCAATATCTGGTGTAGTTGTTTTTTCTTTTTGCATGGCGTTTATTTAAAAAAACAGGGCACTTATTCTGCCACTTACCCCGGGAGTGCCCATTTGTTCCAAATTTAAATAATAATCTATTATTCTATTCTATGTTTTACTTTTGCGTTCATAAAACAATATATCATGTCAACTATTAGTAAATCAATTGATTTCAGCCTGCCTCACAAGGTGAGGGATTTGAGCCTGGCTGCATGGGGACGTAAAGAAATACGTTTAGCAGAAGCAGAAATGCCCGGCCTGATGAGCTTACGTGCAGAATATGGTGCGAGCCAGCCACTGAAAGGTGCAAGGGTTGCCGGCTGTTTACACATGACCATCCAAACAGCTGTATTGATAGAAACACTGATTGCATTAGGTGCCGAAGTAAAATGGAGCTCCTGCAATATCTTCTCTACACAGGATCATGCTGCTGCTGCTATTGCTGCTGCAGGTATCGGTGTATTTGCCTGGAAAGGTCAAACACTGGAAGAAGCTGACTGGTGTATTGAACAAACTTTATTCTTTGGTGGTGCTGACCGTCCGTTGAACATGATTTTAGATGACGGTGGTGACCTTACCAATATCGTATTTGATAAATATCCTGAACTGATCCAGAACATCAAAGGTTTGTCTGAAGAAACAACTACGGGTGTTCACCGTTTATACGAGCGTATGGCGAAAGGTACTTTACCTATCCCTGCAATTAACGTAAACGACAGCGTTACCAAATCTAAGTTCGACAACAAATATGGTTGTAAAGAGAGCCTGGTAGATGCGATCCGTCGTGCTACCGATGTAATGATGGCTGGTAAAGTAGCTGTAGTAGGTGGTTACGGTGATGTGGGTAAAGGTTCTGCAGAAAGTTTACGTGGTGCCGGTGCACGCGTAATCGTTACTGAGATCGATCCTATCTGTGCTTTACAGGCAGCGATGGACGGTTTTGAAGTAAAGAAAATGATCAATGCCGTAAAAGAAGCGGATATCGTAGTAACTACTACCGGTTGTCGCGACATCATCACTGGTGAGCATTTCAAACTGATGAAAGACAAGACCATCGTTTGTAACATTGGTCACTTTGATATCGAGATCGATATTGCCTGGTTGAATGATAACTATGGTAAAACAAAAGATACCGTTAAGCCACAGGTAGATATCTACAATGTTGAGGGTAAAGACATCATCATCCTGGCTGAAGGCCGCCTGGTAAACCTGGGTTGTGCTACAGGACACCCTAGCTTTGTAATGAGTAACTCTTTCACTAACCAAACTTTGGCTCAGATTGAACTGTGGGTTAACCATAGCAAATATGAGAACAAAGTATATGTACTGCCTAAACACCTGGATGAGAAAGTTGCCCGTTTACACCTGGCTAAGATTGGTGTGGAATTAGACGAGCTGACTGACGCACAGTCTGAATACCTGGGCGTACCAAAGAATGGTCCGTTCAAGGCGGAACACTATCGTTACTAGTCTCTTACAGATTATAGATTATAAAAGCCACCTCTATCAGGAGGTGGCTTTTTATTTACCAAACTCACAACAACAGCTCAGATACCTGCATTTTTTTCAGATTAACTAATTGTTAACTGAAAAAATGATCACAATCCGTCGTCTATATTTGCTGCCTACCCCTCCTTATAACCACTATCATCCTAATTATTTAATTAAACCCCCTCATGGTATGAGAAGAATTGTACCTATTGTTCTTACTGTATTGTTTTTTTTCTCTGCACAGGTATATGCCCAGTTTACGCCGGGCAGAATAGTTGTATTGCAGGTAGGTAACGGTACTGAAACGCTTGTTTCCAGTGGTAATTCACTTTTTCTGAAAGAATTCACCATATCCGGTACTGCCGGAACAACAGTAAGCATTCCCAATTCAGGTGCCAATGCATTAATCATTTCAGGCGCTGCTACTTCTGAAGGATTTATTACCCGTTCAACAGATGGCTCTTCTATTTTAATTCCAGGGTATGATACTACGATAGGCGGTTCCACTTCATTATCGGGCACCACAAGCGCTACCGTACCAAGAGGTGTAGGCGTAGTAACAACGAATGGCAATTATAGTTTAGCCGTAAGCGCTAACATTTTTTCCAAGAATAATATCAGGGGAGTTGCCGGTGACGGTAATAGCAATTACTGGATGTCGGGCGCCACTACAGGTACTATTTATTCAGCAGGTGGCACAAGCACTACTACGGTTAGTACTTCTACTACCAACCAACGGGTGATACACATATACAATGGTCAATTGTATTATTCTACCGGTTCAGGTACAGTGGGTATTTATGCTGTAGGTACAGGTACTCCTACAACAGCCTCACAAACAGGCACTATTGTTTTTAGTGCCAATACGAATAATGCCAGCCCCTATGGCTTTGCATTCAGTCCTGATGGAAATACCTGTTATGTATCTGATGAAGGAAGCTCGCCTAAAGGTGGTATATACAAATATGTAAAAACAGCTGGTACCTGGAACGGCGGTACGTTAATATACGGCACCTCTTCCAGGGACTTATGTGTAGACTTTTCAACTGCCAATCCCATTATTTATGCTACTACCAATACTGCGAGTGCCAATGCACTGGTTTCTATAATAGACAATGGAGGTACCGGCTTATCCGCTACTACATTAGCTACAGCTCCTGCCAACACGGTTTTTGCAGGCGTATGTTTTAGTCCCGGATTTGTATGGAAAGGCAATACCAGCACAGACTGGAGTACTTACTCTAACTGGGTATTTGGCTCAGTACCCAATTCCAGTAAAGCAGTAGTAATTATTCCAACCTCTTCAAACAATCCTATTGTTAATGCAGCTATCTCAATCAAAAAAGGAATAGTGAATCCGGGTGCTTCTATTGCTGTGTCATCTGGCAATACCCTTACAATAGCAGACACACTTACGCTTCAGTCAACTGCTACCGCTTCAGCCATCATTGGAGTTACCAATGGAAGCATCAGTGGTAATGTAACGGTAGAACGTTATATACCAGCCCATGCGGCAAGGGCGTACACCATGGTGGGTTTCAGTGCCTTTGGAGGTACTATCTATAACAACTGGCAGGAAGGTGGTGCTGCCACTGTTGGCTACGGCACACAGATCTCCGGATCCTCTACCGGCAATGGTTTTGATTTTGCCAGTGCCGCAGGCATTGCCAGCATCTATACCTATGATGACCCTGATTATCCTTCCGGAAGTAAATGGCAGGGCTTACTCAATACCAATAGTACTACACCCTCTTCCACCAATAATGGCTACTTACTCTTTGTGAGAGGCGACAGAACGGTAGGTGCCGGTAGCGGCGCACCTTCGGCTACTACCTTACGCTCTACCGGTAGTGTAGCCACAGGCCATGTTGGACCAATGGCCATGTTTATCGGTGCCAATGTGTATAGCCTGGTAGCCAACCCGTATGCCTGCCCTATTAACTGGAGCACCACTACCAAAACCAATATCAGCGGTTCTTTTACCGTATATGATCCTAATCTCTTAAGTTTTGTTACTTCTGATGGTACAACGGTATCACCCAATATCAGCCAGCAGCAGGCCAATATAATACAGGCAGGACAAGCCTTCTTTACGCAGAACGATGGTTCCGGTAATACACCGGGTTGGGAAGTAAATGAAAGCGATAAGAACACAGGTGCTGCTACCGGTACTGCTTATACCGTATTCGGAATGAATGCTCCAACAGCGCAATTAAACATGAATATCTATAAAGCAAACAATGTTTTTGCCGATGGTGCCGTAGCAGTATTCAATAGCAGCTATGCAAAGAATGAAGACACCAAAGATGCAGCCAAGTTTACCAACTTTGCAGAAACCGTATCTTTTGCAGAAAACAATAATCGCTTTCTGAGTATCGATGCAAGGCCTTTACCTAATGGTGCAGACACCCTGTTTATTGATATGAAGCAGATGGTGGCCAATGCTACTTACAGCATCGTAATCGATGGCAAAGGCTTTACTGATAACAACCTGCAGTCAGCTACCCTGGTGGATAAACAAACAGGTACCAGCACCCCACTTGACCTGACCGCTACCAGCAACTATAGCTTTACAGCAAGTGCAGCTACACAACCTGGCCGTTTGTTTATTGTACTGAATGCCAAACCATTGGCCATTGTTACCCCTCCTGTCAGTGACAGCAACCTGATCATCAACAGCAAGCTCCAGGTTAACCTGTTGGGCAACCCTGTAAAAGACAAGATCAGCTTGCACTATATAGCCAACCAAGCGGGTAATACTACTATCCGTTTAATGGATGCCAATGGCCAGGCACTGAATAGTCTAGGCCTGGGTGTACAACAACAAGGAACGGTAAACATCCCTGTTGCACAATATGCAGGCGGTATGTACTTCGTAGAAGTAACTGTTGGCGGTAATAAAGCCATGGTGAAAGTGATAAAGGAGTAATCATATTCAATACTCAACAGACAATAATCAATGTTCAAGGTTAAAAACATAGCAGATGAAACACTTACATAAAATATTCACGATACAAACTTTACTGGTAATAGCTGTATTACTGATGCCGGCCTTGTTACATGCACAGGGCCCGGATGGCACACCTGGTGATCCGGATGC
>Ga0207739_1000037_pt1 | contig 14849 bp, 16 predicted proteins | sample LuqExpMetageno15_FD_187773 | JGI IMG/M metagenome (GOLD analysis project Ga0207739, IMG submission 187773) | Tropical forest soil microbial communities from Luquillo Experimental Forest, Puerto Rico - Sample 15 (SPAdes) | ecosystem: Environmental > Terrestrial > Soil > Tropical forest ... | reverse complement strand
ACCGCTAAAATTTAATATCAAACTGCCCGTTGGTGATAGGCAGGGTAGTAGGTACCGATGCATTACTGGTGAAATTGTACAGGTATACCTGCCCCGAGAAAGTACCGGAAACAGCCGTATCGCTCAACGCAGTGATCGTTACCTGGGTAATAGTAGTAGCCCCGGTTTGATTGATGTATAAATTGGAATTGCCACCACTCGCATACTGCGTATAGGCAAAGGCAACCAGGTGACTGGTATCCGTACCGGTATACACACCGGTAGTAAGATTACCAAGGGCCGTTAAACTCAGTTCCAGTGAATTGGAACTATTGATACCACCCTGGTACCCGGTAATAGTAAGATAAGAAGCCGCAGAGGAAGCCGAGGTAGTAGCCGAAGCAGCACTGTTAAAATTCACGGCAGTACCCCCTACAGTAGCCGTAATAGTACCCTTACCAGCTACAATGGCATTGCTGGCATCTTTTTTACAGCCATAACCAATACACAACAGTAACGCAACAAAAAAAGCAGGAATAGCAAATGTTCTCTTCATAAATCAATGTGAATATCAACCCCTATGATCAGTTTAGTTGAGAAGGCGCTGCCCCATAAGCTTTTTTAAAGGCAAAGGAGAAATGAGACAGGTCCTTGAATCCAACTTCCAGGTATACATCAGAAGGCTTCCAGCCCTTCTCTTTGATAAGATACCAGGCATCGTTCAGGCGCTTTTGTTGTATCCAGCGATTAGGGGAGGTGCCGAATATTTTTTCAAAATCCCGCTTAAAGGTAGCGAGGCTTCTCCCGGTAAGATAGGCAAAGCGGCTTAAGTCCACATTAAACTTATAGTTCTCATTCATATAGGCTTCCAGGTCAATCTTCCCCGGTTCACTAAAATCAAACAATACATCCTTTAAATACGGATGGGTTTCCAGTAAGATCATCACGGCCTCTTTTACCTTAAGGGTGGTAAGTGCCTTATTCAAATCATCTGTTTTGTTCAAATAAGGAGTTAACGAATCAATATAATTCCGGAACAAAGGATGGGAGGGCAGGTGAAGAACTCCATCTCCTGTATAGCTATGGGTAGCCTGCAGGTTTAGCTCTTCACTCATACTCCGCAATGTAGGTTGATCCATTCGTATAGAAATAGACCGGTATTCCCCGCCCGCAGGCGGATACTTGGTATACCGGCACAATTGGTTCTTACGTAAAAACCGGAACCCACCTGCCTCAAAAAGCCAGGACTTATTGCCGATAGACAGGGAACTGCTGCCGGCAAAAGTGTAGGAGAAAACATGATCCTGTATAAACTGCTCTCCTTCACTGCTCTTGTGCGAGTAACAGGAATAGAGGATATGGGGTATGTTCTGATGTGCAGGTACTGTCATTGTGTGCAAGTTAATTGCTGCCTAGTTCAAAATGGTTTTTGGTTCTACATATTCTTCCAACCCGTATACGCCATATTCCCTGCCAATACCGGATTGTTTAAAACCACCAAAAGGAGCCATAGGATCGTGACTAAAGCCATTGATGGCTACCCTGCCGGCCACAATTTGAGCAGCCACCCGGTTAGCCCTTTCTATATTGGAAGAGCTGATAAATGCATGTAAACCATATACAGTATCATTGGCAATAGCAATAGCCTCCTCCTCGGTTTTGTAAGTAAGTATAGAGAGTACCGGCCCGAATATTTCTTCTTTGGCAATACGCATATCGCTGGTTACATGGGCAAATACAGTAGGCTTGACAAAATTGCCGTTTTCCAGGCCTTCAGGATGACCCACACCACCGGCTACCAGCTCAGCACCCTGTTCTATACCCAGTTGTATATAATCCTGTACACGCTCATATTGTTTTTTACTAACCATAGGGCCAACAGCGGTATCCTCATTGGCAGGATCACCCACTTTTACCTGCTCAACAGCAGCTTTGATCAGGCTTTTTACTTCTTCCAGGCGGTTCTCCGGAACCAGTAACCTCGTGCCGGCAATACAAGCCTGGCCATTATTGATAAAACAGGTATTAACGGCCATAGGGATGGCTTTGGAGAAATCAGCATCGTCCAGTATCAGGTTAGGAGATTTACCACCCAGTTCCAGTGTTACACGTTTCATGGTATCCACCGCACCACGGGCAATGGTTTTACCAACCAGGGTAGAGCCCGTAAAGGAGATCTTGGCAATACCGGGATGACGGGTAATTTCAGCCCCTACCACATCGCCACGACCATTTACAATATTACATACACCGGCAGGCAGGCCAGCTTCATGAATGCATTCTGTTAACAATTGTGTTTGCAGGGCGCTCATTTCACTAGGTTTGATCACAGCTGTACAACCTGCTGCAATGGCCGTAGCCAGCTTATTACAAATAAAGCTATTGCTGGCATTCCAGGGAGTAATGATACCCACCACACCCAAAGGCTCAAGGATAACGGTGGATTTATTCACTGTTTTGATAAAATCGAATGCCTTCAGTGTTTCAATAATGGATTGAAAACCGCTTAATGCATTCTGCACACTGGCTCTTGAAAATTGTAAAGTACCGCCATACTCTTCTACCATTACAGCGGCCAGTTCCGCCTGTCTTTTTTGAACGGCTTTGTACAGGCTCTCCAGGTACCCGATACGCTCTGCCTTGGTGGTGAGAGAGAAACGGGTAAAGGCTTTTGCCGCAGCCGCAATGGCCAGGCGGGTGTCCTCCTCATCGCCCAGTGTTACCTGGCCAATCAGTTGGTTGGTAGAGGGATTGATCAGGTTAAATACTTCGGTACCATGAGGCGTTACAAACGCGCCGTTGATGTACACTTGTGCTATTGTTTTCATAATGATTAATTTGATAGGGCAAAGGTAGATCGCTCATTGCCCGGCCATTTTGCTAAAAAGCTCAGATTGGTTTGTTCAAAAGCTCAATTTCTCCCAGCTTCCACTTCTTACCTAACAGCTAACACCTAATACCTAACACCTAACACCTCATCCCTCTAAAAATTGTTAAAATCCCCCACCTAATCCCTAACACCTAATAGCTAACCCCTAAATTCAGTAACCTTGCAGTTGAAAGAAAACTACTATCATGAAAAAAGTCTTGTTCGGCGTGTTGCTCATTGCGTCTGTATCAGTTGCTACTACAAAAGCGAATAGCCATCTCCCAATAGCACCGGGTATCTTCCAGGATACTACCCATAAGATGAGTTTTACAAGAAAAGGAGGCGCTACCAAGCCGTCTATGGAGCAGCCACGACCACTCCCTATTACAAAGGATACCGTAAAAACAGCTCCTAAGCCTGCTACCACAGCGGTTAAGCATGTGCCTGTAACCAAACAGCCTGCAACAGTAAAACCGGTAACACCGGCAGCTGGTAAGAATTAAGCAGGTGGGCATTGCTGTATTACGCCGATAGCATAAACCGGGAAGCAGTATGAAACATACCCAATTCAGCGACCAGGAAATACAACGTCTAAGAGCCGAAACCAAAGGGGCAGAGAACAGTATACACTTCAACAATGCAGGATCTTCACTGCCACCCAATGTGGTAGTGAAAACGGTTGTCAACTACCTGCAGGAAGAAGCTGTATATGGAGGTTACGAAACAGAATACCAGTACCGGGAACAATTAGACAACACCTATACATTAATTGCCCGGCTGATCAATGCCGGGAGGGAAGAAATAGCCCTGGTAGAAAATGCCAGCATGGGCTGGGGCATTGCTTTTAACGGGCTCGATTTCCGGGAAGGCGATGTGGTGATTACCTCGGAAATGGAGTATGTAACCAACCTCATCGGCTTTTTAAACGCCCGCCGGTTATATGGCATAGAGATAAAAGTAATACCCAACGACGAACGGGGTAACTTCTCCCTCGAACACCTCGAAGCCGCTATTACACCCCATACAAAGCTCATCGCTATTACCCATATTGCGTCTGCTACCGGCGGTATTATGCCAGTGGAAGAGATTGGTGTAATTGCACGCAAACATGGGATCTTGTACCTGGTAGATGCCTGCCAGAGTATTGGCCAAATGCCGGTAGATGTACAAAAGATCAACTGCGACATGCTTTCAGTAACAGGCCGCAAGTATTTAAGGGCACCCCGTGGTACCGGCTTTCTGTATGTAAGAAAAGAGGCGCAGGATAAATTACAAACCTTGTTCATGGATGGACGTTCTATTGACACGATCAATGAAACAACTTTCCGGTTACGAAACGATGCGGTGCGTTTTGAATTGTATGAGAAAAGCCGTGCCTTAACCCTGGGGCTCGCCAAGGCCGTAGAATATGCCATGGAAACAGGCATAGAAAGAATATGGCAACGGATCCAGTTGCTGGCCACGTTATTGCGTACCCGGTTAAGCCATATCAATGGAGTAACGGTGCATGATATAGGCGATTGCCAATCTGGTATTGTAACCTTCTCCGTTAAAGGCATGGATAGCCAGCTGGTAAAGAATGAACTCGCAACAAGACATATCCATGTATCTGTTGGCCTCGCTAAATCAACCTTGTTTTTTATGAATAAGCACCAGCTCACAGATGTAGTGCGGGCGTCCATCCATTATTACAATACGGAGGATGAAATAAAAACACTCTGTGCCGTATTAGCGTCTATTGTAGCATAACCTGGGGAATTTTTTCCCATCTCCCTGATCTCTCTGCTATAAAATAACTGGCATTGTTTTTTTAGTACTATCATACATAAACTGTATGATATGAAAAAAGGATTTCTGAATATGGTCATTGCTTTAGTAGTAGTGGCATTCGCTTTACCAGGTTGCGCAGAGCAACATTATTACCACCAGTATCACCACCATAGCCCCGAATATTATCACAGGCACCACCAGGAACCCCCACCCGGTATCGATATCAATATTCATAATTAATGCAAGTTTGTAAAAGAGATAAAGGCGATCCCGTAGGGATCGCCTTTATCTCTTTGTTAATTCAGGAACTATGTCTATTTTCATGGTAAGCGATTTACCAAAACCCTTAACCATGCAATTCCTTTATATAGATTGGTTTTCTATTTTATTCATTCCCGTTATTCTGCTCATCTTATTTGCAGCCTGGTTTATTGCTTATAAGGTCTATAAAGCAATGGGTAAGTCAACCAACAAATGGGCAATCCCCGTAAGTATCCTCACTTTCCTGGTCAGTGGCTTTATTATTTTGATAGCTGTTGCCTACCTGGTACTCTCTAATATGCGGTACGAACGCTAGAATGACGGCTTCTCCTGATCAGCCACTCAGCCACCAGCCAATTGGGTACAAAGCCCATCCAGGCATCGATCATATACAAGGTGCCGGGATCGATAGGGAAGCTTTTGGACAGGATGATCTTCCACATGCGCAAAGTGATAGCAGAGAAAGTAAGCGCATAGCTTCTGATCATAAACTGCCTGTGTTCAGTAAACCGTTTTTGCTTAGCAGCAATGATGGCTTTATATGTAAACAGGAACCACAAACTATCCAGCAGTACAAACGCGATCCTGGTAGGCAAATGCCCGTTGGCATACACCGCCATGATCATCCCTGCCGGAAAATTGACCAGGAGAATATCCCATACATAGATATGGCCAATCACCCGGTGAACCTTTTTATGCTCCTTTAGTATATAATCAGAAAACTGGGTAAAGCCGGCTACTAAAGCAAGAATGCTCGAGAATACATGTGTATAAAAGGCCACTATCCATAAAGGGATATGTATATAGTCCTGCTTAAATTTCAGGAAATCAATATCAGTCCGGAACGTAGCATAATCCGCAATCATGCGCAGCATTAAATACGTTACTACACAGAGTATAAAATAGGCTATAAAAGTGCGTACTATGTTACCAACTGTCTTCAATGTACAGGCTAATGAAAAAGGGTTGAGAATAGAAGCCAGGTAAATGTACTTATTTATGGTTTCCTGATGCCAGGGGTATTGACCATATAAGGTTAAGAGAAATATAATGCTGGTACACAAAACCCGGTTTAAAGCTGGTATTGAGCAAACTGGGCTGGTACAATACGCCAAAGCGGAAATGTTTACCAAAGCGATATTGCCCAAAAAGGCTCAGGCCGGCGCTAACATTGCTCAACCCCTGGTAAGAACCGGAATCCCGCATGGGTATTTTTGACCAGTTAAACTTTGAGAGACTAATGCCATACCCAAGATCAAAGCTACCCACTACATGGTTATGACGAAGGCTGGTAAAGAAACTGTTACCTTCTATTCTATATTTACCCCAAAAGTCTTCCAGGGGCAATATATCGTTACCGGCCCCTATACGCCAGGAGAAGTAACGGTTAGTAGTATAGGCATAATCAAGCCCCGCTTCAGCGCCGAACAAACCCCCGGATTGGTATTGCTGATGGCCAGCCTGCTGCATATTAAAGATGGTAATAAATGGCATGGATAGATAGAGGTTAAGATCGCCCTTACGCATAGGAGGGAAACGGGATACATGAATAGCAGAATCCTTAGTATAGATATACGTATCAGCCCGGTAGCTATAGCGCTCAGGTTGCTCCCGGTCAATCAACATCCCAACACCATAATTGAAATAGATATTGGCCCAGAAAGCAAGGGAATTATGCGGTTTTAAAGTGATCTCCCTGGTAATACTATCCACTTTTACCAGTATAGTAATAGGCCGTTTATCCCTGGGTACATAAAAAGCCTGCGGGATCTCCTTGTTCGGCAAAGCAGAATCTATAGCACGTCTCTTACCGACGGCTAATACTTCCACATTATTGGCAGAAGCAACAGATAACCTTTGTACAGGTGAGTTCAGTATACTGGCACAGGACGGCAACAGCCATACGATGCACAAGGCAATAATAAGTGATGGGTTGATGGGTTTCATGGGACGCAGTAATAGTTTGGTGACGCATGTATAAGATGCAACACCCCCATACACAGTTGCCTGAAGGAAATGTTAAAACGCCTCCTTCATTTCTTTGATCAGCAATTTCGCGATCACTTCATTACCCTTATCAGAAGGATGTAACCCATCATACGTCATACCAATAGCATCAACAGGGTAGGGGTATTCATCTGTTTCCGCATTAAATGGAATGGTTGTATAATCAGGATAGGGATAGTTGGCATAACTGCCCGTTTGCGGGTCTTTCAGGCGTTTGTAGGCTACCAGGTGTTGTACAGCCAGTTTCTTGTTATGATAAAGATCAACAACAGGGAAATGCTCATACCGACCGATAGAATCAATGGCATCTGCAAAACGGCTAAGTAATTGACCTTTCTTATCCTTATAAGAACCCCAGGCATTGTTCTTAGGATTGGCCACCTGTACAAAATCGCCACGCTGCATAGGAGTAATAAGGATCACTTTGGCAACAGCATTCAGGCTACGTAGTTTATTGATGATGATCCGGAAGGAACCATACAAAGTACCCGAACCGGTGTTCTTTAGGTAATCGCTAAAATTGCCAAGTGGTTGTTCATGCCACCAGTCATTAGTACCCAATAAAATGGAGTATACATCTGCCTTCTCCAGGCCCAGTTTCTCAATATTATCAGCCATCCGCGTAGCAGTCCAGCCATTATGCCCCTGGTTGGTATAATGGATATAGGGCAGTTTCTCTGTTACCCTCGTCATATACCCTTTGGTTACACGGTTACCGGTTTCGTTGGGATGGTCATTCAGGTAAGTAATAGAATCACCGATGGCCACCCATTTAATGTCTTTATGGGAAAAAGAACAAAGCAGGCATACAAGGATGAGCACAGGCAGTAAATACTTCATGGCAAGTCGTTTTAGTAATAACCATCTATCAAATGGTAACTGAAAGATAAAAAAGTTTTCGTTACCGGGTATCGCTTGCCATCTATCAACCTTATTTCTGCAATGTATCCTGTAATGCTTCCAGGTCCCGTTTCCGTTTTTGGTGAATACCATGTTCCCAGTTGCTGGCAAAATAGGCAATAACAAATACCAGCAGTATTAACCCGGTAATCCAAACGGAATGCTTCTTATTCCATACACCCCAACAGCTTAGGATGGCAATGGGTATAATATTCCAACGCATAAGCATAGAAAGACGTACCTGGTAAGTAGCGGTTGAAATAGCATGGGTAAGATTGCCGAATATAGATTTATCAAACAGCCTGTCGCTTTTTCTCCGGCCAATACGATGGATAAGAACATAGGTGGCGGTGATATACATCCATGCTGCTGTTAATATCGGGAAGAACATAAGCTTCCAGTTCGATATGCTCATAAAAACCAGCGCAGTCCCGGTAAAAAGGTTTACAGCGATCAGGAATAACTCACTGGTATTGGCAATAAGGAATGTCTTTTTTTTCTTTGAGGCAATATAATTGTACATAGCGGTTTCATTAATGGTGTAGAGATATTGATTGCTTTGCGAGTCCCATATTTTTTGCAGATCTTCAAATTCCATGATGCCCTCCTTTTTTTGATTGCATGATTAGTTGTTTTTTAATACGGTTGATCTTGACACCAATATTGGATTCTGTAATACCCAGTATAACGGCCATTTCTTTATAGCTGAATCCATCCAGTAATAACAACGCTACAGAGCGGTCGATCTTATTGAGCTGGTAGATCTCCTCGTACAACCAGGTCAATCGTTCATCTGTCTGCAAGGCATGTTCCTGCAATATGGAGGGTACCTTATCAAGACTCTCGGCCTGGGTATGCTTCTGTTCCTTCCCCGTCCACTTAATAGCTGTATTGAGCGATATGCGATACAACCAGGTGGTAACAGAGGCATCTTGCCGGAATGCCGGAACGGACCGCCATATCTGGATAAGGATCTCCTGGAAAAGATCATCCCTATCCATAGCATTAAATGCGTAGGATCTTACTATTTTAAAAAGCAACGCCTTATACTGATCAAGCCATTGGTGAAAGATATCCTGTTGTTCAATTTCTGTCATCCACGCCGGTTTATACTATTAGTACTGGTAAGAGAGCAGATTATTACAGGGAAGAAAAATAATCAGCCGGTCATCATTAATGATGGTGTCTGCCGGGCAGTTTACGGCTTTGTAACAGCTCGTCAATAATGGAGTCAATCTCCAGGAATGCAACAGCAAGCGAATAAACAATTTCCTTCACCCGCGCGGGATCAAATGCAGCCCATCCCTCCATAAGAGTAAGAGGTCCAAAATGGGTACTCACATTCGGCCAGAGCGATTCAAAAGGTTGAAACCGTTCCCGGAAAGCAGCCGAGAACTCCCTGCTTGTTAAGCGATACCCTTGCAATTGCCGCAGCTTTAAAGCATGGATATTATAAAAGATTTTCTCTTCTTTGATCGTCTTATCGTTTAACCAAACAGAAAAGAAGATGGCTGCACCGGATTGAGGTTTTTTATAGAGGTCATTGGCCCAGGCCTTTTTTTGCAATCGCAACACGACTGACTCCAGCCAGGTACCGGTATCTATTTCAAGCTTCCTGGCAGCAAACAGCTTTGCATCAAGGCTCTCTGCTGCCTTTTTGAAATCGGTTAGATAAGCAGTTAGTTCCATATGGCTAAGAAGGATGTTTGGATAATAAAGATATTAATTCCTTTTTTCTCCTTGTAAATAGAAAACTCCCGTTACCTTCAACGCTTCAAAGATTTTCCTGCATGATCAGATCGTTACTGGCAGTCGTTATTGTAGTCGTAATCAGCTCCCTTACTACACAGGCACAACAAACATTCGATAAACAGGGGCATCGTGGTTGCCGCGGCCTTTTCCCCGAGAACTCCATACCGGCTATGCAAAAAGCAGTAGACCTCGGCGTAACACTGGAAATGGACATTTCTTTTAGCAAGGATGGGATAGCCATTGTATCGCACGATCAGTTGATTCCTGCTGCCATAGCACTAAAACCCAATGGCGATACGATCAGCAAAAAAGAAGCACAAACATTGCTCCTGTACCAAATGCCCTATGATACCATCCGGCGATACATCTTCGGACAAAAGTATTATCCCTTATTCCCCGACCAGCAAAAGGTAAAAACGGTTATCCCCAGGCTGGAGGATGTAATTGATAGCGCTGAAGCCTGGGCCATCAGCCACCACAAACCCCTGCCACATTACAATATAGAAACAAAAACAACCCGGGCCGGTGATTATATCTTGCATCCTGCACCCGGCCAGTTCATAGACCTCTTAATGAAGATCATTAAAGGAAAGCATATTGGTAGCCGCACCATTATCCAATCATTCGATACCCGCACTTTAGAGGTACTACATGCCAAATACCCATACATGGTCACGTCTTTGCTCGTGTCAGGCCGTGAACTAAAAGATAACCTGGCAACACTCAGTTTTGTACCATCTATCTATAGCCCGGATTACAGGTTGGTAAATGAAGCATTGGTCAATGATTGCCATGCTGCCGGTATGAAGATCATACCATGGACAGTGAATGGCGCAGAGGACATTAAGCAACTAAAAGAATGGGGGGTGGACGGTATTATCTCAGATTACCCGGACAAGTTGTAGCATTGTTGCACATAGTAACCCGTATAAATACGGTATTTTTTACTTAACAATGAAATATAAAACAATAGCTATATTTTGGTTGCTCCCTAATCCGGACGACCATGACAAACAACTATTGGCTATCACCCCTTGGCAATGATGCCAACCCGGGAACCCGGGAACTCCCATTCCAAACATTGGAACGTGCAAGAGATGCCGTTCGCGACTTACAGAAAAGCCAACCACAAGATGCAGATATTACTGTTTGGTTGCAGGACGGTACTTACCGGCTATCACAAGCCTTTGTATTAACAGCGGAAGATTCCGGGCAGAATGGGTATCGTGTTATATACAAGGCAGTAGAAGGTACTCAACCAAACATAGCAGGTTCTATTGTAATTAATAATTGGGAACAAAGTAATGACAATCCTTTTATCTATAAGGCCGCAGTGCCACAAGGTACCCGTAGCCGCCAGTTATATGTAAACGGCCGGCGTGCTAACCGCGCCAGTACAACAGCGTACCCCGAAGGGTTTGTACCCATCTATGCCAAAGGAGGTATTTGTTATGTGCAGTCTGTATGGAACAACGAGCAATGGAGAGATCCCTCTCAATGGCAACAGGTTAACAAAATACAGGCAGTACTCGAAACACAGTGGAAGATGATGAGTGTGCCCCTGCAATCTATCAATAACGGGCTGATCACCTTACAAGACCCTGCCTGGGAAAATGCTAATTTGTATCACTTCGAAGCATCACCGGGGCAACCGGCTTCGCGTATATGGAGCTTTTGGCGTGTAACCCGCTTTGAGAATGCACTGGCATTCTTAACCGACCCGGGAGAATGGTACCTGGATGAAGAAGGAGGGTTCCTGTATTATATGCCCCAGCCATGGGAAGACATGAACCTGTTGAATGTAGAACTGCCTGTACTGGAACAATTGATCATTGCCGGGGGCGATGCAGGAAACCCAATCACCCACATCACATTCGAAGGATTAAGCTTTGCATATGCCACCTGGATGCAACCGGATAGCCCGGAAGGCTATGTAGCGGATCAAAGTGGTTACAGGGTAATGGGTACCGGCCATACATCAAATATTACCGGGCATGTGAAGGAAGTGATCAAAACACCGGGTAACATTCAGCTATCGTATGCACAACATACCAGGTTCCTCAACAACAATTGCTCACATATGGGAGCAGTAGCCCTGGATTATGGTATAGGCAGTCAACACAATACCATAAAAGGCAATACCTTTTTTGATATCTCATCAGCAGCCATTCAACTCGGAGATGTATACACGTATACGACTCCCTTACCTGCTGCAGCAATGATATCCCATAATACCATTACACTTAACCAGGTTTTATCGGCCGCTGTTGAGTTTGTAGATGCAGCAGGCATCTTTGCCGGCTTTACCGAGTATACCACCATCTCTTATAATACCATCAAAAATGTTCATTGGTCAGGTATTGCTATGGGCTGGGGCTGGGGACTGCTCGATCCCGATGGTTACCCCGGTATCAGCGGTGCCAACTGGTTTGAATGGGGAAAGGAGAATTACCATACCATTAACCGCTACAACAAAATTGTATACAACCATATTGAAAACTTCCTGCTCACCTGCTGGGATGGAGGTGCTATCTATACCACCGGTTACCAGGGAACGGGTTGGGATGATGCCCTCCTGATACAAGGCAATACCGCTATGAATAAAAACCCCAGGCTGGGGGGTAATGTGTTTTATACGGATGGAGGTAGCCGCTGGATCATACTCTTAAAGAACAATTCTGTAAATAACCCGGTAGGGTATCCCTACTTCGGTCCGCTGCCTTTAGATCCGCTGGTATACATACTGTTCAATGACCTGTTCGATCTCAAATTTGAAGCCTCTATGGCCTTCCTGCAGTCAATCGTTCCCTATGGTGGGGATATCGGTGGCTGCCGCACCTATGGGGATATTGAATTTATTGCCAACAATGGCATTGTGCCATCGTTCTATGATATATGCGGGTACACCTATAATGGTGTATCATACCCGAAAAATATGCTCTTTGATAACAACAACCAAAGTGCAGCCGGAACAGTATGGGGCGGAGCCAGTTACCCACCGGTTAACGAGGTGAATAGCTGGTATGTTCCGCGCATATCATTACCCGGCATCCTCGCCATACAACCTGATTATATCAGCGAATGGTGGTATTATGTAGGCGTAATCTATGATGAACAGGATACAGCATACAGTGTAATGGTAAACCTGATTCGCTGGGGGCATGATCAATTACAGGCAGGTGTGGGCATATTGGGATTGGGATGGAAAAACGGGGACACCTCCAGCCTTTTGCATGGCCTGGGTATTGGCATCGGTGCATCACAGACCACCAGCGCCCCTTCTTTGTTCAATGCATTGAGTGTTTACCCGGTAACAGACAGTGATTTCCAGTTAAGCTTCCTGCCCATGCTGGAGTTTATTCAGCCCTACCATAACCTCTCACAATCCGGTATCAGTCCCAATACAAGTGCCGACGGATGGAACATAGCTTATACCGGTGGCAATATTCTTGGCGCTGTCAATGCTACCTATACTATAACAGGTAGCGGCAAGGGCTATATTGCCCATTCCAATACCAGCGACACAGCAAGTGCCGACTATGAACTGTCACTGTCGTTTACAGACAGAAAGGGTATGGTAATGGAGAACAAGGGTGGGGTAGTAGGTAACTCCTACGAATGTGCATTACCCGTGCTGGAAGTACAACCCGGTGGCCAGTTAAGCATCAATGGTACCATACACACCATTAAGCGGGGTACGCTATGGATGGACAGGCAATTGCTGGCCGGTACGGTAGGAGGCAGCAATATTCCGCTTACCGGGCAAAACGACCTGCTCTCCTGGTTACTAAAGAATGCTACAGGCCTCAGTAAGCAAACCCTGTATACTGGTAACTGGATGGGCTTCACTTTATACAACGGCTTATCATTGGTATTAGCAGCATTCTGGGCACCACATAAAGATCAATGGTTATCCGGTACGGGCATAGGCAATCCCATCAACAATCCGCAACCAGGAGGTTTTGGTAACCTGTACCTCAGCAGGGAAGCAGCCTTGCAAGCCAATAATGCAGGACAATGGTTACGCCCAAGGTTTACCTTAGAACAGGCAGACAACGAATGGGATTATGATATCAACCTGCTCGATACAACAAGTGGAGGTATTCATTCCCCACACTGGACCTCCCCACAAACAGGGTTCACGTATGCCTCTGCCTGGCATATCGAATTTTCCCCGTTGTTACAGGTAGCAGGCTTGCCCCAGCATCTCTACCTGTTTGTACTCTGTGAAAACGCCGAGATCATTATGACGGATACAAACGCCTATTTTGAAGGTGCTGCTTTTGTATACGATAAGCCCGATAAGTCAGGAACACCCATCGGGCACGCGTTTGTAGAACAGATGGGCTATAATTAAGGATTTAAAAGAAGTAGTTCTAATTGCTTTCTTCTGAGCTTATCGGCTTGCTGCCGCCACTTCACCCGGCGTTTTATGGAAGTGCTTCTTAAAGGCAAATGAAAAATGGGAAAAGTTCTCAAAGCCAAGATCAAGGTAGATATCAGAAGCTTTCCTGTGTTCTCTTTGCAGCAGGAAGTAAGCTTCCTGTAGCCGCTTCTGTAACAACCACTGGCTTGGTGTTGTACGAAAGATTGCATGAAAATCCCGCTTAAATGTAGAAAGGCTGCGACCGGTAAGATAAGCGAAACGTTCCAGCCGTACATTGAACTTATAATGATGGTTCATAAAGGCTTCCAGATCGATCTTCTCGGGCTGGCCAAAATCGAATAGTATGTTATCTAAGCCCGGGTTGGTTTCCAACAGTATCTGCAATAGCTCTTCGCGTTTTATCTGTGATACTGTTTCATCCATTTTTCCTTCGCCCTGGTAATAAGGCATAAGGGTTTGGAGAAAGGCAGGTACCTTATTTGTTTGATGAAGTGGTATAAAAGCCTTGTTTGTATCTGGCCTGGTGGTGCTTACAGGATGTTTCTCAAGAAAGCCTCTCAGGAAGGCCTGGTCAAAAATAACCACTACTTTTTCGAATGCACCCTCATCGCGCAGCTTACTGTATCTGGCCAGGTGGTTACGCCGGGCTATACAATATTCACCGGGTTGCAGTGTTGCTTTCCGATAACCATCATATCCTTCCATTTTCCCTTTAATGAGGTATAGGAAAAAATGCTCCGGGATAAATTGCTCCGGCGATATAGCCGGGCCCAGGTAGCAACTGGTGATAGTAGTCGCTTTATTGATAGATGCTATAGAAGGTACCTGCATACACAAATACAATAGGGTACAAAGTTAGGCCGGGTTACCGATGGCTCCCCATTTAATCATACTGCTAACAGTAGCCAGTATGGCTTCTTCATT
>Ga0207739_1000036_pt1 | contig 14866 bp, 11 predicted proteins | sample LuqExpMetageno15_FD_187773 | JGI IMG/M metagenome (GOLD analysis project Ga0207739, IMG submission 187773) | Tropical forest soil microbial communities from Luquillo Experimental Forest, Puerto Rico - Sample 15 (SPAdes) | ecosystem: Environmental > Terrestrial > Soil > Tropical forest ... | reverse complement strand
ACCGGGTTAAAATCCGGGGAACGCCCTACCCTAATTTCCTCAAATCGTACATATCCCCGCTATTGAGCTTTTTTATCCCGGCTATCATTTCATTGGTCAGGAAACCACCGGATGTTTCCGCAAAATCCTTGTCTTTTATAATACAATGAAAGGAGGAAATACGGTATTGCGTCTCGTCATAAAAATCAGTAATCCTAACACTAAGGAATGGGTTTACCAATAAGCTGTTCTTTTGGGCGGATTCATTTCCCGTTTATCCGTAATTGAAGGGCATTCGTCTTTACAGGGCTGAAGACCTGCAGCTTGTTTTTAATGCCTACATACAAAATGGCAGAGTCTTTATGCTGTAAACTCCTGTTTACAATCCTTGTTTGTGCAGCCAGCACAAATGGGGTCAAAAAGAGCAATAGGAGGGGTAAGTTCTTCATAAAGTAGGTGCATGTATACTCATGCCGGGTGTTGGTGTAAGGAATAGATAAATATAAGAACCGGATTCCCGGTTCTTATCATATAGCACAATCTGTTAATAAAAGATTAACGCCCATAAGCGCCTTCCCGCCGGGGATATAATTGGCAAATGCTGTTTCTGTCGCATTATCGTTACCTTTGCACACATTTTAAAAGAAGATCAGAAAGGACCGTTATGAGTGCAAAGTATGCTGAATTTGCAGGGCAACTGAACCTACCCGCTATAGAAAAGGAAATACTGGCCGCATGGAAAGAAGGCCATGCTTTTGAAAAAAGTGTCACCCTCCGCGAAGGTGCCAGGCCATTCGTTTTTTATGAAGGCCCCCCCAGTGCCAATGGAATGCCTGGTATACACCACGTTATTTCCCGTACACTGAAAGACCTGGTATGCCGTTACAAAACCATGCAGGGATTCCAGGTAAAACGCAAAGGCGGATGGGATACCCATGGCCTGCCGGTAGAACTGGGCGTAGAAAAAGAACTGGGTATCACCAAAGAGGATATCGGTAAAAAGATAAGCGTTGAGGAATATAACCAGAAATGCCGGGAAGCAGTACTTCGTTACAAAGACAAATGGGATGAGATCACTACTAAGATGGGTTATTGGGTAGACCTGAAAGATCCCTATATCACATTCGATAATAAATACATAGAAACCCTCTGGTGGCTGTTAAAAAAGCTGTATGAGAAGGGATTACTATACGAAAGTGTAAGCATACAGCCCTATTCACCTGCAGCAGGTACAGGCCTTAGCTCACACGAGTTAAACCAACCCGGAACATATAAAGATGTAAAGGATACCAGTATAGTAGCCATGTTCAAGGCCATTCAAAATGATACTACCCGGTTCCTGTTCGATGCACTGCAAGAAACGGCCACACCCGAAATATTCTTCCTGGCCTGGACCACCACGCCATGGACCTTGCCCTCTAACCTCGGCTTAACCGTAGGCGGCAATATTGAATACGTACTGGTAAAAACATTCAACCCTTATACACATCTTCCTGTAAACATAGTATTGGCCAAAGCCCTGCTTGGCAAGTACTTCAAACCCGAGGGAGAAGATGGCGATTTTGCAGGATACAAGGAAGGTGAAAAAATACTGCCCTGGTCAATCCTCACCTCTTTCAAAGGCAAACAAATAGAAGGCGCTCAATATGAGCAGTTATTGCCTTACGAAGCGAACAATACAGAATCCATCAGGCACAGCATCCCCGATCCCAAACCATTCCGCGTGCTGGTAGACAGCTTTGTTACTACAGAAGATGGTACCGGTATCGTACACACAGCACCCGATTTTGGTGCGGACGACTTTAAAGTAGGAACCAAATACGGTATCGGCTTTTTTACCGAGATCAATAAATACAATGTTAGGGAAAAACTGATCCTGGTAGATAAAGAAGGAAAGTTTGTAAACGGTGTAGGCGAGTTTAGTGGCCGCTATGTAAAGAACTATAAGGACGATCCCAATTACGCAGATGTAAACGTTGACATTTCTGTAAAGCTGAAAAAAGAGAATCGCGCCTTTAAGGTAGAAAAATACGAACACAGCTACCCGCATTGCTGGCGTACAGATAAACCCATTCTCTATTACCCGTTGGATGCATGGTTTATCAAAACTACAGCCCTCAAGGATAGGATGGTGGCACTCAACAAAACCATTAACTGGAAACCTGTTTCTACTGGCGAAGGCCGTTTTGGTAACTGGTTAGAGAATATGGTGGACTGGAACCTGAGCCGGAGCCGTTTCTGGGGAACAGCCCTGCCGGTATGGCGTACAGACGATGGCAACGAAGAGATCTGTATCGGTTCTATTGAAGAATTATCAAAAGAGTTTGAGAAGGCATTGGCAGCAGGCTTTAATGTAGAAGGAAACTTTGTACTGGAAGGCAACCGGTTAACCGTTGACCTTCACAAGCCTTATGTAGATGATATTATCCTGGTATCTGCCACCGGCAAACCCATGAAACGCGTACCCGACCTGATAGATGTTTGGTTCGATAGCGGTGCTATGCCCTACGCACAATGGCATTTCCCATTTGAAAATGTAGAAACATTTGCCCAAAACTATCCGGCCGATTTCATTGCCGAAGGCGTAGACCAAACAAGAGGCTGGTTCTACACACTACATGCACTGGGTTCATTATTAAAGGAATCCGTAGAGGAAGAGTTGAAAAAGCATGGCATCGAGGTAAGCGATGAGAAGTATCCCGGACTGGCGTATAAGGCAGTAGTATCTAATGGCCTGGTATTGGATAAGAATGGCAACAAAATGAGTAAACGTCTGGGTAACGTAGTAAACCCATTCGAAACCATTGAAAAATACGGAGCAGATGCTACCCGCTGGTACCTGATCACCAATGCGAGCCCCTGGGATAACCTGAAGTTTGACCTGGCAGGTATCCAGGAAGTACAACGTAAATTCTTTGGTACACTCTATAATACTTACCAGTTCTTTGTATTGTATGCCAATGTAGATGGTTTTGCTTTTAAAGAAGCCTATATCCCCTTACAGGAGCGCCCCGAAATAGACCGCTGGGTACTGTCTTCCCTCAATACTTTGATAGGTAGGGTAACAGAGGCCCTGAATGATTATGAGCCTACCCTGGCAGGTCGGGCTATTGAAGAATTTGTAGACGAACACCTGAGTAACTGGTATGTGCGTTTGTGCCGCAGGCGATTCTGGAAAGGCGAATACGAAGCGGATAAAATATCTGCCTATCAAACCCTGTATGAATGCCTGGAAACGATTGTTCGCCTCATAGCGCCAATCTCTCCATTCTTCAGTGATGCCGTATTTAAAAACCTGGAAGCAGTAACCGGTCGCTTTGAAGCGGAATCGGTACACCATGTTTCGTTCCCTACAGTAAACGAAGCAGCTATCGATAGTGACCTGGAAACAAGGATGCAATTAGCACAGGATGTATGCTCATTGGTACTCTCCTTGCGTAAAAAGGTGAATATTAAAGTGCGCCAGCCTTTACAGAAAGTGATGATACCTGTGCTGAACCCTGAAATGAAAGTGCAGCTCGAAAAGGTGGAGGACCTGGTAAAAGCCGAAGTGAATGTGAAAGAATTGGCTTATATCACTGATACCGAAGGAATTATCAAGAAAAAAGTAAAAGCCAATTTCAAGGCTCTCGGTACAAAGCTGGGTGCTAAAATGAAAGCCGCCAGTGCAGCAATTGCCAGCTTATCACAGCAGGATATTGCCGGTATGGAAAAAAAGGGTTCCCTCGATATAGCTGTTGAAGGTGAATCAGTTACTATATTGATGAGCGAGGTGGAAATAATGGCAGAAGATATTCCCGGATGGAGCGTTGCCGCCAAGGGAAGCCTCACCGTAGCCCTGGATATTACCATCACAGATGCCCTTCAGCAGGAAGGAAATGCCAGAGAATTTGTGAATCGCGTTCAAAATATTAGAAAAGAACGTGATTTTGAACTAACAGACCGTATATTCGTAGAATTGCTGGATAATGCCACCCTTAGGCCTAGTATTGAGCAATTTAACGATTATATTTGCCGCGAAATTTTGGCAGATGGCATACACTGGGTAACCGAAATGCAAGGAGGCACTGAAATTGAAGTGAATGACATGTTGCTGAAAGTTAGCATAACTAAAAAAGGATAATGCGTATGGCTATTAAAAAACCTGCACCTAAAAAGGTGGCAAAACCCGCCGCGAAGCCCGTAAAAAAGGCTGCTACTGCTACAAAAGCAGCGGCAAAAAAGAAAGCCGCACCTAAACCTGCATCAAAAAACGCCGTTAAGCCTGTAAAAAAGGCAGCCCCTGTAAAAAAATCAGCAGTTAAAAAAAGTACTGTATCCGCTAAGCCAGCACCCAAAAAAGCAGCCAAGGTGATCAAAAAAGCCGCTCCGGCTAAACCCTCTTCTGCTAAAAAGGTAGTGGCGCCAGCAAAAAAAGTAGTAAAACCCACAGTTAAGCCAACTGCTAAAGTAGTTACCAAACCCGCCGCCGTAAAGGTTACACCGCCACCCGTTGAAAAAATAGTGGCCAGGCCTAAACCGGAAATAAAAGTAGCTACTACCATACCTACGAAACCCGTTAAGAAACAACCTGAACCAATCAAAGAAGTAAAGGTTCCAAAAATATCCATTAAAACAAGTGTGCCTTATCAGCCAATTTATACTCCCCTGGAGAAAAGGGCTGATACACCAAAAACAAATGATCCCTTGGTAAAGTACAGTGATTCCGATCTGAATGAGTTCAGAGAACTTATTAACAAGAAACTCGACACCGCTAAGAAAGAATTGGCCTATCTGCAAGGTCTGATCACTCGTAAAGATGAGATGGGCGGTGACGATAATGACAATCGTTACATGACGATGGAAGATGGTACCATGAGCATGGAGCGTGAACAGCTAAGCCAAATGGCCAGCCGGCAGATCACCTATATCGATCACCTGGAAAAAGCCATGATACGCATAGAGAACAAAACCTATGGTATCTGCCGCGTTACAGGTAAGCTCATCGATAAGGCCCGCCTGCGTGCCGTTCCTCACGCTACCTTGAGCCTGGAAGCCAAATTAGGTTTGGTAAAACCAAGCAGTAACGAACAATAACAGTAATATTATTCTTCTTTAGATAATAGAAACTGTTGATTATAAAAAGAGTTGCTCCGGTTATAGCTGGAGCAACTCTTTTGCTTGTATACTGGTATACGGTTGTAATTTTTTTCTTATTCCACTTCTTTCTTATTTCACCTCCTGCATCTCTACCAGTTTATGGTAAATGCCCTTCGCAGCCATCAGCGCTTCATGGTTGCCCCGTTCTGCTATCTCCCCTCTCTGCAATACAATAATCTCATCCGCATTGCGAATGGTAGACAACCGGTGAGCAATCACAATACTTGTCCTGTTCTGCATCATATTATTAATAGCATCCTGAACCAGCCTTTCGCTTTCCGTATCGAGTGCAGAAGTGGCTTCATCCAATATCAAAATAGGCGCATCTTTTAGTATCGCACGTGCAATGGTCAATCGCTGTCGCTGTCCACCACTCAGTTTCATACCCCTGTCGCCAATAATCGTATCATACCCGTTCTCCAGCTCTGTAATAAAATGATGCGCATTGGCCGCTTTTGCAGCCCTGATCACAGCCTCTTTGTCGGGATAATCCATTCCAAAAGCAATATTGTTCAATACAGTATCATTAAACAATATGGCCTCCTGCGAAACAATACTGATCAATCCACGCAGGTCTTTCAAATACAGCTCACGTATGTCCTGCCCGTCTATCGAAATAGCCCCTCCTGTTACATCATAAAACCTCGGGATCATATCAGCTATGGTAGATTTACCGGCACCACTGCTTCCCACTAATGCAATCACTTTGCCTTTCTCAATTTCCAGGTTAATATGATGTAGCACATCCTGTTGTTCATTATAACTAAAAGTAACATCGTGAAAACTAATGGCCTTGTTAAACCCATTGATACCCCTGGCATTGGGCGATTCTTTGATATCATTCGGGGCATCCAGAATGCGTATCACACGCTCCCCGGCTGATAACCCTCTTTGTAAATAGGAAATAGCACCCGCAATATTCTTGGCAGGCGTAATGATCTGCAGGTACGAGGCGATATAGGTAATAAAGGCAGAACCAGCCAAAGTACTGCGCCCCGTAAACAACAGGTAGCCATTATACACAATAAGAACCACCACCACCAGTATACCCAACACTTCAGAAAGAGGAGAAGCCAACTCTCTTTGATTTAGGATAAACTTGGTAGTCTTGCTAAATGCATTATTCTCTTTGCGAAACTGGTTCATCACAAATTTCTCCGCTACAAATGCCTTGATGATACGGATACCCGAAATAGTCTCCTCCGTAACATTCATGATATTCCCCAACAGCTGCTGGCTACGGCTAGACTGCTTCTTTAGCTTTTTTGAAATGGTAGATATTAATAAACCGGAAACAGGAAAGAACACCAACGTAAAGAAAGTAAGCTTGGGCGATAGGTAAAACAGGAAACAGAAGGTAGCGATCAATGTAAAAGGCTCCCTGAAAATAGTTTGTACAGAACTCACCACGCTGTTTTCAATTTCTACAACATCACTGCTCACTACAGAAAGTAAGTCTCCCTTACGTTCATTATGATAAAAGGATAACGACTGGGTAGTATACTTCGTATGCAGGTCTTCTCTTAGCTTCTTTACCAGTGTTACCCGCATACGCGTAAGCACTTTTTGAGCAAGGAATCCAAAAAAGTTTTTAAGCAGCGCACAGGCAAACAGTACTATACACACAAACACCAGCACGTTAAATTTATTATCCATATGCCTATCCATCTCGTAATAAAACAGCGACTGGAAATAATGAATAGAAAAGGAAAACGAGGGCAATTGCGTTATGTGCTCGTGGTTATTCGTACTAAATATAGCATCCAGCAAAGGGATCAGCAAAGCAAAATTCAGTAAGCCAAAAACAGTAAAGAGCAGAATATATACAAGATATTCAGGAACATAATGATGATAGGGACGTGAGAACTGTAAAAGCCTGAGAAATGTTTTCATTGCGAAGGAAATAAGTTATTTAACTTTGTAAGCTTCCGAAACAGCTGGTTATGCCAACCATGTGTTTCTACTTTCTTATAATATAATATATTGATGATAAGTATAATTACGGCCGTACATAATGGGCTCTCTTTTAATCGGATATTCGTTGACTACCTAAAAAAATATACTAAGTCCGGTTATGAATTGATTATCATTGATAACAACTCTACTGATGGAAGCAGGGAATTCTTTCAGAAATCAGGTGCGAAGGTAATAGCAAATAAGGAAAACTATTCTTATCCAGTTTGCCAGAACCAGGGCATTGAAATAGCTACCGGTGAATATTTGTTTTTCCTTAACAATGACCTCACGGTTTCTCCAGGTTGGGATACAAGGTTGATTGAAACAGCCAGGAGGCATGAAGTAGATATCCTTTCAGGCTGTGGTATTGAAAATATGGGTACCCCTGCCATCACCCAACAGGTACAGCGAAAATGGAAAAGATGTAAGAACCTTCTCTCCCCTTTAGGCTTTGGCCAGCGAAACCTCCTGTTCATGCATCGCTTAATGTATGGTAACTGGGAAGCATTCTGCGAAAAACGATTTCATGCTTTTGAACACCAGGTAATGGAAGGCATTGTAGGCAATAACGTTATGATGACCAAAAAAGCCATCCAAACAATGGGTCTGTGGGATGAAAGAATACAGGCAGCCGATTTCGATCTCTTTATCCGCACCAAAAAAAGAAGCCTCGAAACCGGGGACATTAAGCCCTGCCATATCGACCTTAGTGTATACATCCACCACTTTATCAGGATGACTGTTAAATACGCCGTAAAACCCAAACCTTTTACCGATAGCGCCAATCTTATTTCACTGGCAGACAAGTGGTCCGCAGAAGAATTAAAAGCCTTGTCTCCCAAAGATGCAGTGTAAATGGTAAATTTGCACACAAAGAGGAGAGATCATGCAAGAAGGAAAACGTCAAAAACAAGTATCTGCAGTATTACAGCAAGAGTTAAATGATATATTCATACGCCTTGGGTTGAATATGATTGATGGAGGAATGGTATCTATCTCCTCCGTAAAAGTTACACCCGACCTGCTGGAAGCAAGAATATACCTTAGCCTGTTTAAAACAGAGAATCCCGTTGCCGTTATGAAGATCATCGAGGACAGGGCATGGGAGATCAAGAAGTTACTGGCAGATAAAGTAAAACACCAATTACGCCGTATGCCGGTAATGCATTACTTCCAGGACGATACCCTTGATTATGTGTTTAAGATGGAAGATGTATTTAAACGCCTGGAAGAGGAACGCAATAGTTCCGCTTCTGCTGCCAAAGACCCCGAATAGCATTACGCTGCCATTACCAGAACCTGAAACAGGAAATTTTGAATATCCTCTTTGCCTGGCGCTATTTCCGATCAAAAAAATCAACCAATGCCATTAACGTGATCGCATGGATCAGCGTTGTTGCCATAGCTGTGGTTACTGCAGCATTGATCATTGTTTTCAGCGTGTTTAATGGCTTTGAAGATCTTGTTAAATCGCTCTATACCGATTTCTATGCGGATATCAGGGTAGCTCCTGCACAGGGAAAAATACTAACCGCCTCCCCCACTTTCCTCAACCAGGTACAAAACACAAAAGGTGTCGCTCACCTGAGCATGTTGGTAGAAGAGAAAGCATTGCTCTTAAATGGCGACTACCAGGCCATTGTATTTGTAAAAGGAGTAGATGAAAACTATACAAAGGTCAATGCCATAGCCAGTCACATTATCCGGGGTAATTACCAGGTAGGTACAGCCAGTAACCCCGGGCTCGTAGTAGGGGCAGGTGTAGAGAATGCCGTAGGCCTCGATGTAGAGCGGGCATCGTCTCCCGTCACACTTTACCTCCCTAATAAAAAAGCAGCCAGCTTTAATTCTGTAGAAGGATTGAACTCCTATAATGTAACGCCTTCGGGCACTTTTATGGTGCAGCAGGATTTTGATAACAAGTATGTATTTACCAACCTGCCTTTTCTCCGGTACATGCTGGATCTGAAACCCGATGAATACAGTGCCATAGAAGTTAAGATCGTCCCGGGGCAAAATGCAGCAAGGGTAAGCAAGGCTTTACAGGCAACACTGGGTAAATCCTATATCGTGCAAACTTTGTATGAGCAAAACCAAAGCTTGTTCGCCGCCATGCAGATAGAGAAATGGGTGATCTATGGTATCACCAGCCTCATATTAGTCATAGCAGCCTTCAATATCATTGGTGCACTCACTATGCTGGTACTGGAAAAACAGAAAGATATTGCGGTATTAAAAGCAATGGGCGTAACAGACAGTGCTATCCAAAGAATATTTTTAAGTGAGGGTATCCTCTTAGCCGGTATAGGCGCCCTGGCAGGTGTTATAATAGCTACTATTGTTTGCCTGTTGCAGCTCCAGTTTCACTTTATTAAACTGAGCGGAGGCACATTCATCATCGATTACTATCCCGTTAAGTTACTGGCTTCCGATTTTATACTGGTAGCCGCCACCATATTTGTCATCGCCTTACTCGCCGCCTGGATTCCTTCACGCAAGGCAAGCAGGCAGGAATTTTCCCTAAAAAGCTAGGTTACCCGGCACAAAAAATAAAGGCTGAGATTCTCTCAGCCTTTATTTTTTATATCCGGTGTTATATTAATAATCACCCAATGTTTCAGGCAATTGTGCCAATGCTTTAGCCAGTTGCTCATCGCTTGGTGCAATACCATGCCACTCATGGTGTCCTTCCATAAAATCAACCCCTTTACCCATCACGGTCTTCATCAGTATACAAACAGGCTTACCCTTACCGGTTAAAGACCTGGCTTTATCCAAACCTGCAACCACTTCATCCATATCGTTACCATTCATTTCTAAAACAGTCCAGTTAAACGCCTCAAACTTGGCTTTCAGGTTTTCAAGGCCCATTACATCTTTTGTGGTTCCATCAATCTGCTGGCCATTGTAATCAATAGTGGAGATCAGGTTATCTACTTTATGATGCGCTGCAAACATGATCGCTTCCCAGTTCTGCCCTTCATCCAGCTCACCATCACCATGTAAAGAATAAACGATATGATCATCGCCGTTTAATTTCTTGGCTTTGGCAGCCCCGATCGCCACACTCATTCCCTGGCCCAAAGAACCGCTGGCAACCCTTACACCGGGTAAATGCTCGTGCGTAGTTGGGTGACCTTGTAAACGGGAATTCAGTTTCCGGAAAGTAGCCAGTTCCTTCACATCAAAGTAGCCAGATCTTGCCAGTGTAGAATAGAAAACAGGAGAAATATGACCGTTGGACAGGAAGAAAAGGTCTTCACCAATCCCGTTCATCGAAAATTGGGTGTTATGAGTTAATTTACTAAAGTAAAGAGCTGTAAAATAGTCTGCACAGCCTAAAGAACCGCCAGGGTGTCCACTCTGAACAGCGTGTACCATACGTACAATATCCCTCCTGATCTGGGAGGCCGTTTGCTTAAGTTGTTCTGTTGATAATGGCATAGATAATTATTTCAGGCAGCTAAGGTAACTTTTTACCGTTGCCCACAATCTTCATTCTAATAAAATAATTTGCACCAATTTTCATTAAGTTTTTGTGATTTTTGCCATAAATTGTGGAGACTGGATAAAAATATCTATCTTTCCACCTCCCTAAGACTGCTTAAAAAGCTAGAAGCTCTGCTATTTTTTTTCACCGGCTTCAAAATACGCGACATTAAACTTATGGATAATATAATAATAGGCAGCCTGGTATCTTTTGTAATTAGCTTTTATGCTATACCTGTTATCATACAGGTAGCAGACATGAAGAAGTTATACGACATTCCTGATGAAAGAAAAGTACATAAAACACCAATTCCTTCATTAGGCGGACTGGGCATTTTTATCGGGTTTATATTAGGTCTGCTGTTCAGCATGAATATAGCAGACATATCAGGCGAGTTCCAATATTATATGGCAGCTTTCCTGGTTGTTTTCTTCTTTGGTATTAAAGATGACATTCTTGTACTGTTACCCATGAAGAAATTCCTGGGCCAGGTGATCGTAGCCGGCATCCTGATGTTCAAAGGCGGTTTACTGATCGATAACATGCACGGTTTCCTTGGCATCACCGTACTCAATCCTCCTATCAGTTATTTACTTACCGGTATCACCATCATCGTTGTAATGAACGCATATAACCTCATCGACGGTGTTGATGGGTTAGCCGGAACAGTAGGTATTATTTCTACCAGTGCTTTCGCCTTATTCTTTTACCTGAATGGCGACCTGTTCTATTCTCAATTAGGTTTTACTTTTTGCGCAGCTATTGCAGCCTTCTTAATTTATAACTATTCACCGGCACGCATTTTCATGGGCGATACCGGTTCTATGATGATCGGGGCCATCAATGCCATCCTGGTAATCCATTTCATCGCTACTGCAGCAAACTCAAAAATAGTTCCTATATCTGCGCCTCCTGCCATAGGCTTTGGTATCCTCCTGTTACCGTTACTGGATACACTGCGTGTATTCGCTATCCGTATTATGAACGGACGCTCTCCTTTTTGGCCAGACAGGAATCACCTGCACCATTTATTATTGGATAAAGGATTATCACACAAAGCGATCACTTTAACATTGGCTTCTTTCTCTGTGCTCTTTATAGCCATCAGTTATTTCCTGCAACCAATCGGCATAACAGGTACCATCTTTACACAGATCGGCTTATTCTTTATCGGTATAGGTATCCTGAACTTCGACAAATTCAGGAAAAGAACAACCACCAAACTCGCAGTTGTTGCTTCAGAAACCAATAGCCAGCAGTTTAATGATGAGATAGATAATGGATTTGCACGGCGCTTCCGCAATATTGTAACCTTTGTCAATAAGCGTAATGCCAATGCAGAAGAGATAGAAGTAAACGAGGAAGACTTTAATCTAAACAATTAATTAATCAGGCCCATCGCCTGAATCAAATAAAGAAGAAGCCCCGGGATATAACATCCAGGGGCTTCTTCTTTATACAAAATACAAAACCACTTACTTATTTATCTATACCGCAAAACTTTCACCACAGGCGCAACTACGACTCGCATTCGGGTTATTAAAGAAAAAACCCTTGCCATTCAGTCCGTCCGAAAAGTCAAGCTCTGTATTAACCAGGTATAAAAAACTCTTAAGGTCAGTCACTATCTTAATACCATTGTTGTCAAACACCTGGTCGCCGGGTTTTTGCACATTGTCAAAATCCATTTTATAACTTAACCCACTGCAACCACCTCCTACTACACCAACACGCACGAAATAAGAAGGATCATCTGCTTTCCCTTCTTCCTGCAATAATTTTTTTACCTGCTCCCTGGCTTTATCACTGATGTATATGCCATTTTCTGTTGCTACTGCACTCATTGTTGATAATTTTAATAAATACTTCTTTTCAAATATGATTGTATAACAGCATTTCTACACGTTTCCCAATGCTGTACTCAATTCCCTTAGTTTTTGAACAGTCAATGTTACCTGTTCCACTGCATAATCGATCTCCTCCTCCGTTGTAAAGCGCCCTACCCCAAAACGAAGCGAACTATGTGCCAGTTCCTCTTCTACACCCAATGCCTTTAACACATAACTCGGTTCCAGGCTAGCTGAAGTACAGGCAGAACCTGAACTCAGCGCAATGTTCTTATTAAAACCCAGTATCAGGTTCTGGCTTTCTGCATCCCGGAAGGAGATATTGGTAATGTTGGGTAAGCGATGTGCACGATTACCATTTACATAAGTACCCTCCAGTTGCAATAACCCGGTTTCCAGTTTATCCCTCAGCTTAGCAGTGCTAACCGCTTCTGTTTCCAGCTCCAGCCGGCATAACTCGCAAGCCATACCCAGGCCAACAATACCAGGTACATTTAAAGTACCGCTGCGCATCCCTCTTTCATGTCCTCCGCCATCCATTTGCGCCGCCAGCCTTACCCGGGGATTTTTGCGACGTATGTACAAAGCACCTACCCCCTTCGGTCCATATATTTTATGCCCGCTAAATGCCATCAGGTCTATCTCATCCTCCAATACATTCACCGGTATCTTACCCACTGCCTGTGTAGCATCCGTAAAAAATACAATGCCATGCTTTTTGGCAATGGCACCAATTTCCCGAACAGGCTGTATCACACCTATCTCGTTATTGGCATACATAATGACAATAAGAATAGTACCAGGTTTAATAGCCGCCTCTAACGCCGCCAGGTCAATCAGCCCATCTTTCTTTACAGGGAGATAGGTTACTTCTCCACCTGTTTTCTCAATATGCTTACAGGTATCCAGTACTGCTTTGTGTTCTGTAGCCACGGTAATAATGTGATTACCCTTGGTCGCATACATTTCATATACGCCCTTAATAGCCAGGTTATCACTCTCCGTAGCCCCCGAAGTAAAGATGATCTCCTTCGGATCTGCCCCAACCAGTTTCGCCACCTGCTCCCTCGCATACTCAACAGCTTCCTCCGCCTCCCAGCCAAAAGAGTGGGTACGACTGGCTGCATTTCCAAAATGCCTGGTAAAATAAGGCAACATCGCCTCCAGAACACGTGGGTCCATAGGCGTAGTGGCATTATTATCCAGGTAAATGGGCAGGTTCAGCATATACTTCCTCAAAAAATTATACTAACACTACAACAAAATTACTGTAATACCTTGTATAAATTTGAGCCCTCCGGTTGCCGGGGCTTAATTTCCATATATCGAAATAGCCCTCACCATACAAAAAGGAAACACCCTCTAATGAAAAAAGTAGAACACATCGGCATTGCTGTAAAGGATTTTACCGTATCCATCCCGCTTTTTGAAAAACTCTTCAACACAACTTGTTACAAAACAGAACTGGTAGCCGGCGAACAGGTAAACACCGCTTTCTTCAGGCAGGGAGAAACAAAGATAGAACTACTGGAAAGCCTGGATGCCAATGGTGTCATTGCAAAGTATATTGAGAAAAGAGGGGAAGGCATACACCATATTGCCTTTGAAGTAGAAGACATAGAAGCCGAGATGGCAAGGCTACAAAAAGAAGGTTTTACTTTATTAAACGAAACACCAAAAGAAGGGGCAGATAATAAACGGGTTTGCTTTTTACACCCTAAAGGAACCAACGGCGTATTGATAGAATTATGCCAGGAGAGAAAGTAAGATCACACTTTATAACTTCAATTTTTCAATAGCAAACTGGGCAGCTACCTGGCTGGCATCTTTTTTATTAAAGCCTTTGCCCTGTGCCAGTATCTCACCGTCCAATACGGTATTAATGGTAAATACACGACGGCCACTTTCTATCTTCTCATCTGCCAGGTCAAATGACAAAGCCCTACCGTTCTTGCTGGCCCAACCGATCAACTTATTTTTCAGGTTGATATCGATCAGCTCCAGGTCATCTACAAACATGTGGGGAATAACAATCTGTTTCAACACCCATTGATGGGTTCTTTTATATCCTTTGTCCAGGTAAATAGCGCCTACAACGGCTTCCAGGGTATTACCAAAAATCTGGCTGCTTTTGAGAGAGTTGTCAAACTTATTGTAAAGAGTGATCTTTTTCAGGCCCATTTTCACCGCAATATCATTCAATTGCTGGCGGTTAACCATCTTGCTTCGCATCTCGGTTAAAAAACCTTCCCCTTTATACGGGTAACGCTTAAAGAGGTAATCTGCAACAATAGCGCTTAATATCGCATCTCCCAGGTACTCAAGACGTTCATTGTTTTCATCGGGAGAATCCTTCACGCTACGGTGGCTTAGCGCAGTACGATAGAGCAGATCGTTACCGGGTTTGATCCCCAGTATGTTCTTTACATTTTTTTCAAAGGAAGCGGGCGGCTGC